>Ga0102944_1000416_pt1 | contig 33404 bp, 30 predicted proteins | sample SalPonD_shore_MG_FD_78172 | JGI IMG/M metagenome (GOLD analysis project Ga0102944, IMG submission 78172) | Salt pond soil microbial communities from South San Francisco under conditions of wetland restoration - Salt Pond MetaG... | ecosystem: Environmental > Aquatic > Marine > Intertidal zone >... | reverse complement strand
TGGACCTGGACCTTGCCGCGTACCGCACGCTGTTTATCGGCTCACCGGTCCGGGCCGGATCGCTGGTGCCGCCAATGCACACATTTCTCAAGCAGCACTCGCTTTCCGGAAAACAGCTCGCCATATTCTGCTCATACCGGGGAAGCGCTGATGAAACGGTGGAGATGATCCGCGCCCTTGCCGCTGGCGCACAATTCCGCGGATCCATAGCGCTCAGGGATCCCTTGCGCAGCAATGAGCATGAAGTCACTTCGCGCGTTCGCAGTTGGGTTCACACAGTGCTCAGCGAGGTGGAGAAGTGAAGCCTAAGAAGAGACAGCGGCTTCGTGCCGCCTTGCTGCTGGTATCTCTGCTTCTCTTTCCGGTTACCATCTACTACTTCTCCCCCTATCTCTGCGTTGTTGGCGCAGCGGGCGGAATAGTGGCTGGAAGCACGCTGGTCTTTACAGTTCTGTTTTTTCTCTCCGTGCCGTTTGGACGGCTTTTCTGCGGCTGGATTTGCCCGGCCGGCGCCCTGCAGGAGTTTGCCGCCCGGGTAGAGCCGCGGCCGGTAGGTAGAAAGCGGATAGGCTGGATAAAGTATGCCATCTGGCTGCCGTGGATACTCTGTATTGGTGCTCTCCTTCTGTCTCACCGCCGGATGCTCCGTGTAGATTTCTTCTATCAAACAGACCGCGGCATATCGGTGGCGCGGCCGGAGGCGTACGCTGTCTATCTTTCCGTGGTGGCCATATTTCTTGCCGTGCCGCTGCTCCTCGGCAGACGTGGAGCGTGTCACGCAATCTGCTGGATGGCGCCTTTTATGGTGGCCGGCAGGAAACTTTCCCGTTTTCTGCACATCCCCTCCCTCACGCTCCCGACGGACCCGTCCGCGTGCACCTCCTGTGGCCGCTGCACCGGTTCATGTCCCATGAGTCTGCACGTGGCAAAGCTGGCAGGAAAAGGCATGGTAGACCACGCAGAATGTGTTCTCTGCGGGACGTGCGCGGACGCGTGCCCCCACGGGGTTATCCGCTATGGGTTCAAAAAGAAGATTACAGATGCCGAATCAGGTCTACCAGATACGGCACCACCTGTTTCTTGCGGGACAGCACGCCGCGAAGCTCAAAGGTGCGTGGACGCACGGCAGGATAGGAAATAGCGTGAATGATGTGCGGGTCACCTTCACACAGCAGGAGAGAGCTGCCCTTTGTAATGTCGGTCACCATAAGGCATCCAAACCGGCTGCCTGACTCCCGAACAAGGGATGAGAGCGCTGTGGCAAGCTCTTCCGTCCTGTCATGCACCGCGGCATATCCAACTACTTCGATCTGACTTACGGTGAAGGATGTGCCGTTTTCCGTATAGAACTTCTGATCCTGACGTACGAGTTCTTCCGCGGAGCGCTCTGTCAGCGCCGAACCCGCGGCAAACATCTCACGGCCGTAGGACTGCACTTCCACGCCTGCAATAGGTGCCAGCCACTCAGCGATCTCCCGGTCGATTTGCGTAGTAGTTGGCGAAGAGAGTATCACGGTGTCGGAGAGAAGCGCAGAGAGAAGCAGCCCGGCAGTCTGAGAATCCGGCTGTATCCCGTCATTGCGATACATGTCTGCAATGATGGTGCAGGTAGAACCAACCACGCGGTTAATGAAGGTAATAGGCAAATCCGTTGTCCGCGTACCAATCCGGTGGTGATCGATGATCTCAACCACCTCGGCGCTCTCCATCCCGGTCACCGCCTGCGAAAACTCATTGTGGTCCACCATGACAACTTGAAAACGCGCCTGCGTCAGGAAACTCACCCGGGTTACCACGCCCCGAAGCACGCCGTTCTGATCAAGCACCAGAAATCCGCCCTCGTTGTAGCGGTTAATGTGACGTTCCGCCTCTCGCACCAGATCTGTAGGCGCAAACGTGGGACCGGTCTCCTCCATAAACTCCTCAGCCGGCATGGAAAGTGATATCTCTACCACCGTGCGCACAAGATCCGTCTCTACCGCGGCAACAGGAAGGGAAAGCGCTGAGAAGAAACGCTCTGCGGTAGCCTTTGGATCTGCACAGGAATGGACAAGCACCATTTCACCCGGCAAGAGCTCAAGTGAGGCTTCCGTTCCCGCTTCAAGAATGGAGTCAAGCGATTGCTCGTCAATGACCAGGACTGCAGGGTTTTCTCCTTCAGAGAGGCCCCCTTTCTGCCAAAATCGCAACGTACCGTTGACCCACCTCTGCTTGTCCGTACCGGCCGTAATTCGGCGCGCGGTAGTACGCCTGGGCCTGGCGCTGCCCCATTGCGATTTGCCCGCCATATACCCTGAACACGCAGTGAGCAGTTGTTCAAGGGAGAACCGCACCGGTTTGCCGGCGGCTATCTCCCGAATGATACGCGGCGTGTCTGCAAGACGCAGGGTGGTCACCTTCCCCAGACACACACCGTCCGCATTTGCTACCGGAAGAAATGAGAAGCGGTTGTCCAGAATGATGGTTCTGATCTGTGAGATGCATTCATCGGGAGAGACCGTGATCAGATCGGATTCGCCAATCATGATGTCGTTGATTTTTGGGTAGACGTCAACCAGAAGCGGCGGGCTCTCCGCGCCAAAACGCCTGAGAACGTATTCGGTCTGGGCATTCAGATTACCTGCCCGGAAGGCGTGTGCGTTCGTGCCGCAAACGTCATTCAGGTAACGGGCGTAGGAGATGGCCGAACAGACGGAGTCTGTATCCGGGTTCATATGTCCAACAACCAAGAGCGGCCGCGTGTCCATGCCCAACTTCTCCCCCGGCACTCCAGCCTAGTTTACGTCTGATATGAGGCTTTCCAGATACTTTATCTTCTTGTCGCACACGGCATAAAAGCTCCCCTCGGAAACCGAGTGGCGTATCCGGTCATCAGTCCAGAGCCATTTGAATCGGGAATAGAGCTTCTCATATTCGTCTGCGCTCACGCCTTCCCAGTAGTCGGACTTATTCCGTGCAAGCGCGGCCGCGTCACCGGCTACGCGTCCCGGAAAATCAGAGAAGTACATATCAAGCGGAAATCGAAGATTGTACTCGTCCCAAATGCAGAGATTCCCACTACTTGCAAACTCGCGCTGCTTCTCCCAGAATTCCAGTACATCCCTGATGTGATTGGCTGGTTCAAATCCCTTCTTTCCACCGTCATAAATGGCGCACGCTTCCAGGCCCACAATTACGCGGTCAAACTGGGCGTGCTCGAATTCCGGACTGAGAAGCGCCCCTTGCTTATAACTCTTAATCAGATCCGTGTACGGTATCTTATTGCGGTAGGGCGTCTTTTCGGTGGCAAGCCCAAATCGTCCTTCCAGATAGATAACGATGGTACGCTCATACCCGGGAAACCTCTCCTTGAAACGCTGGTGCCACTTGAACAGCACGTTTTCCGCTTCAACGCAGCCAATTGTGATAAACACAAAGTTCTTGAGGTGGTAGCTCTGTGACTCAAGGTATTTGTAGATGTAGTCAAGCCCGTGATCTAAAGAGACACCGGAAGCTACAATATCGGCCGTGTAGACAGTTGCCTCGTCCGGTACCAGAAACTTTCGGTAGAAGTCTTCGCTAATTTCGTAGCGTCCCTCTTTGAGAACCCGCTGACTTGAAAGATAAGAGCTGGAGTGCCATTTGTATCCAAACGCCTTCTTGAGTGCATCTCTCACTTTGAAATTGAGTCCGCCGCGCAGAATATGATAGACATTTACCGTCTTGGAACTGATAGCACTGAGCTGCTCCAGGAAGTTGATACCTTTCAGCGCGTTGGTCACGCCGTTTTGCATGAGATTAGTAAAGTCGCAGTTAATGATCTCCGGATGATTCATTAAGTCCCGGGTATCCCGCGTGGAAACCACGTACCGCCTGAACTCGGGTGCCGGGCCGTTCCCGTCAATTGAATATACGGCTACAGCCTCGTCTTTGAACCTGCGCACCAGCTTATCAGAACTCACACTCCCCTCCCCGGCGCTGCCGTCCGGAGCGCATCCGGGCGGACGAATCTGTTACGCACTATTGTAGGTGAACAGCAGATCCGAGACAATGCCGGGACGCTTGAGGTGAGGCTTTTTTTCAGGCGGCGCGTTTATTAGGTGGCGCGGGCGATCGCGGAGAGCCAATTGCGAGGAATGTAGAGCTCGTTCTTCTCATCGCGCACGCCATACTCTTGTAGACTCGGCGCAACTGCTTCCTGCAAGGCGCGTGCAGCCTCCTCAGCCGGATAGCCGTGAAGAGCTCCTGAGGCGTATTGTGAAAAGCCGCTAATCTTTTCCCAGGCAAACTGGTAGAGCCGGGCAACAAACTTCTTCATCTCTTCAACTCTGAATCCGGCCTGCTGAAGCAAGTCGCGGTAGTGAGAAAGGGGAAGGAAGTTGGCGGACTCCGGATGAGCTGCCGTCTTGTCGCGTGTAATTCCGCGTTCCCGGAGACTCCGTACAGCCCGCGCTACTTGTGAGCGATAAAACCCAAGTGTGCTTTCCGGACGCGACTCCTCGTAAAACGCAGAATTAAAGAAGAACCAGCCGCCGGGCCGGAGGACCTCGCGAATTCTGGTGAACGCCTCTCTCTGATCGTTCTCATTCAGATAGTGGACGCCGTTTCCCCACATGGCCACATCCGCGCTGTCCGGCTCCAGAGAAAGCTCCTGCAGTGAAGATTGAATCAATTTAAGGCTCTTTACCTGCCCGTTCAGATTGCGCTCTGCCTGCTCCAACGCCTGACCGCTCTGATCTACACACACTATCTCTACGGGGCGCGGTTGACCGGGAAGATTCTCCAGAAAGATCTGAACCATGGTACCAACACCGGTAGCAAGGTCCAGAATTCGCTCCACCTGACGGCTGCCCGCCTCTATCATGGCGTCTACCCATCTCCGCACTATTGTTTCATTAATTGTTCGGTACTCTTTTGTTTGCGCAAATGGTTCATATATATATGCTGCTACTTGCTCACCCATACAGTCCCTCCTTTACTGTTTGTCATAAGATCTGAACGCTAAACACGAACTGTGACCGCCAAATCCAAACGAGTTGGAAAGAACCACGCCTTTTCCAACTTCGCGGGCGTTACCCGGAATGTAGTCCAGATCGCATTCAGGATCAGCTGTCTCGTAATTGATGGTTGGCGGCGCCCAGCCGGTTTCTACGGCCTTCACGCAAACCGCCGCCTCCAGCGCTCCTGCTGCCCCGCCAAGATGTCCCGTCATGGACTTGGTGGAGCTGACCGCCACTTTATTGGCGCGGTCACCAAAGACCTTCTTAATAATAGCCGTCTCGGCCTTATCGTTTAACGGTGTAGAGGTTCCGTGAGCGTTGACGTAAATGACTTCCTCAGGATCTATTCCTCCGTTTTTCATGGCCGTTTGCATCGCGCGCGTCCCGCCGCGCCCATCGGGATCCGGGGCAGTGATGTGATATGCGTCCGCGGCCGCGCCCCATCCGGCCAGCTCGCCAAGAATCTTTGCGCCACGGGAGCGGGCAAACTCTTCATCCTCCAGAATCAGAATTGCGGCTCCTTCAGAAAGCACAAAGCCGCTGCGCGTCTTGTCAAAGGGGCGTGACGCCTTTTCCGGGTGGTCATTTGAGTCAGTACACAGCGCGTGGGCCTGTTCAAAACCAGCCACGCAGATGGGGATAATGGCAGCTTCACTTCCGCCGGCGATAACGGCCTTTGCGCGTCCGCTGCGAATCATATCGAGCGCGCTGCCAATAGCGTCCGTAGCAGACGCGCACGCTGATACCGTAGCATAGCTTGGGCCGTACGCCCCAAACTTTATTGAGATTAACCCGGAAGCCGCATTGGGCATGAGCATCGGCACGGTAAACGGATTCACCCTCCGCGCGCCCTTTTCAAGCAGTGTCTGGGACTGCTCCACCAGCGTGCTTGCACCTCCAATCCCGCTTGCCACCACGGTGCCAACCTCATACTGCAGCTCTCCCTCTATCTTCAGGCCTGATGTCTCCACTGCCTCAATTGCCGCCACCAGTGCCAGCTGACTGAAACGGTCAAGCCTCCGAGCCTCTTTCCTGTCTATCATGGAGGCGGGATCAAAATCCTTCACCTCACCTGCGATGTGAGTTTTAAGTTGCCACTCTTCCGGATCAAACGCCTGAATGCGCTTAATGCCGCTCTTGCCGGCAAGCAGATTGTTCCACGACTCCTCCATGGTTAAACCAACCGGATTCACGCTCCCAATTCCTGTAACAACGACACGCTTGCTCATCCTCGGCTCCTCCCGTTTTGTCTCCCCATTATGATGATTCTGCCATACGGCTGTTTGGCGTTCTGTACTGTTAAGTTACAGCTTCACAAGGCCTCCGTCCACATTGATAGTCTGCCCGGTTATGGCCCATGCTGATTCAGACGCAAGAAAACCCACTGCGGATGCAATTGCCTCCGCAGTAACGTAGCGGCCAAGAGAGGAGTGTTCTGTAACGTACCGTCTGACAAAGTCGTTTGCGTCTTCAGTGAGCTCGGTCTCCAGGAAACCGGGATTTACCGTATTCACGGTAACACCACGTTTCCCATATTCCTGAGCCAAAGAGCGTGTCATCCCTTCCAGGCCGGATTTGGCGGCCGTGTAATTTACCTGACCGGCCAGCCCTACGCGGGAAGCAATACTTCCAATGTTGATGATTCTGCCCCAGGAACGTTTGATCATGGCAGGCAGCGCAAGCTGGGCCATTCGAAACGGCGTGGTGAGATCAAGGTCAAGCAGTCTATCCCATGCGTCTTTCATTCGGACAGCCAGCCCGTCCTCCGTGGTGCCCGCATTGTTCACGAGCACGTCCGGGCTGCGCAGCTGTTCCCCCACCACAGAAAAAAGCCGGCTACGTTCCTCCGGATTCGTGACGTCCGTCCGGAAAGCTAAGACCGTGTTCCCGGTCTCTTCGCTCACCTCTGCGCAGACGGCATCTGCAGCTTCCTGCTCCTTCCGAAAACAGAATGCCACATCCGCGCCTGCACGCGCAAGCGCGAATACAATTGCACGGCCAATACCTCTGCTTCCGCCTGTCACAAGTACAACCTTATCTTTCAGTTCAAACACAGGCCTCTCCTGCGGGCAGGGCACAATAATGCCCTTACCCATTCATTATCGTTGCTCGCATGCTATACAATCAAGGGCACCGGGACTACCGGTGAGGAGCGTACATGAAGCTTGTTTCCGGAAAGAATGCACTGATCTTTGGGGTAGCAAACGACCATTCCATAGCGTGGGGCATTGCGCGCGCGCTCCACCAGCACGGGGCAACACTTGCCTTCTCATACGCGGTGGATCCCCTTGAGCGCCGCGTGCGTCCGCTCGCACAACAACTAGGTTCCACGTTTGTGGAGAAGTGTGACGTGTCAGATGATGAGCAGATCCGGCGGCTCTTTGCAGAAGCGGAAAAACGAATTGGAAAGATCGATATCCTTGTACACGCTATTGCGTACGCGCCGCGGGAAGATATGACAGGAAACTTTGTACAGACAAGCCGCGCCGGATTTCAGACGGCCATGGATGTGAGCGTTTACTCCCTGATTGCCATCACCAGGGCCGCCCGTCCGCTCATGTCCGAGGGGGCATCCGTTATCACGCTCACTTACTACGGCGGAGAGAAAGTCGCACCGGGCTACCGGGTGATGGGCGTGGCAAAGGCCGCGCTGGAAAGCACTACGCGTTACCTTGCTGCAGAACTGGGTCGGCACGGCATCCGCGTAAACGCCATTTCTCCCGGCCCCGTTCGGACACTTGCCGCAGCGGGGGTTCCGGGCTTTAAGGTAGCATATGCGCAGTTTGCCAGAAGCGCCCCGATGGGGCGGCATATTGAGATAGACGATGTAGGAAACGCGGCAGTATGGCTCTCCTCCGACATGTCACGGAACGTCACGGGCCAGGTCATCTTTGTAGATGCCGGTCACAGCATACTCGCCGCAGAGACGCAGAGTGGTGAGGGAACCGAGTAGAGGCGGATTCACTCTTCCGGACAGGAACCGGAAGCAAGATAGTCGCGAATCACCGCCAGAAAACGGTCACCGTACGCCTCAAGTTTTCGCTCTCCCACCCCGTGACAACGCAGCAGAGCTGCCCGCGTGGTGGGACGATTTTGCACCATGACCCGCAGTGTCTTGTCACTAAACACCACGTAGGGCGGCACGTTGCGTCCGCGCGCAATCCGGGTGCGCAGCTGTTTCAGACAGCGGTAAAGTCCTTCCCGCTCCGGCTGGTCTGCCAGAGAGAGCGCCGCGCCGCGGGGAGATTCACCGCCTGTTATTCCGGCAACGTGCTCGCCGCGGCCGGCAGTACGCTGACGCGGGCCCCGGGCCATGAAAGTCTCTTTTCCGCGCAGGAGGAGCCGGCCGTGATGCGTGAGACGGTAACCCGCCGTCCGTCCCTCTCCACGCTGGAGATAACCGCCTGCGGCAAGACTCTGAGCAAGGGAAAGCCAGTACTCTCTGGGTTGATCCTCGCCCACTCCAAAGGTAGGAAGGCGGTCATGACCGCGCTCACTCACTTTTTCGGTCCGATTGCCGCACACAATGTCGGCCAGGTGATGTGCCCCAAAGCGTTCTCCGGTTCTCACGGCCGCAGAGAGCAGCTTCTGTGCCGGCACCGTCATATCTTCCAGTGCCACTTCACCGCTGCACACATCGCACCGGTTGCACTCTCCCGGATGTTCCTGGTCAAAATGGGAAAGAAGGTGCTTGCGGCGGCATCCGGATGACTCCGCGTAGGCAAGCACTTCGCGGAGCCGCGCATCGGCCCGCTCCCGTTCAAGGTCTGACTCCATGTTGTTGATATGCCAGCGGATTGCGGCAATGTCCCCGCGGCCATAGAGCAAGAGCGCCTGCGCATCCTCGCCATCCCGCGCCGCGCGACCTGTTTCCTGATAATAGCCTTCAAGGCTCCGTGGCAGGTCACCGTGCACCACCCAGCGCACATTCGGCTTATCAATTCCCATGCCAAAGGCAATGGTGGCGACTATGACGTCCACCGTATCGCGGACAAACGCCTCCTGCCGCTCGCGCCGCGTTTCATCCGGCAGCCCCGCGTGGTAGGCCACGGCGGAAATGCCAGCCTCGGCAAGGTGGGCCGCGCTCTTCTCTACTGCCTTCCGCGTGCTCCGGTACACAATACCCGGCTGGTCTGGATGAGCACGCACAAACTCCAGAATACGCTCCTCTGCGCGTCCTACCTTCTCTTCAACCCGGTAGAATATTTCCGGCCGGTCAAAGCTTGCCCGCACCAGAAGCGGCTCGTGAAGTCCCAGTAAGCGAATCACGTCTTCCTGGACCTGCCGTGTTGCGGTGGCGGTAAAAGCTGCAATGGGCACGGACGGGAACTCCTCGCGCAGCAAAGAGAGCGCGCGGTAGTCCGGACGGAACTCATGACCCCACTCTGAAATACAGTGCGCCTCATCTATTGCGATGAAAGAAAGCTGAAACGCGCCGAGTGACGCCCGAAAGTCCGGCAGGGAAAGGCGTTCGGGTGATACGTAGAGAAGGGCGATGTGACCGGAGGCCAAATCACGCCAGGTGGCCCGCGCTTCTTCCGCAGTCAACGTGCTGTTGAGAAACGCGGCCGGAACGCCGTTCTCCCGCGCCGCATCCACCTGGTCTTTCATCAATGAGACCAGCGGGCTGACCACCACGGTGAGTCCGCGCGTGACAAGCGCCGGAAGCTGGTAGCAGAGCGACTTCCCGCCGCCGGTCGGCATGGCGGCAAAGACATCCTTGCCGTCAAGCGTTGCGCGGATGATGTTCTCTTGATTGGGGCGGAAGGATCTGAATCCAAAGTACTGGAGCAGAGCGTGTTTAAGATCTGCCAGAGAGATTGAAATGCGGAGGTCCGGCATGGGCCGACTATAGCACGGTTGCTCTCCCGGTCTCAATGAGAGATGCAACAAGAGAACGTTACTCTGCCGAACGCTCGCCCAGCTCCTCCCAGCGGGCAAGCTTATCTGAAATGAGCTCTGTCACCTCCCGGTAGCGCCTGCTTGTCCGCTCCATCTCCTGGGGTGAAAGCACCGGTTTGCTGAAGGCATTTTCAAGTTCCTTCTGCTCCGTCTCAAGTTGTCCAATCTCCTCCAGAAGATGCGCATACTCCTGCTGTTCCCGGTAGGAAAGCGGCCGGCGCTCCTGCATAGCCGTCTCTTCCTGGCGCGCGCCTGCCCGCGCCTTCCTCCGGGACGCGTCTCGCTCCTGTTGAACCCGCGCGGCATCCTCCTCGGTGAGCATGGCGCGATATTCCGCGTAGGTGCCTACAAAGCCGCGAATACCCCCCCTGCCGTCAAAGACAAAGAGATAGTCGGTCACGTGGTCTAAGAGCGCCCGGTCATGCGATACGATGAGGATGCATCCGGAAAACTCGTCCAGATAGCGTTCCAGAAGACGGATGGTTTCTATGTCGAGGTCATTGGTGGGCTCATCCAGCAATAGAAAGTTAGGCGCTGCGGCGAGGAGCCTGACCAGGTAAAGTCTTCGGAACTCCCCTCCTGAGAGACGTTCGAGCGGAAGAGAGAGCATGGAGCGGGGAAAGAGAAATCGATCCAAGAACGACTCGGCAGATATGCTGCTGCCGTCAGGCATGAGGATGCGCTCTGCCTTCTCCTTCATGTAGTCGAGCACGGTCACCGTCCCGTCAACATAGCGCCCGGTCTGGTCAAAGTAGGCAAACACCGTATTTTCCCCCGGTGTTATGCTTCCCTGATCCGGGTCGCGGCGGCCTGCAATGAGCTCAAGAAAGGTACTCTTACCCGAACCGTTGGGACCTATCACGCCAATACGCTCTCCGCGGCGGAAACTGTAGGTGAAGGGTGAGACCACTTGCCTGCCGTCATAGGATTTGGCCACGCCGCGCAGTTCAAGAACCTTCTTCCCAAGGCGCCGGTGGGATGAGGTGAACTCCTGCATGGAGAGTTCCTGTGTGACCCGCGAATCCATGAGATTTTGAATCCGCTCCTTACGTTTCTTGTCCTTACTAGTCCGAGCCTTTGGACCGCGTCTCAGCCACTCCAGCTCCCCGCGCAGGATGGACTCCCGGCGTTTCTCTCCGCGCTCTGCCGCGTCCTCACGGGCGGCTTTACGTTCCACATAGTCTGCGTAGCTCCCGCTGTACTTGTAAATGCGGCCCTGGTCGAGCTCAAGAATGGAAGTGCAAACTGCATCCAGTACGTAGCGGTCATGCGTTACCAGCACAAAACCCAGGGCAGAGGCGCGCAACGTGTTTTCAAGCCACTCAATGGTCTCAATGTCCAGGTGATTGGTGGGTTCATCAAGCAGCAGGAAATTGGCACCGGAAGCAAGGCTTCTTGCAATTGCCGCCTTCTTCATCATGCCGCCGGAAAGGGTCCCCATCCGCGCCCCGGTGTCATCAAGGCCAAGCTCACGGCAGTATGAGCGAAAGGTGTGCTCCACCGTAAACCCGCCCTCGGTTTCCATTCTCCGGGAGAGTTCCTCAAACTGCCTGGCGGCAAGCGCGTTGTGCTGCATGTCATGCAGGCAGCGCTCGTAGTCGTGGACAAGGCTGATCACCGGATCATCACTTTCAAAGAGGAAGTCATCCAATGTCATCTCCGGATCAAAGAGCGGCTTCTGCGAAACTCCGCTTATGACAAGCTCACGGTTGCGTGCCACCGTACCGCTCTCCGGCTGGATCTCACCTCCGAGCAGCTGGAGAAAGGTAGTCTTTCCCGACCCGTTTGGACCCACAAACCCTATCCGTTCCCCGGCATCTATACCGAGGGTGACGCTGTGAAACAACGGTTGGGCGTCAACCGTGACAGACACGTCAGTAAGCGAGAGCATGTTCATGGGCCGACTATACCTGCTGCCGCTCGTTTTCACAACGCTGCCGGCAATCGCGCAGCTATCTTGCAACAGATACACTTTTCTGGTAATTTTTGCCTCGCTTCACGGACACGAAATAGTGGTTATTTCGCGGGCCGGTTACACGTCTTTAATTTGTATCATACCCTTCTTACAAGAGAGGAGAAATGGCTCTATGGGCGATCACGGTCTCACCGCCATTGAAGACTACGTTGACAGGGCGACCTTCTCGCGCTTGAAGAGCTTTGCAGACGGGCGGAACACCCCGTTCCTGGTGGTCGACATGCCTACCATAGACCGGCAGTACGACGAGCTTGTAGAAAGCTTCCCGTTTGCCGGCGTGTATTATGCAGTGAAAGCCAACCCCGCCCCTGAAATTATCTCACTTTTACGCGACAAGGGCTCAAACTTTGACATTGCATCGGTCTATGAGCTTGACCGCGTACTGGACGCGGGAGTGGATCCGCAACGGATCAGCTTTGGAAACACTATCAAGAAAAGCAAGGACGTGCGCTACTTCTATGAGAAAGGCGTCCGGCTCTTTGCAACTGATTCGGAAGGAGACCTGCGCAATATTGCCAGGGCAGCGCCGGGTTCGCGCATCTATGTCCGCATTCTCACCGAAGGTACGCTCACCTCGGATTGGCCGCTTTCCCGGAAATTTGGATGTGAGACCGATATGGCCATGGATCTGCTCATACTCGCCAGGGATCTGGGGCTTGACCCATACGGCGTCTCGTTTCACGTGGGTTCCCAGCAGCGCGAAATTGGCGCGTGGGATGCTGCGCTTGGAAAAGTGAAGGTAATCTTTGAACGTATGGCTGAAGAGGACAACATCAATCTGCGCATGATCAATATGGGCGGAGGTCTGCCTGCCAACTACTTGAACAGGACCAATGACCTCTCGACGTACGCCGCTGAAATCAAGCGCTTCATCCAGGAAGATTTTGGAGATGATTTCCCCGAGATCATTATTGAGCCGGGCCGTTCACTCATTGCGAATGCAGGCATGATAGTCAGCGAGGTGGTGCTCATCTCCAGGAAATCCAGGACCGCACTGTACCGCTGGATATATACGGACGTTGGCAAATTCAGCGGCCTTATTGAAACCATGGGAGAGTCAATCAAGTTCCCGATCTTCACGGAAAAGAACGGCGAGGTTGAAGAGGCAATCATAGCAGGTCCCACCTGTGACAGCGCGGACACCATGTATGAGGATTACAAGTACAGCCTGCCGCTTAACCTGGCCGCCGGCGACCGCCTCTACTGGCTGTCGACCGGCGCCTACACGACGAGCTACAGCGCGGTGGAGTTTAACGGCTTTCCACCGCTTGCAAGCTACTTTATTTGAGCCGCGCTACGCGCCAATGTATTCCAGCGCAGAAAGAGCTGCAATAGTTCCGTCACTCACCGCGGTGGTAATCTGCCGAAAACGTTTCTGACGCGCATCACCGGCTGCAAAGATGCCCGGCACGTTTGTTGCCATGGATTCGTCCGAGATAATTTCACCGGCCTGGTTTGTCTTGACCATCCCGGCGTACGGTTGGGTACTCGGCACGTAGCCGATAAAGATGAACGCACCGGTGGCGGGAACGGTGGTCACCGTACCATCGACCTTACTCTTTACCCGAACGGCCGTAAGAGATTCTTCACCCTCAAAATCCTCAATTGTGGATTCCATCATGAAGGAAATTTTGCTGTTCTCCCGCGCTGCCGCAATGGCGTGAGCGTACCCCTGGAAGTGATCGAACTGGTGAACAACGGTTATTTTGCGAGCGTACTCAGTGAGCGAGACGGCCTCCTCCAGCGCGGAATTTCCGCCGCCAACAACCACAATGTCCTCGTCAGTGAAGAAATCGCCGTCACACGTTGCACAGTACGAAATGCCGCGGCCGCGAAGCCGCGCCTCACTTTCAAGGCCCAGCTTGCGTGGCTCGCCGCCTACGGCAATGATGGCCGCGCGCGCCTGATAGGTTTCATCTGAGGTAACCAGTCGCTTTTGGGCGCCCTCCAGCGTCACCCCGGTTATGGTTGCGTTGGAAAGAATTTCACAGCCAAATGACTCAGCCTGCTTTTTCATGGTAGATGCAAGCTGGTACCCGGAAAGCTCCGGGAGTCCGGGGTAGTTGGCCACGGCGTGCGTCAGTATGACCTGACCGCCAACCGTTCCCTGATCTGCTATGAGCACGCGTTTGCGCGCGCGGGCCAGGTAGATACCGGCGGTGAGCCCGGCCGGCCCGCCGCCAATGACAATGACGTCGTATTCCTTCATGACGGTCTAAAATACCTCGCCAATGATGCTGGTTACCTGATCCTTGTTCTGGACACTGGATGTTGCCTTTGCAACCGTGCCGTTCTTGAAATAGACGGTAAACGGCAGTCCTCTGAAATTCTGGCACTCAGGAAGCTTCCGGATGTAGTCAGATTCCGGGCTGTCAAACGCCATGTCACGGAACGCCACGTTGTCATACTCTCCGCTGGATTCAAGTTCCTCCATTACGCCGTAGACGGGCACACACATGGGGCCCATGCGGCCGCAGCAGACCATCACGTTCTCTTCTTCGGAAATGAGCTGCTCCAGTTCCTTTGCCGTGGAAATATGCTTCAAATTAGTGGGAAGTGTCATTCGAGTTCTCCTTGGAATAATCTTGTTCTATATATATATGATTTTATATATAGTTTTGTCAATACGTTTGCGGGCTCGATTGTTGCAGAGGTTTCTACGTGCTACCTTAGAGTGAGCAGCTGAGGTCTGCACAATATGGCACACGTGTTACCGCTCACAAAACTAAGAGAAAGCGTCCACGGACGCGGATTTGAACTGCTTGCCGTTCTTCTTGTGGGAGCAGGTAAGTTTGTGTTCGGTGACTGGTTGCACGTGGATTTCTACTACGTCACCGGTTCCTGTCTCCTGCTCATTGCCTACGTGATCATTCGATACCGTTACTCACCTTCCGTGCTGCAGCGCTGGGGGCTTTCAGACGTGGGATTGAAGCCGGCACTGAAGCTCACCGCTCCGTTTGCGGTTGCAGGATTTGGGTTTTGTATTCTCTACGCGATACTTGCCGGGACGGCACTTGTTAACTGGAATTTCTTCTACGTCATGTTACTCTATCCCTTCTGGGGCACCATTCAGCAATTTCTCATTGTGGCACTTCTCGCTGACAACGTGGTTGCCTTGAGCGATGAACGCATTCCGGAACCGGTTGCGGTGGTCGGCGCGGCGCTCTTGTTTTCCGCCGTGCACGTCCCGGAGTTCCCGCTTGTGGCGGCCACCTTTGGCCTGGGTCTGGTTACCACGTCCGTATTTTTCAGAACGCGCAACCTGTGGCCGGCGGGACTTCTTCACGGCTGGTTTGCCACCATGTTCTACTACCTGGTAATGGGAATTGATCCGCTTAGACCCCTTGTTCAATCCATCACAGGTTCGTAGCTTGTAAGAAGCAGGAAGTAGATATACACGGCAATCGATGTCATGAATGATACAATTTCCGTACAGGATTGGTTTCGCCTGGACAACGCGGCAAAAATTTATCCCGCTTCTTATTCAGACGCCTCACCGGAAGTGTATCGTGTTTCGGTCACGTTCCGCTCACCCGTGCGCATCACCGCCATGCAGGAAGCGCTGCGCCGAGTTGTGCAACGGACGCCGTATTACCAGGTACACCTGAGACGAGGGCTTTTCTGGTATTTTCTTGAACGGCACAATGAAATTCCGGAAATCCGGCAACTTTCAGGAGCTCCCGTTTCGCCTATTTCCATCAGGCATCGCGGCGAACACCTGTTCAACGTAGAAGCAGCAGGACATACGCTTGCCATAGACTTCTCCCACATTCTCACCGACGGTTTTGGCGGAATGCAGTTTGTCTGTGCAGTCACCGGAGAGTACTTGCGCCTGTGCGGGCACCAGATTCCACGGTCCGCCACCATTATCACGCCGGGAGAAGAACCTGATCCGGAGGAATACGAGGATGCGTATCGGCGCTACTTTCAGAAAGGTACACCCGAACCGGCTAAACTCACGCCGGCCTTTCACCTGCCCGGCATTCCACACTCGTTTTCTTACCGTGCCATAGAAGGACGGATGCCGGTAGCGGCTGCTATTGCCGCGGCAAAGAAGCACGGGGTCACGCTTACCGCGTACCTCTCCGCGGTCTATTTGCATGCACTTTCAACCATTCACCGGCGCCTCCGGAACGGCGTAATGAAACCGGGGCGCCAGATTGTCCGCCTTGAAGTCCCCGTGAATATGCGGCGGTTTTACCCCTCCAGGACCATGCGCAATTTCTCACTCTTTGTTTCCCCGGAGCTGGATCTCCGGCTGGGGGACTATGACTTCGAAGAGATTCTCAAGCGGGTTCATCTTGACATGAGTATCCAGCTTGACCACAAACAGCTGGGACGTCAAATGTCGCGCAACGTTGCAGCGGAGTTGAACCCGCTCATCCGCCCGGTACCGCTTGTCTTCAAAGACCTCTTCCTGAAGTACCTCCACCACGCCTACGGAGACAATCTCTACTCGGGCGTCCTTTCAAACCTTGGCAGATTTCAGTTGCCGGACGAAGCAGCGAAACACGTGAGGTCAACCGGTTTTGTGCTGGGCCCCAATCCGGTTATAAAGAAAACATGTTCGGTCCAGAGTTTTGCCGAGGAACTTTCAATTACGTTTGGCAGTGTGATCGAATCCAGAGAACTTGAACGCTTCTTCTTCACCTTTCTGGTTGAAGATGGCGTGCCGGTCACCGTTTCGGAGAATAGCTCATGAGAATATGTCCAAATTGCGGTGTAGAAGTAGACGAACACCTGTCACGGTGTCCCCTGTGCAAGGTTTCGCTTGGCGATGAAGACGAAGAGCTGAACAGCGAACCGGAACCGGAAGAGATTGGTCCTGCAACGGTCTCCAACGCGCGGCGCTGGCTCTGGGAAGTTGTCTCCCTGGTTGCGCTTACCGTTGCCCTTATTGTATTCGCATCAGACTTTGCCTTTGGATTTGCGCTCAGCTGGTCACGCTTCCCGCTTTCTGCCGTGGTATTCGTCTGGATTTCTGCCACCATTCTCATCACACTTTCCGGAAAGCCGCCGGCAATCTTTATTACCCTTACCGCTGCGGTCGCAACGTTCCTCTACGCACTCAACCAATTCACGCCACAGCACGATTGGTTTCTCCCCCTGGCATTGCCGCTCACGCTTCTGGTGGCGTTCCTTGCCGCGCTTGTTTACGTGATTGCCACTTGCGCAAGACTGTCAGTGTTACCCGTAATTGCGTACGTGATACTCTCACTTGGTGTGCTGCTTCTGGGATTGGAACTACTTCTGCATGCCTACAGAAACATGGCCCCAACGGTAACCTGGTCTCTTGTTGCATTTGCCTGCGCGCTCTCACTCTTCTTTCTGATTCACTTCATTAACCACCGGTTACGTGATCGCCATTCGGAGTACCGGAAAATCTTTCACCTCTGAGCTCATCCCTAACGCGCCGCACAACCATCGATTTGCCTCAGTCTGACTTGACCCGGCAGGAAATCCGGTGCTACCCTTTGGTTCACCGAGTATCGAGACGTCTGTTATCGGGAGAAATCGATAGTGGAAGAACTTGCACCGCATGTTCGCTGCGCCCCGGAGAGTGTTGCGCCTTTTGTGCTCCTTCCCGGAGATCCGCGGCGGACGGAACGTGTTGCCTCATTTCTTCAGGACGGCCGCGAAGTTGCCTTCAACCGCGAGTTTCGCACTATCACCGGTAGCTACAACGCCATGCCCGTCTCCGCCACATCCACCGGAATCGGTGGGCCCTCACTCATCATTGCAGTAGAAGAGCTCATACGCCTTGGGGCCCGTTACTTTATCCGCATAGGAAGCTGCGGCGCCGTCAGACCACATCTGCGCATTGGAGACCTGGTAGTGGCAAACGGCGCGATGCGCGAGGACGGCGGCAGCCGAATGTACGCGCCGGACGGATTCCCGGCAGTGCCGGACTTCAAGCTGACAAACGCGCTCCTTGAGGCAGCTGATCGCCTTTCACAGAACGGCCCAAATCAGGTGGATGCGGGCATAGTGCGCAGTCATGACAGCTTCTACACGGACTCGGAAGAGACGCTCATGAAGCAGGCCGAAGCGCTTGGAGTCTTGGCATCAGACATGGAAAGCGCCGCACTTTTTGTAGTGGCGCGGCTGCGCGGCGCGGCTGCCGCCAGCATACTGAACGTTGTAGTTACAGCGGGTGGAGATCTGGAATCAGGAATCGGCGAGCTCGTGCGCGGCGAAAAAAGTGCCGATGCAGGAGAGCGTAGAGAAGTTCAAGCAGCCCTTGAGGCGTTCCTGTCCATATGGCGGCAGGAGCAACAGGGGACAAAGAAAAAGGAGGAGTGACTAATGAGCGATAAAGAAAAGCGGGGAAACCCGTGGGCACTCAGGTTTACCACGCTGGGCATTGTATTGATTCCCGTCGCGGTGGGTATCAACTATGTTGGAAAATTGTTTGCGTCGGTATTGAAACTGCCGCTCTGGCTTGATTCCATCGGCACAATTCTGGCAGGTATGCTGGCCGGCCCCTGGATAGGCGCCATTTCCGGCGCGGTCAACAACGCCATTTTCGGCATCACCGTGGATCCAATATCGTTCTGGTACCTGATTACCAGCATTGCCATTGGTCTGGTTGTCGGTTACTTTGCGTTCACCGGCTGGGTCTCCAACATCGGAAGAGCCGCGGTCCTCGGTATCATTGTGGGTGCGGTTGCCGCAGTAGTCTCCACACCGATAAACGTCATTCTGTGGCAGGGTCAAACCGGTAACGTCTGGGGCGACGCGCTCTACACGGTGCTGGTGGGCAATAACTGGCCCGTATGGCTTGCCTCGTTCCTTGACGAGGTGGTTGTGGATATCCCGGACAAGCTGGCAAGCGTGATCATTGGCTTTCTTATCTTCAAGGCGCTGCCAAACCGTCTTGTGGGACTGTTCAGCGGTTCAGGAAAGGACGTTGAGTCCATTTAGGACGTAGCGTCGTTATGAGACTCAGTCTCTACGTAGAAGGTGATGGGTGGGTCCACAGGCTGGACCCACTCACCAAAGTTATTATTGCGGTGAGCGCAATTGCGCTCACCTTTATTCTCACCAATCTGGTCGCAAACGGCGCCATACTCTTTGTCTCGCTCGCGCTTCTCACCGCAGCCGGGGCGCTTCGCCGCGCGTTACCCGTGTTTGCCGGTGCGCTGCTTCTCGCGCTTACGTTCTTTATCATTCAGGGGCTGGTGTATCCCGGTAATAGGACGGTGGCCGTGGCCGCAGGTCCGGTGGCGTTATACCGCGAGGGCCTGCTTGTGGGGCTGCACCTGGCACTGCGGCTCTACAATATCCTTTCGGCCACGCTCATCATCGTGTTAGTCACTCATCCGACCCATCTTGTGGAGGCGCTGGTGCGCCGCGGACTCTCTCCGCGTTTTGGATATGTGCTTATGGCGGTGCTGCAGATCATACCCACCATGGCGGACCAGACCAAGGCTATCATGGACGCGCAGCGCTCACGCGGTATGGAAACAGAGGGAAAGCTCTGGACACGGATAAAGGCATTTATCCCTCTCATGGGACCGCTGGTCACCAGCTCCCTCATATCCACGGAAGAACGCGCGCTCGCGCTTGAAGTCCGCGGTTTTGGAGACAACGCGCGTCCCACCTTCCTGAGGGAGGAACACATTCCCGGTTACGGCATCGTGCTGCGATGGATCGCCCTCGCGGCGCTTGTGTCAGGCATCGTTATGAGATGGGGGTTTGGATGGCTGTAATAGAAGTATCAGAGTTGCGCTACCGCTATCCCAACACTGAAAAACTGGCGCTGGATCACATCAGCTTTTCAGTGGAGAAAGGAGAGCTCGTTGGAATTGTGGGTTCCAACCTGAGCGGAAAGTCCACGCTGTGCGCAGCCATGGTGGGACTTGTTCCGCACTTCTACAAGGGCGCGTTTGGCGGGAGCGTGACGGTATCCGGCATGAATGTGCGGGAACATTCGGTTGGAGAAGTTTCCCGCAAAGTGGGCCTGGTGTTCCAAAACCCGTTCACTCAAATCACCGGAGCCAAGCTCACCGTGTATGAGGAAGTGGCCTTTGGCCTGGAACACGCCGGTGTACCACGGGAAGAGATGCCGCGCCGCATAGACCGTGCGCTTTCCACCCTCGGTCTCGCCGACCTTGCAGAGAGAAGTCCCTTTGCCGTTTCCGGCGGCCAAATGCAGCGTCTGGCCATCGCCTCAGTGCTTGCAATGGAACCGGAGATACTGGTTCTCGATGAGCCTACTTCCCAGCTTGATCCTGCAGGAACCAGTGAAGTGTTTCGGGCAATCCTCACACTGCGCAGTGAAGGTATTACGGTGCTTATAGCGGAACACAAGGTCGAACGGCTTGCCGAGGTGGCGGACCGAATGCTTGCCATAGAAAAGGGTCGCGTGGTTGCCTTTGACGCACCGGCCCGCCTGTTTAACCGCGCAGACCTTGCAGAACACGGTATTGCCATTCCGTCCGTTGTCAGCGTGTGCAGAAGTCTCGGTGTATCTAAGGAAGACGGAAGCCTGCCTCTTTCTGTTTCAGACGCTGCAAAGCTACTGGAGAGCGCGCATGCCTGAGATATCGGTCAGGGACCTTATGTTTCACTATACGGAAGGCGTTCCCGTCCTCCGCGGAATTTCTATCGATTTTTCCCCTGGAGCAACAGCCATTGTGGGACAGAACGGTGCGGGAAAATCCACCTTTGTCCGGCTCCTCAAAGGTCTTCTCAAACCCAAGAGCGGTTCGGTTACTGTCAATTCAATTGAAACCGCGGACGTCACCGTGGCAACACTGTCGCGAACGGTAGGTCTGGTGTTTCAAAACCCGGCAGACCAGCTTTTTAAGAGCCGCGTCGCCGACGAAGTCATGTTTGGCCCGCAGAACCTGGGCTACACCTCGGATGAAGCACAGGATCTCGCCCGCCACGCACTGGAACGGCTGGGACTCGGCGGGGTGGCACATGAAAATCCGTATGATCTTGGTCTTGCAGAACGCAAGCTTGTAACCGTGGCCGGCATATTGGCAATGGGAACAGAAGTGGTGATCCTGGATGAACCCACCATAGCCCAGGACGTGGAGGGAACGCGCCGGCTGGGAAAGGTGGTGGAAGATCTGACCGGGGAAGGTAAAATGGTGATCACCATTACCCACGATATGGATTTTGTCACCCGCTACTTCGACCGGGTGGTGGTCATGCAGCAAGGCGTGGTGCACGCTGACGGAAGCGCGCGTGAGGTCTTTGCGGCACACGATATCCTCGAAAAGGCGGGCCTGGAACCACCGCAAGTTACCAGGTTGGGCCAGGCACTTGGAATGGATCAAACCATCCTTACTACTGAAGAGTTTGTGAAAACGTACCAGAGAAAAGGTCGATGAGGCGCGCACGCACAAGCGGCGTGCTATAGTGAAGCACGCTTCAAAACGTTCATAGGCCAACGGAGGAGAAAATAGAACGTGCGAAACCCTGCTGCACTTTTTGCCGTCACGTTACTCATCGCTCTCACGTCTGTACACGCATTCGGGATGGGACGGACTGACGGCGATGACATTGTGCGGCTTTCGGGAGAGTGGGAATACCGGTGGGTCAATTCAGATGGAAACGCCTCCAACACACCATGGAAACCCATTTCCCACCCCGGCAATCCTCCCGGAAGAGACGGGCACAACGCCGTCCAATTTCGAATAGCTCTGCCTGATGCGCCGGTCAGGGATCCTGCCCTCTTCATACGGAGCGTAGACACTGCTGTCCGCATCAAAATAGATGGTAAGACCGTCTATTCTTACGGTTTGCTTGAGAGTGGGGGAAACGTTCAATTTAACGGATGGCCCTGGCACCTGGTTTCACTCCCTGATTCCTATGAGGACAAGACTGTCACGTTTACGGTGTTCTCAAGTTATCGCGATATCGGCCTCTGGGGAGACGTCCTGCTTGGAAGCCGGGCGGACCTCTCCCTCTTCATGACACGGAGGGACGTCCCGCGCCTCCTGGTGGCAAGCGCGCTGCTTACCATCTCCATACTTGGACTTCTCGTATTTCTCTTTGGCTCCCCCCGGAGAAGCTACGTTCTGATGATGGCCATCACCCTCCTTATGGTTATTCGGGTTATCACCGACACGTGGATTAAGCAACAATTCCTCTACGCACCCCTCTTGTGGGAGTACCTGGAAGCGGCAACTTCCTTTTTAATTCCCGGACTCATTGCGTTTTTCCTTTCAGACGTTGTGGTAAAACCGTTCTCATCTGTTATGAAAACGGGAGGCCTGGTCTATATTGGAACAGGAATCCTTGGTGTCCTGGGCGCCCTGGCCGGTCTCTATCCGGTTTACTCGCTCTACCTGATTTCCGAACCGTATTTCGCTCTGTTTGGTCTGCTCTATGTTGTTGCTACGGCAGCCACCTTGCGCACAGGCAGTCTGGAAGCCGTGGTTCTTCTGATTACATTCCTGCTCATGGCCGCTGTAAACGTTCACGACATTCTGGTCGCGCGAAGTGTCCTGGAATGGAGCGATACAACGGAACACTATTTGCTGTTTGTGTTTGCAGCGGGGCTTGCCACGGTGGTAGCGATGCGCATCGCAGGCCTCCACAAAGAAATGCGGCAACACGCTGACGGCCTGGCACGGCTCAACGAATCTCTTGAAGCAACCGTTGCCGCACGGACGCGCGAACTGGAAGAAGCAAACCGCTTACTGGAACAGGAAAAAGCGCAGTTGGTAATTGCGTCCAGCACTGATGAGCTGACCGGGTTGTATAACCGGCGCCATCTTCACGGAGCTCTTGACCGGGAACTCCGCGCTGCGCACCGTTACCGCCAGCCGCTGTCCGTAATCATGTTGGATCTGGATTTCTTCAAGCGTCTCAACGATACCCAGGGCCACATGGCAGGCGATGCGGTTCTGCGTACGGTTGCGGCCATTATCACCCAGGGACTCCGAGACATCGACTACGCGGCACGTTACGGCGGTGAAGAGTTTCTTGTGGTGCTTCCCCAGACAGACCGAACGGGAGCGTTTTCCGTAGCAGAACGCATCCGGCACGCCGTACAACGGTTCCCGTGGGATGAGAAGCGCTCTACCACTATCAGCGCCGGTGTAGCGGTCCGCGGACCAACAGAGACTCCACCTGACCCTCAGGAACTCATTCGGGACGCGGATGACGCCCTTTACCGCGCAAAGGAATCAGGCAGAAACAGAGTGTGTTAAGCGCACAAAAACCGCGCATGGAGAGAAGCAGTATGACGAAATACAAACCGGTGAAGGCAACCGTTGGAGCCGTAGTAGTCTCCGAGCGCGGCGTGCTCCTTGAGCGCCGCAACAACGAGCCCTTTTCAGACTACTGGTGTATCCCCGGAGGACACATCGAGTTTGGCGAGGAGGTAGAGCCGGCGCTGGACAGAGAAGTAAGAGAAGAGACCGGGCTTTTGGTCACAGACCGGGAATTCCTGGGTTACTACACCGAGTATTTCTCCGAACTTGAATGGCACGCGGTTGCGCTTGTGTTCATTGTACATGTTTCCGGAACAGAAACACGCCAGGAGGAAGAGGTAAAAGAGCTGGAGTGGGTCCCGGCCCGGGAAGCGGTAACAAGAACCCTCGCCTTCCGCCATCGTGAGATTCTGGAAGACTACCTGGCGCACTCCACCAGCTAAGTCCCACAGACACGCCGTCAGCCGTACCGGAGCACGTGCTCGTCTACCCAGTCCGCATAGGAAAGCAACTCCCGCAAGATCGGTTTGTCACGCGCCGGGGTGTCTGTCCGCGAGAGCAGGTTCAGCACCTTGCGGCGAAATCGTCCGTAGTCGAGCACGTCATCAAGTTCAGGAGCAAGCAAACGGGAGGCACAGTGACTGATCCAGCGTTTTTGCTCCTCCGGCGGCAACAAATCGTAATAGTTGCGCGCCAGAAAACGCCGAAGCAGTTCCGGTCCCCGCGGATCCACAAACCGGGGTGGTGAGGCGACAAGCTCTGCAGCGTCAGTTTCATGGATCTTCTTGAAGGTTTCCCTGTCTTCATCGCCAAAGAAGTCACCGGAATAGAGCTGGAGATCAGGATCACGGGGACCTTCCTGACTTTCCGGACCGGCCGCGTAAACTTCACGAATTTTCTGAACCAGGTCGGCACGATCTGAAAGGAACTCTGCGTGACGCATACACTGCCGGACGTCTATGTCCAGTTCCTGCGCCCGTTGTGAAGAAATCGTTCCAAGGGGGGAGACAGCAGGACTCCGGTTCAGATGGATCCCCTTCAGATGCACGCGCTCTTCATCATCAAGTTCTTCCTTCCGCGTGAACACGCGGCGGCGAATCTCCTCTACGCTGGCGCCCACCCACTGAGAGGGATCATATCGCAGATCATAGGTAATAATCACGTTTGCCTGCCGGGGATGAGCACTGACCGGAAAAACGAGGGACGTGCATCCCCCCGGTCTGGTGAACATACCGGAGGTGTGAACCAGCGGACGCGGGGATTGAAGATTCAGGAGTTTCCGCACCTCTTCCTTCTTGCGCAGACCGTAGTAGTATCGAAACAGGCGCGGCTGTTTATCATGAATAAGCGTGGCGAGTCCTATTGTTGCCCGCACGTCTGAGAGCGCGTCGTGGGCGCGGTCGTGTTCAATGCCGTTGGCCGGCGCGAGCTCTTCAAGGCGGAACGATGGTTTGCCCTCATTGTCATATACCCACGTGATGCCGTCCGGCCGCAAATCATGAGTCATGCGCGCCAGGTCTATAATGTCCCAGCGGGAATTGCCGTCCCCGTATTCCCGCCGGTAAGGGTCATAGAAATTTCGATACAAGAGGTTACGAATAAATTCGTCATCAAACCGAATGGTATTGTAGCCTGCAACGCAGGTAGCCGGCACGCTCATCTCCCGGTGAATTTCCCGTGCAAAATCGGCCTCTTTGAGGCCAACCTGGTTTACCTGTTGCGGGGTGAGCCCCGTGACCATGCATGCGTCCGGATCCGGGACGTAGTCTGGAGGAAGCGCACAGTAAAGGCAAATGGGATCCCCCATTTCTTCAAAACCGGGTCCGGTTCGAATAGCTGCAAACTGTCCAATTCTGTCCCAGCGGCTGTGAATGCCAAATGTTTCGAGATCATACCAGAGGATGGATGCCGCCATGCCCTACAGCTTATCGTCACTTTACCCGGTGTGCAATCACACGCGCGGCTTTCGCGGCGTGGAACCGGTAAGTTTGCGAAAACGGTTTGGCGTGGTACCGGTGTAACGTTTAAAATGTGCGAAGAACCGCTGCAGGGAGCCAAATCCTGCCTCTCCGGCAATTGCCTCCATCTTGAGGTCCGTACTTCGAAGCAGATGGGTGGCTATGCGGATTTTTTGCGCGATGATGGCCTCATGTACCGTTTGTCCGGTCTCACGTTTGAAATGGTTCTCCAGCGTTCTGCGGCTTACCGCAACTTCATCGGCCACATCTTTCACGCTCTTCACGTGGCCGCCGTCCGAACGGATACGGCGATACGCTTCAACAATGAGCGGATTTGCGCTTGCGTAGGCCAGGGTGGAACGCCGCTCCACTACGTCCACCGGCGGCACAAGCACGTTTGGGACCGCCCTCTCAGGGTGCTCCATGAGAAGGTGAAGTGTTGCAGCCGCACGCTCTCCAATTTGCTCAAGTTGCAGCTCTATTGAGGAGAGCGTGGGGTTTGCCAGTTCGCACGGAATGTCCTCGTTGTCAACGCCTAGGACGGCAACCTGGTCCGGAACGGCTATTTGCTCGGCGGAGCAAATGCTTGAAACGCGAAGGCCAACTTTGTCGTTACACGCAAAAAGCGCAACGGGCTTGGGTAGCCGGGCAAGGAAGAGCGCAAGCTCAACACTGTGCCGTTCCTGCAACCACCAGGAAAGTGGGCGCTCAAAAATGGGAACATCGTCACTCCCAAGCGACTCGGTAAACCCTTGAAGACGCCGGAGGGACCACTGGGCGTGAGAAACGCCGCAGTAGGCAACAGATTTGAACCCGTTCTTCCTGAAGTGCCTACCTGCCAGACGTCCGGTCTCTGCATCGTCGTTGGATACCAGATGGATATGTGGAGCACTGAACGCGTTCGCCACGTCCACCACGGGGCAGGTAACACCTTCGAGCAAAGTCGCCGTCTCCGCGTACTCTATTCTTGCAATGACTCCGTCTCCGTCCCAGCCGCGCAGATCATCCAGAGGGGAAAACATCCAGCCGTGACCGTAGAGCCGCCAGCCGGGCTTCGTTTTTGCGTACCTGACAATCCCGCGGGCAATGCCGTGATCATAGTAGTCGGAGAGTCCCATTGCGAGCGCAATATGCTTCATTGGAAGTGAGTATACCACATGATGTTAGTGAATTACGCAAACTGGTATAAACACTGCGCATATAGCGCATTGCGAAGTGACAGATCTCGGTCCACAATCAAACAGTGATCGCCAGACCGCAGCGCACCGAAATTCGGGACAGCGGTATCCTTGTCCCCCCCCTCATTTTCGGCACCAGTTCACTTGGAAACCTGTATGAGGAGCTTGACCGGCCGGCCAAGCGTCAACTTGTCTCCGCGTGGTTCAAAGAAATGGGTACGCCTGTGTGCATTGACTCCGCAGGCAAGTATGGTGCGGGTCTTGCGCTGGAGGAAATTGGCGCGGGTCTCACTGAACGCGGCACGGCACCGGATGAGGTCGTTATCAGCAACAAACTGGGCTGGAAACGTGTACCACTTTCGGGAACAGAACCGATGTTTGAACCGGGCGTGTGGAAGAATCTACGGCACGACGCCGTCCAGACCATCGGATATGACGGGATCCTGGAATGCTGGCGGCAGGGGAACGAGTTGCTCGGCCCCTCCTATCCTGCAAGGCTCCTTTCTGTTCACGATCCGGATGAATATCTTGCCGCGGCAATCTCGGCAAGCGACCGTAAGAGGCGCATGCACGATATCCGCGAGGCTTACCGCGCCTTGCACCAGTTAAAGCGTTCCGGACGGGCCGCCGCAGTCGGCGTTGGAGCAAAACAGTGGACGGTAATTCGGGAGCTTGCCGGGGAGATTGACCTTGATTGGGTCATGCTTGCAGACAGCCTCACCATTTACACCCACCCGGCAGAGCTCATCCGGTTCACAGAAGAACTTCATAAAGCCGGCGTATTTGTAATCAACTCGGCGCTTTTTAATTCAGGGTTTTTGGCTGGCGGTACGTATTTCGACTACCGGGCGGTGAATCGAACGTCACACGCGGAGCTCTTTTCATGGCGGGACCGCTTCTTTGCGGTGTGCTCGGAGTTTGACGTTGTGCCCGCCCATGCGTGCGTTGAATTTGGACTTGCGCCGGCGGCAGTTAGCTCCATCTCAATGAACACCACCAGACCGCAACGGATTGCGGAAAATGTGAAGACAGTTTCATACCACGCCCCACAGCGGTTCTGGAATCGGCTTTTGGAGGATGGTCTGGTACGCGTAACTCCGGAGCAGCTGTCATGAGCCTACGGATTGACTCGCACCATCATCTATGGCAGTATGCCGAAGCGGAATTTGGGTGGATAGATCAAGACATGCAGGTGCTCAAGAGAAACTACTTACCTGCGGATATACATACAGAACTAAAGCAGTCAGGCCTCACCCAAAGTGTTGCCGTTCAGGCACGGCAGACGGTGGAAGAAACTCGCTGGCTTCTAAGTCTGACAGACAACTGGGACTTCATTGCGGGAGTCGTCGGATGGGTCCCGCTTGCAGCACCAAACGTGGCCGAAACGCTGGAAGAGTTTGGGTCACACCGCCGCCTTGTGGGAGTGCGTCACGTTCTTCAAGATGAACCTGATCCAGAATATATGCTGCAACCGGATTTCAACCGCGGAATAGATGCGCTGCACCGTTTCGACCTTGCCTATGATCTTCTTGTGTTTGAGGATCAGTTGCCGCAATCACTCCAATTTGTTGACCGCCATCCAAATCAGCGTATCGTAATTGACCATGCCGCCAAACCAAAGATCAGGCAACACTCATTTGACCGCTGGGCAAAGTATATGACGGCAATGGCAAATCGGGAGACCACCTTTTGCAAGATATCCGGCATGGTTACTGAAGCGGATCACAAAACGTGGAAGGACGGTGATCTAACGCCGTATCTTGACCTCCTTTTTGACGTTTTTGGGCCGAGCCGGCTCCTTTTTGGAAGTGACTGGCCGGTGTGTCTTCTTGCAACCACGTATTCACGCTGGGTAGAAACTGTGCGCGCGTACTGCTCACGGCTTTCACATGATGAACAGAAATGGGTATTCGGAAAGGCGGCTGCGGCGGCATATCGGCTGGAGGCAGCATGAGTCCACACGGGACTTTCACCCGGAAACCAGTTTTCTGTTGTTCGATCCGGTGGGGTAAGCTATCATTGAACTACAGGAAAAAGTAGTGAGGAGTGTGTATTTTGGATAGACAAATACTCACAATGAAAGGCATAGAGAAAAGCTACACCGGGGTGCATGCACTGAAGAATGTGGATTTTGAACTGAACCAGGGGGAGATTCACGCACTGGTGGGGGAAAACGGCGCCGGTAAATCGACCCTGATGAAAGTCCTTACCGGGATTGCTCCAAAAGACGCCGGTGAAATCCACTACTTCCGGCGGCTTTTTAATCCCAGAAACCCAAAACATGCACTGGAACTGGGAATAGGCATTATCCATCAGGAACTCAATATGATGGACCACCTAACTGTGGCAGAGAATATCTTCATAAGCCGGGAATCCACCAGGTTGAAGGGCGTTCTGCTTAACAAGAAAGAGCAGAACAAGCGCACCGCCGAGTTGTTCCGGCGGCTCAATATGAACATTGATCCGACCGAGCGGCTGGGAAATCTCTCCGTTGGAAAACAACAGATGGTCGAGATTGCGCGAACTGTGTCCCATGACCTTCGCATTCTCATTCTGGATGAACCAACCGCCGCGCTTACCAATACGGAAATCGGAGAGCTCTTTACTATCATGAGGGATCTCGCATCCAGGGGCGTTGCGATGATTCATATCTCGCATCGGCTGGATGAAATAGACCAAATAGCGGACCGGGTCACCGTCCTTCGCGACGGCGAAAAAGTAGGAACCAGACAGACAAAAGAGGTAACAAAACAGGAAATCATCAATATGATGGTCGGCCGCGTTATCTACGAAGAGCCCAAGTCCCACAGCAACGTAGCCAAAGATGCTGATGTGGTGTTGCGGGTAAAGGATTTGAACGCCGGCAGGATGGTACAGGACGTGAGTTTTGAGTTGCGGCGCGGAGAAATTCTGGGGTTTGCCGGGCTCATAGGAGCAGGACGCACAGAGACCGCTCGCGCGCTTTTTGGCGCAGATGAGATTCAGAGCGGTGAAATTGAGGTCAACGGTAAACCGGCCTATATTCAGTCCCCGCAGGATGCGGTTGCGCACGGCATTGGCTACCTGTCTGAAGACCGGAAACGGTACGGACTGGCGCTCAATCTAAGCGTGGCAGACAACGCCGTTATGGCCACCTATGAAGAGTTCCAGAGCGGACCGTTCATTCAATCAAAACGCATTGAAAGTGTCACTGATGAATTTGTAGACAAGCTCAGTATCAAGACGCCATCGCTCGAGCAGCTGGTCAGAAACCTTTCCGGCGGAAACCAGCAGAAAGTCGTTATCGCGAAATGGCTGATAAAAAACAGCGATATCCTCATCTTCGACGAGCCGACCCGCGGTATAGACGTTGGCGCGAAAAGCGAAATCTATACGTTAATGAACGACCTGGTAAAACAGGGCAAGTCAATCATCATGATCTCCTCGGAGTTACCGGAAATTTTGCGAATGAGCGATCGGATCATTGTCATGTGTGAAGGCAGGGTCACCGGTGAGCTTGACATCAGTCAGGCCAACCAGGAAGAAATCATGAAGTATGCCACCATGCGTAATTAGGAGTAGCGGAATATGGAAACCATAGATGCCGGAAAATTGTCGGGTCAGAGGTTGAAAGAAAAAAGTATTCAGAAATTGATGGCGCCTGCCGCCCTCTTCATTCTTTATATCTTTTTCGGAATTTTCGGCAGGAATTTCTTCTCCTACAACACCTTCGTCAATATTATTGACTCGTCCTACTACATTGGATTCATATCCATAGGCGTCACATTTGTAATCATTACCGGTGGAATTGATCTTTCGGTCGGCACGGTCATGATGTGTGCCGCTATCATTGGAGGCACAGCGTACAAATCATGGGGCGTTTCCATGGGACTGTCGCTTGTTATCATTCTGCTAGTAGGTATTGCATTTGGTATTTTTAACGGCCTGCTTGTTTCACGGCTGAAGCTTCCTCCCTTCATAGTAACGCTCGGTACCATGATGATTTCCATGGGTGTCGGCTCCATTGTCTCCAACGTCAGAAGCGCCACGTTCCCCACGCGCTCGGAAGCGGACGGCTGGTTCAAAAGTATCTTCAAGCTGATAACGGATAACGACGTGTCCATACCCACGGGTGCGATAGTCCTCATTGCAGTGGTTGTGATCTCTTATATCATTCTCACAAATACCAAAATGGGACGCTACATTTTTGCCATTGGCAGTAACAAAGAAGCCGCCCGCCTTTCCGGTGTCAATGTGAAAAGATGGGAGATGATGGCTTACGTGGTGGCCGGCGCCTCTGCCGGAATTGGCGGTATCTCGTTTGCCGCCATTTACACTACTGTCATGCCGGCCCAGGGGCAGGGGTTTGAGCTCTACGCCATTGCAGGCGCGGTCATTGGAGGAACATCACTCTCAGGCGGTGTCGGTTCCGTATTCGGTACCCTCATCGGTGTCTTCATCATGTCGGTTCTCCGTGCGGGGCTGCCGTCAATGGACCTTCAAGCCCACTACCAGACCTTCTTCACCGGCGTGGTGGTCATTGGGGCGGTCTTGCTTGACATGTACCGCAACCGCAAGGCGGCGGAAGTCAGAATTCTCTCTCCGGCTGACCGCTACCGGGACTCCATGCTGCAGGAAATGGAGAACCTCAAGAAAGAGTTATCCGAGGCGAAGAGCAACGGCAACGGCCAAAAGAGCACAGAACTGAAGAAAGCACTTAGAGACAAAAAACGTGAAATGAAACACACATATGCCAAAATGAAGGCGGAAGAAAAGGCGGAACAGGAACGCGTTCACGCTGAAGAACGGGCGGCAGAAAAGGAGTTTCAGGAGATGCTCAAGAGCGAGCATAGCCTTGATGATTCATTAAATAAGGAAAAATCCTGAGTTCACACGCAGTGTGACCAGGTAGAAACACATACAGGAGGTATGTATGAAGAGTTCAAGACGAATTGTGACTATCCTGCTCGCGCTTGTCTTGCTGGTAGCCTTTGTGGTTCCCACATTTGCCAGCGGACAAAAAGAGGGCGGAAAGCCGTACATTGCCGTCATTTCCAAAGGGTTTCAGCACGACTTCTGGCAGCAGGTTAAGCGTGGAGCTGAAGCAGCGGCCAAGGAATACAACGTGGACATGACCTTTGAAGGTCCTCCGTCAGAAAGCGATGTTCAGATTCAAGTACAGGAACTGAAGAACGCCATGGCAAAGAATCCTGCGGCTGTTGCTCTTGCCGCTCTGGACACCAACGCGGTCCGTGACGAACTGGAACAGGCAAAGGCGAACAACATTCCTGTCATCGGGTTCGACTCCGGTGTTCCCAATCCGCCTGAAGGCTCCATCTATGCAACGGCTTCAACTGACAACTATGCAGCAGCAGGTCTTGCTGCAGAAAAGATGTTTGCCAAGATCAAGGATAGAATCGCTGGCGCCACCGCTTCCAATCCCGTGAAGATCGTGGTCATGAACCAGGACGCTTCCGGTGAATCACTGCTCAGCCGCGGAAAGGGTTTCCGGGACAAGATTGTTGAGCTTATTTCCTCTCAGACCGACCTCTCCAAGAGCGATATCAAAGTCATGGGTAACCCCGCTTACATCGCAAGCGACAGCCCGACATCAGGCAACAAGGTCGTGATTGAAATGGTTGTTCCCGCTTCCGCGTCCGCCCAGGACACCACCTCTTCAGCCAACAACGTGCTGAATAAGGTGAAAGAGGACAACATCCTTGGCATCTTCTGCTCAAATGAAGCTACCGTAAAGGGTCTTCTTGCCGCGACCAACGACGGCGCAGATCTTCCGTCCAAGTATCCCAACGTTGTGGTAGTTGGTTATGACGCAGGTGCCGGTCAGAAGAACGCCGTACGCAAGGGTTACTTCCTTGGTTCAATCACCCAGGATCCGTACCAGATCGGCTACAAGGCTATTGAGCTTGCTTACAAGGCAATCAACGGCCAATCCGTCTCCGATGTTGACACCGGCGCAAAGTTCTACGACGCCAGCAACATGGATGATCCTGAGATTGCACCGCTTCTCTACGATTGATGCGCACCTGCCCCTGCGGGCAGTAACCTGACTCAATCCTGGCCCGCCTGCTTTTGCAGGTGGGCTTTTTTGTGCTTTTTTTAACTTTGCGTCAACACGGCGATCAGGCAGCGTACTTAACTCGCACTCTCGCGCAGCGCGGCCATGTTTTTGGAAATATCTCCGTTGAATATGCTTGAGCCGGCTATCAGATAATTGGCGCCGGCGGCAACAATGTGCGGCACGGTGGCCGTTGATACTCCGCCGTCCACGCCAATATCGAAATTGACGCCGGCTTCCTCCCGCAGCTCTACCGCGCGGGATATGTTTTTTTCCACGGTCGCGGCAAATCGTTGTCCGCCAAAGCCGGGGTAGACCCCCATCACTATGAGCAGCCTAATTTCGCGCAAAATGTGCGGATGTGCCTCAATACGAGAGAAATTCCGGTCTGGATTTATTCCAATCCCTGCCTCTACCCCAAGATCCCGAATAGCGTCAATTGTCCGCGGCAGATTAGGACAGGTGTCTTCCTGTACTACAATCATGTCGCTTCCCGCCTCAGCAAAGTCACGGAGAAAACGGTCAGGCGCTTCAATCTCCAGATGGGCGACCAGTGGCACGCTCACGTGGCTTTTCAGCGCCGGTATCACATCAAGGCCGAAAGAAAGATTGTGAACATAATGGCCGTCCATGAAATCAATGTGAACAGCGCAGCCGCCAGCGGCCACCGCCTCAATCGCATCGTGCCGGAGATTGCCAAAGTCAGCTGAAAGTATTGAGGGACTAATTTTGATTTCCATACCTTTCCCGCAAATGATACCTGAGATCAGTGCGCTGCTCAAGAAAGCGTGCCACCCACCCGAAAAATGAGGGATTTTCCTCATGACTTGCCCGGACCAAATGGTCCATCATCGCTGTATACACCTCTACGTAGAAGGAGAATTCAAGATGAGTGTGCTTTTTCTGCTTCTCGGTATCTCGCTCCTTATCGTTCATGAAATGGACGCGGTTCGCAACGCCGAGTGGAATCTGATCGCTTTTTTACCGGAAAACCATGAGGAGAATGGATATCGATGGTTTGCCGGACTTCACATCCCCCTGCTCGCCTTGTTGTTGTGGGGCGTGTTCGTGACGGCAGACCCGGTGCGCCACGCCGTCCGCATAGGATTTGACTTCTTTCTTATCGGCCACCTCTTGCTGCACCTGGTTTTCTCCCGGCACCCGCGAAATCGCTTTACATCCG
>Ga0102944_1000415_pt1 | contig 33418 bp, 30 predicted proteins | sample SalPonD_shore_MG_FD_78172 | JGI IMG/M metagenome (GOLD analysis project Ga0102944, IMG submission 78172) | Salt pond soil microbial communities from South San Francisco under conditions of wetland restoration - Salt Pond MetaG... | ecosystem: Environmental > Aquatic > Marine > Intertidal zone >... | reverse complement strand
TTTCCCGCCCCTTCCAATCGTTATCGGGCGGTAAGTGCAGCAGCACACCCGGAGCGGCTAACCAGCCACCTTTCCGCTCGTTAATTTTCCCGCTGGAACTGCGTAAACCCACGGATTTGGCTAATCCGATGGCTTCCGCAGTCAGGGGCTGCGGCTGAACACCGTCAACTAACTGGAGTGTGGGTTGGGAAGAAGTTTGGTTCACCGGGGCGACCGGATTGTTCTCACATCCGATCATCAGCCCCAAAGACAGCACTAGCAGAGCGACTGCCGTGCTAAACAGCTTAGCGCGTTTCATTATGGTCCTCCTATCGTCAATGCCACTCGTTATGAGTTAGCATCGCCTTCTTCCTGTTCAATTTTCATACCAACGCGGGACTGAGGGCCCAGGGGTGCGTAAAAATCGAAAGTCATTGGCACGATATGCATTTATATGAAAACCAGCTGTGATCTAACTCATATTCTGTTCTGATGGACGGATGGATGAAGAATCGCCAATCCGGAATTTAATTCCCATGGACCGGGAATTTTTTTCCTTTTTATTGTCGATGCGTTATTTATGAAGTATTAAATGGGAAGATATGTCAATATAATGAAAAATTTTCCTTACATCTTACAGGAATTTTTTTCCCGGTGATTTATTTGCCGTTCCGTGAGTGCTCCTTCGGGCATCTGAGAAGCCTGTCCCGGAAAGCCGGTGGGCACCCGCTGTGCTATTGAGATGGCGGTACGGAAAGGCCCTGCCTCCTGCAGAAGGTTGTCAGCAGGTCCCGGTGCGTGCGAAACGCCAGCGGTGGGGTGCGATCCAGTGGAAAATACCGGGCTTCCCGGGCATCGTCTCCCGGCGCCGGTGTGCCGCCGTTCACCTGCACATGATACCCGATGACTACCACGTCTCCCCAGTATCCATGGAGGCTGGGACTTAATCCGATGAGGTCGCTCACGATCCCCTCCAGGTTGGTCTCTTCCTTGAGCTCCCGCAGAACCCCCTGTTCCGGCGTTTCCCCCAGTTCCATGAAGCCGCCCGGCAGGCACCATTCGCCTTCACTCGGTTCGACCGCCCGGCGCACCAGCAGCAGTTCCCGCTGGGAATTGAGCACCAGAGCGGCGGTGGTGGGCGCCGGATTTTCATATAAAACGGTCTGGCAGCCGGGACAGACTTTTCGTTCGCGCCCATCGATCACCCGTTGGGTTGCCGGTGTGCCGCAGGACCAGCAATATTGTACCTCGGAACGCATGGCGTAAAATTAGGTCTTATGAACAGGGCGCGCAAGCCTCAAATCGGTTCAAATCCGCTCTGGGTGGGCTTTTTTGGGGTGGTAACCACCAAAAACGCCGGCCGGGCCACCGGAACCAATCGTCTTGAAGCCCACCGGCAGATTTTGTAAACTTCGGTAAATACCAAACAGGACGGACCCATGGCCGATTTGACTGAGACGCAACTGACATCGGAGACAGTCTACGAAGGGAAATTATTGCAGGTGTATCGGGATGAAGTGCGGTTGCCCGACGGCAGAACCAGTATTCGGGAATATATCCGGCATCCCGGCGCGGCTGTCATGATCCCCATTCTGGAAAACGGCAATCTGGTCATGGAACGGCAGTTCCGGTATCCCCTGGGGAAAGAATTGTGGGAATTGCCGGCGGGCAAGATTGACCCGGGCGAAAGTCCCCTGGAATCGGCCCGGCGCGAACTGCTGGAGGAAACGGGATATCGGGGTTCCGCGTTTACCAAGGTCGGTGTGCTGCACCCCTGTATCGGATACAGTAATGAAGTCATTCACATCTATATCGTGGAGGGACTGACCTTCCACCGGGAGCAGCAGGATAAGGACGAGTTCGTGGAGACCTTCGAACTCGGTCTGGATGCAGCGTTGGAGGCGGTGCGAACCGGCCGGATTACCGATGCCAAATCGATGGTGGGGGTGTTGTGGGGTGAGAAATTTTTCCGGAACGAATGGGCGCCGGCTGCGACGGATATCCGGGGAGGATAACGAGCCGTTTTCACCGGCGGAACCACAGCGAACGTTCGGCGCGATCGCAACATACTGAGTCAACGGAAGGACGGAGTCTGCAGGGATGGCTGACCAGCTGGCCCCGACACAAATACGCAACCGCCTGGAGCGCCGGGCAGGGGAACTGGGGTTTACCGAACTCGGGATTGCGCCTGCCAGGGCGTTAGATGACGAAGCCGCCCGGTTACGGGAGTTCCTGGGGTTGAATTATCACGGCGCCATGCAGTGGATGGCCCGGAATGTCCGGCGCCGGGTCGACCCCCGGGAGGTGGTGCCCGGCGCGCAATCGGTGATTATGCTTTCCTATAATTATTATACCGGCCGGACCGCCGGGGATCCCGGAACGGCGAAAATCAGCAACTACGCCTGGGGCGATGACTACCATGAAATTGTGACGCCGAAGGTACGGGAACTGGAAGCCTGCCTCCACTCCGTATCGAACGACCCGGTGCAGTCCCGGTCCTACGTGGATACCGGTCCCCTCATGGAAAAGGCCTGGGCCGCCCGGGCCGGCATCGGCTGGATCGGCAAGCACACCAATCTGATTCATCGGGACCACGGGTCCTGGTTCTTTCTGGGAGCCATTATTACGGACCAGACCCTGCCCTATGATTCGCCGGTTCCGGACTATTGCGGGTCCTGTACCCGCTGCCTGGAGGCCTGCCCGACGGATGCCATCGTGGACGAATACGTGCTGGATGCCCGCAAGTGCCTGTCCTATCTGACGATCGAATACCGGGGAGCGGAACTCCCCCCGGAGGAAGCGGAACACATGGAGGGATGGATTTTCGGCTGTGATATCTGCCAGGAAGTCTGCCCCTGGAATTACCGCTTCGAACATGCCACCGGAGATCCCAGGTTTCTCCCCCGGGAAGAGAATGTGGATCGGGATCTGTCCGAATGGCTGGAGCTGAGCGAGGAAGACTACCGCCGGCGCTTTCGACACAGCCCGGTGAAGCGCGCGAAGTATTCCGGGTTGAAGCGGAACATTCGCACCGCGATTGGAGAGCAAAACCCACAGGAGTGAAAAGGAGCGTCCCATGAAACGGATCGCCCGGAGTATTGTACTAATGTTGTTGCCAGCAATGGTGTTCGGCCAGCTGGCCCCGCCCCGGTCGGTGGCGGTGTCCGATGATATTTTTGCCGTGCCGGTGAATCCGGCCGGCCTTGCGGTCCAGCCGGGGACACAGCTCGGGCTGCTTACTCCGCTTACCGACTCGGCCTCGGTGAAACCCGCCTATTATCTTGGCGGCGGTGACGGGGCCAGCGGGGCGGCCGTGGCGTTCTACAAGCCCGGGAAATATTATCACTACCGGCTTGCCTTCTCCGCAGCCCTGGCCTCCGGATTCTATTTCGGATACGGAGTGGAACTCGGCAAAGGGATCGTGCCTTCCTATTCGCTGGGATTCCTGTATCGACCGATCCGGCAACTGTCGCTGGGAGCAGCCGGCTACCACCTCACCGGGCGGAACGGACAACCCGCCGGCTACCGGACCGGGATCGGACTCCGCCCCTTCGGCAATCGCATCACCCTGGGCGCGGACGCCCTCCTGGATAGCAAGGGATCTCTGGCGGATGCCGAATTAACCCTCGCGGCCGAACCGGTAAATGGCGTGGTGGTGGAAGGCTTTTATACCAGGGAATCGCAAACCGCGGGAATTTCGCTAGGAGTCAATTTTGCACACCATGGCGTCCGGGCCATCCGGCGGGTGTCCGGAACCTCGGATCGGTTCGCCGAGCCGGTGGGCGTGTATCATTACACCGATGCCCGGCGGCGGAGTATTCTGTCTCCCGTCACTTCGGATAAATTCGTCTTGCTGGAATTTTCCGGTTCGCTGCCGGAAGAGCGGCCCCGGTTTTCCCTGTTCGGAAAGAGGGGCGGGAACCTGACCGATATGGTGCTCCGGATACGACGATATGCGCACCAGGCGGATGTCGCCGGGTTGGTGCTGTATATTAAAGGCTCGCCCGGCGGACCGGCCAAGGTGGAGGAGATCCGGAACGCCATCCGGGAATTCAAGCGCAGCGGGAAGCCGGTGTATGCCTATCTGGATGACGCCGGAAACGCCGGGTATCTCCTGGCGTCCGCGGCGGATCAGGTGTTCTTAAACCCGGCCGGCGACGTCTGGCTCACCGGTATCGCGACCCAGCTGGTGTATTTCAAAAGTCTGCTGGAAAAGGTGGGGATCCGGGCAAATACTATCCATATCGGAAAATATAAATCGGCGGACGAAATGTTTGCCCGGGATTCGGCCTCGACCGCCAACCTGGAGCAGCTGAACGCCTATCTGGACGATTACTACCGCTCTTTTACCAGGGATATCGCCCGTTCCCGGCGCCTGCCGGTGGACACGGTCCGTGCGATCATCGATCGCGGACCGTTTACTGCACTGGAGGCCGTGCGCTCCGGATTGGTGGACTCCCTGTTATATCGGGATCAGCTGCGGCATCTCATTGAACAGTCGGAAGGGCGCCCGCACTACCGGCTGGTCAGCCGGTCGGAGGAAGAACAGGCGGTGGACTGGCACTACGACTGGGAGGCGCCGAACCGTCAGGAAATCGCCGTTATTTTTGCAATCGGACCGATCACCGGGGGGGAAAGCCGGCGCTCCCCGTTGACCGGCTCGGTCACCATGGGAGCGGAAACCATTGCCCGGGCCATCCGGACCGCCCGGAAAAGCCCGGCGATTAAAGCCATCGTGTTGCGGGTCGACAGTCCCGGTGGTTCCGCACTGGCGTCCGACATCATCTGGCGGGAAGTGCATCTCACGACCACCGGAGAAGACGCCAAACCGGTCGTCGTGAGTATGGGCAACGTGGCGGCTTCCGGCGGATATTATATTTCGGCGGCCGCCGATAAAATTGTGGCGCAGCCGGGGACCGTCACCGGATCAATCGGCGTGATCTTCGGCCAGCTGAACTACCAGCAATTGCTGGAGAAGATCGGCGTGAATGTCCAAACCCTGCAGCGGGGAAAGAATGCGGCGCTCCTGGATCCGGCCCGGGAGATGACCGAGCCGGAGCGCCGGAAAATCTACCGGCTGATCGATACGACCTACCAGCGGTTTGTCCGAAAGGTTGCCGACGGAAGAGGGTTACCGGCCGATTCGGTGGACGCGCTCGGACAGGGCCGTATCTATTCGGGAGAGGCCGCCGTACACGTGGGCCTGGTGGATGGGTTGGGCGGGGTGATCCGGGCGGTGGACCTGGCGAAAACCGCGGCGAATATCCCGGCCTCCACCGAAGCCGAACTCCGGTATTATCCGAATTATCCGTTAAATCTCTTTGATTTTTTAACCCAAACACCTACTTTCAAATCAAAAGCAACCTTACCCCGTGAAATTGTCCAGGCATTACAACAGGCAGAGCAGATGACTCTTTTCGGGGAGGATCGGGTACTCTATCTCCTGCCTTACGTGTTGCAGCTGAAGAATGAGTGATAGCACGGACGGGGAACGCCGCTGGAGTTCCTCCGAAGAGTGTTCACAACCTAGATGGGGAAAACATGGCTGACAGTCTGGGATTACCTTTCGAATGGACGAAATTTTCCGGAGTGGCCCCTATTTATCCGCTGGCGGATGCGGTCTTCCTGCCCAAGACTTACCTGCCGGTCCAAATGGACGAACCGCGATACCAGGAGCTGACCCGGGATGCCCTGGCAGGCGAGCGTGTGATCGGAGTCTCCTGGCAGCAACAGGACTGGGATCCTGTGGTGCAGGCAGAGCCGCCGTTCCACACCATCGGGACTATCGGATATATCGAAGAGTTTGAATTCTATGGTCACGGGGAGGTGGAAATCTTATTCAACGGGCTGGCCAAGGTCAGAATCACCGAGCTCCCCACCGATAAGTCCTACCGGCACGGATCCATGGAGCTGATCGAGGAGGCGGTGGAGCGCTGGGAGGAACCGGGAGAGTGGCGGCAGTTATTGCGGGCTTTTCACCGGATTTCCGACTCGATGGAAGAGTATTTTCCCCTGAGCGAGATCCAGGACGCCCGGCTTTCCCTGGAAACGCTGGTGAATTTGATGGCCACCTGGCTTCCGATTCCTCTCTCGGAAAAACAAAAACTGCTGGAGGTCAATAATATCGCCCTGCGGAGCAAGATCGTCCGGGCCTTTCTCCGGCAGGGAGAGTTGGATGCCCCGACGCAGGACCTGTCGTATTTTCGATCACTGGAAAACCCGTCCTGGAACTAGAGGCGCGGGCACGAGGAACGCAAAAGAACCGGAGGCGAAAAGCACCGCCCGGTGTCGCCGACCCCGGGCCCGGTAATGCTTAATTCTTTCGGGTGTCATCGTCGGCCAGGTGTTTACTGGCCTGGAATAACATCTCTTTTTCTTCTTCGGTCAGATTATCATACCCCACCTGGTTGATTTTATCCAAAATCCTGTCGATCTCTTCTCGAAAATCGCGTATTTCTCGTTCCACTTGTTCGATCTTTTTTAACGTATTGTGTGAGTTGTGTCGTTTAGCCTTCTGCAACTTTTCCTTGACAAAATTCAAACGCCAGTCCTGCTTCATGTAGAACCAGCCAATCAGCATGCCGCTGAGGTGAGTCATATGACTGATGGTACTCCCGGCCGCATTCAGAGAGGAGAAAAAGGCAATGGCCCCGATAATGGCCACGAAATACTTGACCTTGATGGGGATGAGAAAATAGATATACACATACCGTTCCGGAAACATCAGGCCGTAGGCCAGCAGGATCCCGTAGATTGCGCCGCTGGCTCCCACCACCGGCACCTGCGAATGGAGGGAAAAGAGCATGGTCACCAGCCCGGAACCCACCCCGGTGACCATGTAGTACTTTAAAAATTCATTCCGACCCCACCGGTACTCGATTTCCGTGCCAAACATCCAGAGAACAAACATGTTAATGGCCACATGCCAGAACCCGCCATGCAGGAACATGTAGGTGACGGGCTGCCAGATCATCAGCTGGCCCCAGGTGTGCTGCGGCACTAACCCGAACAGTTGAAAAATCTGGTAGCGCATCTGGGGGCCCGCGAAAAGGGCCATTACAAGATAAATGACCACGTTCAGAGCGACTAACACCCGGATGCCGCTGGAGTAAAATTCGGGCTGCAGCGGATTCCAACTCCCCCTGCTGCGACTGCCCCACCAATTTGATTGTATTCCTCTGTACATAGACTCTGATGTTTTCGTTGCGTGTGTAATAAACTGTACGATCCCCCGCAGGGTTAGTTCCTTCCCTCCCGTACTTTCCCCCCTACTTTTTCCTGAGAGCAGGTGGTGCTGAAACTTATTCCAATGTATAAAAAAACTTCACACTGCGCAATGTGCCGATGCCTTCCACATGATATTGTAAATACTGCACGAGGACCTCAGTGAGATGCCGAAAAGCGATATGTTTTTCATTCGATTCTCCCGTATCGGAGGGAGATCCCAGCGATTTGTGCACCGCCCCGAGATCGATCCGGGCGAGGGGGCGCTGGAGGAGATACCTGGCCAGGCGCAGTTCCAGGTTGGTGATCCGCATGATGCCGGTTTGGTTGGTGATGCATTTCCGGCAGTAAATCTGGCCGGTGTTGCGGGAAAAATAACCATCGTGGAGGGGGGCCCCGCACTGGTTGCACCGGATCAGGTCGGGGTGGAACCCCAGTAGCGATGCCAGGTGAAGATGGAACCACCACAACACCGGAATGCCGGAGTCGGGAGTGTTGTTCAGAAACTCCAGAGCTTCGGTTAAGAGATCAAATATTTCCGGATGCGGTTCTTCCCCGATGATGGCCTGCCGGATGGTTTCGATGATTACCAGGCCGGCAGCCGTGCGTTGCATGTCCTGCTGCAGATGGAGCAGGGGCCGCACATATTCCGCACCGGACAGGGTCTGCACCGAGCGGGTTTCTTTGGTATAGACGACGATGTCCAGGTAGTTCATGATGTCCAGGAGCCCGGCGAACTGGCTCTTGGTCCGGCGCGCGCCTTTGGCGATGGCCGACAGCCGCCCGTAATTCCTGGTGTAGAAAGTACAGATCAGGCTGGATTCCCCGTGCTCCACCCGGCGGAGCACAATAGCGGGTGTGGTAAGAATGGCCATAGGGGGCCCGGTGTTATCCTGTCAGCAGCGGCCGGATGGAAACCCGGCCGGGAGGTATGCGCAGTGTTGGTTCCTTCCGGCTAATAAGCCGCAGCAAAATACGCCCAGTATTTGGCGGGTTCACCGGAAACGATGTCTTTGAGATCCCCGGTGATCTCGGGCCCGTCAAACGGGATGCACCGGAGTGTCGCCTTGGTATCATCCTTAATTTGGTCTTCGGTGGCGGCCTCTCCGCTCCAGGGCGCTAACACGAATCCGCCCTCCTGCTCAAGATACGCCCGCATTTCAGTGTAATCCGTGGTCTGCAGGGTATGCGCTTCCCGGAAGGCCAGCGCCCGGTCGAACATGGCCTGCTGGATGATGTCCAGGAGGTCCGAAATGTGCGAACCGGCCTGGCGCAGCTGCACCGTGGACTTTTCACCACCCAACCGCTGGACCACTACCGCCGACTGATTTTCTACGTCCCGGGGACCCACTTCCACCCGGAGCGGGACGCCCTTCATTTCCCAATCGTTAAATTTAAACCCGGGGGTGACCGTCTCCCGCCGGTCCACGTGGCAACGGATTCCCCGGGAAGTTAACTCTTGTTCCAAAGAGTCCACCGCCTCCGATACCGCTGCCTGCTGATCCTCAGTGCGCCAGATCGGGACCACCACCACCTGGTACGGGGCCAGCTTCGGCGGAAGGATCAAACCCTGATCATCGCCGTGAGCCATGATCAGCGCGCCAATCAACCGGGTACTGACTCCCCAGCTGGTGGCATACACGTATTCCAGTTCATTGTTTTCATTCTGGAACTGGACGTCGAATGCTTTGGCAAAATTTTGTCCCAGATTATGGGACGTACCGGTCTGAAGGGCTTTTTTATCCCCCATCATGGCTTCGATGGTGTAGGTCCGGACGGCGCCGGCGAACTTCTCCCGCTCACTCTTGGTGCCGGTGAGCACCGGAATGGCCATATACTCCTCGGCGGTGGTCCGGTAGACGTCCAGCATTTTCAGGGATTCTTCTTCCGCTTCCTGGGGGGTGGCATGGGCGGTGTGACCCTCCTGCCAGAGAAATTCAGTGGTCCGCAGAAACAGACGGGTGCGCATTTCCCACCGCACCACGTTGGCCCATTGATTAATCAACAACGGCAGATCCCGGTAGGAGCTGATCCATTTTTTATACATGGCCCAGATGATGGTTTCGGAAGTGGGCCGCACCACCAGTGGTTCTTCCAGCTTTTTCCCGCCCCCATGGGTGACCACCGCCGTCTCCGGCGCAAACCCTTCCACGTGTTCGGCTTCCTTTTCCAGGTAGCTCTGGGGGATAAACAGGGGAAAATAGGCGTTCTCGTGGCCGGTCGCCTTGAACATGCCATCCAGCGTTTCCTGCAATCGTTCCCAAATCGCATATCCGTACGGCCGGATAACCATGCACCCCTTGACCGGCGAATAATCGGCCAGCTCCGCTTTCTGAATCACATCCGTATACCAGCGTGAGTAATCTTCACTCTGCTTGGTGACACCTTTCGACATGAGTCTTTCCCCGCTTTGTTAATCGCTTAAACCTTACCGGTTCCCCCGGAAAGGAAAAACATCGTGAAATATAATCATATCTCAAAAGAGTTCAAACAGGAGAACCGGGTGCGGTTTTCCCGGAGATTCCGGTACGGACGGGACCAGGCCGATGGAAATGCAGGCAGAGACTACTGGGCGTATCCGATAGAGTCGAAGGGGTTCACCAGCGCGGTGGCGATGTTATTCAAATGACTGCCGATGCGCTTCAGAAACCGGGCATACAACGCGATGGCAGCGCTTTTACTCTCGGAGCCGAACGTGAGCTGCCCCGAGATAATCATGTGCACGATCTGATCCGAGAGTTTGGAAATCTCATACTTGTAACTGGCTTTTAACGCCCGGGCGATTTCCGCATCCTGCTTTTCGATGGCCCGCACCGTTTTCGCAAACCGGTTAGTCACGGCCGTTTCGATATTATGGAGGTCCATGGATATTTCTTCCGAAATGATGCTCTCCGGATGGTTCAATGTGAGATCCACGATATTTTTCGCATAATCCCCCAGCCGTTCGATATCCACCACCATGTTAATCAGGATTAAGCCGTTCGCTAAGTCCGACGTGTCTTCGCCCAGGGAATAGTGGGTGAGCACTTTGCGCCGGACTTCTCGCTGGAACTGATTAATCTCCCAGTCCCGTTTCTTCAGCGCCATCAACCCCTCGATATTCCGGCCAGCACGGAGGTTTTTAACGGCTTCGGTATACATCTCATGGGAAAGGGACAGCATCTGGTGCGATTCCTCCCAGGCCTGCGCCAGCAGATCGTCCGAATGCCATAACTGCAGTATGTCTTTAAAAAAGGACATTTTACCTCACTAAGAAGATTAGAGTTAATGGCAGGAGGAAAAAAACAGAGAGGAGATAGACAAACGGCACTATTCTGTTTTTCACTGCCAATCCTGCGAGTCCCCGGGACAGTCGCAGCGGGATCTGTCGAATCGGTGGAATGAACCAGATAACCAGGATACCGAAAATATTAAAGAGTAAATGAGAAAATGCAACGGCTAATGGTGCATGGGTGCCGGAGACCAGGCTGGCCAGGATCGCGGTCACGGTGGTCCCGATATTTGATCCCAGCGTGTAGGGGAAGATCTGTTCTAACTGCAGAATGCCGGCCCCGGCCAGCGGCACCACCAGGGAGGTCGTGATGGAACTACTCTGGACCAGTACGGTCAGGAAGGCCCCGAACCCCATGGCCCGGATCCAGGTTTTGAAAATATGGGTGTCGAAAAAGGCCTCCAGCCGATGGATCACCAGGCTCCGGATCAGCCGGGTCAGGTTCCGGAGCGAAAAGAACAACAATAGCAACGCCAGTATCAGCGTGAGCCACTCCCCGTTGATGACCGGTTGGGACAGAGAGAGGGAGTGCAGCCACTCTACCGCAGGGGCGGTGGCGGCCTTGATGGGGCTGTGGAAGGTGAAGGAGCCCGAACCGGTGAACAGCGTGGCCAGTGCATTGGCAGCGTTACTAATGATGCCGAACCAAATCTGCAACGGGAGCAGGATCATCACGGCCAGGATATTGAAAAAGTCGTGGACAACCGAGGCGGCAAACGCCCGCTGGAATTCGGCCTTGTGCACAATGTGTCCCAGCGAAACGATGGTGTTGGTAATACTGGTGCCGATGTTGGCTCCCATGATGATAGGGACCGCATTGGCCACGGCGGCGTGGGGATCGGCGCCGAAGGTGCCGGCCGCCACCATCCCGACCACCAGGGAGGTCGTCGTGGACGAGCTTTGGATCACACTGGTGGAGAGAATGCCGATGAAAAGCCCGATAATGGGGCCGGCCGGGGATTCCAGCAGGGATCGGGCAATCCCGATTCCCAAGCCTTTAAAGGTGGCCCCAATCAGGCCGATACTCACCAGGAAAAAATAAAGCACCAGAAAAATGGCAAGGACTTTGAGATAATTGAACAGCCGGTGACCGACGGTATATGCCTCTGTGTGTACTGAATCCATAAGGTGCTTACAGTTGCTCGTTCAGGCTGGTAACGTGAATCGAATCGGGCCGGGACCTCCGGCGAGATATGCCCTGTATGTGTCCTGAAAAGTGTTCCGTATCGGCAATGCTTCGGTTGGCCTCCGGAAGGTCATGTTCACACAGGTCGTTTAAGAGCAGGAAACATTCTCTCTTGATATCATTTGAAATAACAGAAAAATTTGTGGAATGTAATGGAGGGCGATATCTGAGTGATACACGCCGTTTTCATGGGCAGCCGGTTGAAAACACACGGTTTGGTTCGCAATCTCCGTTTTAAATTCGGAAGATTTTATGGATGCCGTCCAGAGATAGCAAGGACTTTGTCCGGGTACCGGGTGCCGGAATTGGAATCTTGATTAGAATTTTGCAATCATATAATGAATGGTTATATTCGATGCCTGAATGCCAAGAAAGGAGTGAGCGTACATGGCGAAAAACTTGTTAATAGTTGAATCGCCGTCTAAAGCCAAGACGTTACAGAAATATCTGGGGAAGGATTTCACGGTGAAGTCCTCCATCGGTCATATCCGGGATCTGCCCAAGAAAAAATTAGGTATCGATATTGAAAATAATTTCCAACCCACGTACACTACGATCCGTGGGAAGGGAAAGGTGATAAAAGATCTCAAGGCCGCGGCGGCAAAATCCCAGGTCATTTATCTCGGGACGGATCCGGACCGGGAGGGAGAAGCCATTGCCTGGCACATCTCGAAAGTGTTGAACGGCAAAGGGAAAGAGATCTACCGGGTGTTGTTCCATGAAATCACCAAAAGCGGGGTCCGGAATGGGTTGGAGCAGCCGAAGTCCATCGACGATAACCTGGTGGATGCGCAGCAGGCCCGGCGGATTTTAGACCGGTTGGTGGGGTACCAGGTGAGCCCGTTCCTGTGGAAAACACTGTATCGCGGATTAAGTGCGGGCCGGGTCCAGTCGGTCGCCCTCCGGATTATCGTGGAGCGGGAACGGGAAATCGACGCTTTTGTCCCGGAAGAATATTGGTCGATCCACGCCCACCTGCAGGGGAAGCGAAGCGGGGTCTTCGTGGCGGATCTCCACAAGGTGAACGGCGAGGATCCCGCCATCGGCTCCCAGGAGGAAGTGGATGCAATCACCGAAACCCTCCGGGAGCGGGACTTTCTCGTGGACTCCATTGCGAAGAAGACCGTCTCTAAAAATCCGTATCCGCCCTACACGACCAGTACTCTTCAGCAGGACGCGGCCCATAAACTGAATTTTTCACCCAAGCAGACCATGGCCTTGGCCCAGCGGTTGTATGAAGGCGTGAATGTGAATGGCGAAACGGTGGGGTTGATCACCTATATGCGGACCGATTCCACCCGGCTCTCCAGTGAAGCCCTCCAGGGGGCCCGGCAGGCCATTGCGGACTGGGCCGGCCAAAAATATGTGCCGTCCAAGAGCCGGCAATACGCCAATAAGAAAGCCCAGGTGCAGGATGCGCACGAAGCCATCCGGCCTACCCAGTTTACGCTGCCACCAGAGAAAGTGCAGGGGAAGATCCCCCCGGATCTGTTCCGGCTGTATGCATTAATCTGGTATCGCATGCTGGGCTGCCAGATGAAACCGGCCAAATATGATCGGACTACCATCGATATCACGGCGGGGTCGGAATACCTGTTCAGAACCGTGGGATCGATCCTGAAATTCGATGGGTTTTTAAAGGCCTATTCCGTCATGCCCGGCGGATATGACTACGCCCGGGATCGCGAGGTGCCGGATTCTCTGGAAGAAGGCGAAAAGTTGGACCTGCAGGAACTGGACCCGCAACAGCACTTCACCAATCCTCCACCCCATTACAATGAAAGTAGTTTGGTGAAAACACTGGATAACCAGGGGATCGGGCGCCCCAGTACGTACTCCCAGATTATCTCCACCTTGTACGATCGGGAGTACGTCAAGCGGGAGGGGCGGCATCTGCTCCCCACCGACCTGGGGTATACGGTCAACGATGTGCTGGTTAAATACTTTCCGGATATTTTCGACCCCGAATTTACCGCCCGTATGGAAGACAAACTGGATAAAATCGAGGCGGGGCGGGATCAATGGGTCAATGTCGTCCAGGGTTTTTATAAACCCTTCAGTAAATCCCTGAAGGCGGTGGAAAGCAAGAGCAAGGATATCAAAGCCTCGCTCCAGGAAGAAACCGGGGAGAAATGCGAGAAGTGCGGCCGTCCCATGGTGATCAAATGGGGGCGGAACGGAAAATTCCTGGCCTGCAGCGGGTATCCGGAATGTAAAAACACCAAGCCGCTGGAAGAACAGGGCCCGCCGGAAGAGACCGGGGAAGACTGCCCCAAGTGCGGCTCCCCCATGGTGATAAAATCGGGGCGCTACGGCCGGTTTATGGCCTGCAGCAATTATCCGGACTGTAAATTTACCAAGCCCATCCCCCTGGGGGTGGACTGCCCGGAAGACGGCGGTGACATCGTGGAACGGCGGTCGCGGAAAGGCAAAGTGTTCTACGGCTGCGGCAATTATCCGGACTGTAAATTTGCCGTCTGGGATAAGCCGGTGGATATTCACTGCCCCACCTGCGATGCGACCTTTTTAGTTGAAAAACATACCAAAACAAAGGGGGATTTTCTGCGGTGTTTGCAATGTAAATCGGAGTTCCCCATGGAATTAGCCGAGGACGAAGACGTACAAGGAGCGGCGTAAATGGCGAAACAACTCGAGACCTTAGAACCGTTAGTGGCGTTGTGCAAACGCCGGGGATTTATTTATCAGAGCAGTGAGATCTACGGCGGGTTGAACAGCTCCTGGGATTACGGCCCCCTGGGGGTGGAATTGAAGCGGAATGTGAAGGAGCAATGGTGGCAGGATATGGTCACCACCCGGGAAGACGTGGTCGGGCTGGACGCCAGCATTCTGATGCACTCCCGGGTATGGGAGGCCTCCGGACACGTGGCCGGCTTTAACGATCCGTTGATCGATAACAAATCCAGCAAGGCGCGATACCGGGCGGACCACCTCATCGAACAGCATATCAAGAGCCTCCGGGACCAGGGGCAGGAAGCAAAGGCCGGCCAAGTCCGGTCCGCCCTGGACCAAGCCATCAACAATCCGGATAAACTGTACCAAATCATCGTGGATGAAGGGATTAAAGATCCGGTGAGCGGTACCGCGGACTGGACCCCGGTCCGGCAGTTTAATCTGATGTTTAAAACGCATTTCGGCCCCACGGAGGATTCTTCCAGCCTGGTGTATCTCCGGCCGGAAACCGCCCAGGGCATCTTTGTGAATTTTGATAACGTGACGTCGACCACCCGGATCAAACTGCCCTTCGGCATCGCCCAGATCGGGAAAGCCTTCCGCAACGAAGTGACCACCGGCAATTTTATTTTCCGCTCCCGGGAATTCGAACAGATGGAGCTGGAGTATTTCCTGTACCCGGACGAAACGGAATCGGCCTTCCATGAGTGGGTACAGAACCGCTTCGACTGGTATGTGAGCCTGGGGATTCACGAGGAAAAACTCCGGTTGCGTCCGCATTTACCGGACGAGCTGGCGCATTACGCAAAAGCCTGTACCGATGTGGAGTACCTGTTCCCCTTCGGCTGGTCGGAGCTGGAAGGCATCGCGGATCGCGGGACCTTCGATTTGGATCAGCACATCGAATACAGCGGAAAGAACTTATCGTATTTTGACCAGCCCAATAACCAGCGGGTGGTGCCGGCGGTGGTGGAATCCTCAGCCGGGGTGGATCGCACGGTACTCACGGTGCTGGCCGATGCCTATTGGGAAGATGAGGAGAACGACCGGACGGTCCTGCGGCTATCTCCCAAAATTGCTCCCACCAAGGTGGCGGTGTTTCCGCTCTTCAAGAAAAAAGGTATGCCGGACATGGCCCGGAAGATTTACGATGATCTGCACACCCATTTCGCCACCTACTACGATGACGGCGGCTCGATCGGGAAACGGTACCGCCGGCAGGACGAAGCGGGCACGCCTTACTGTATCACCGTAGACCACGATTCCATAGATGACGGCACGGTGACCTTGCGGGATCGGGACAGCCTGGAGCAGATCCGGGTGCCGGCGGACAACCTGGTGAAAGTGCTGACCGAACGCTTGCAAGCCACGCAGGTCCGGCTGGAAGTGGAGTGACCGGGGAAGAACCTCCGCAATTCCGGCGGCAGACCGCCTGAAATTATCATAAAAAAACGGGGACATACGGTTCGTATGTCCCCGGTGTGATCTCACCGGTGCTGTGCTTGCCAGGACTGGCCCCCTGCGGGTTAAGTGTTGGATCCCCCCTTCGCAAGTAAGTCGTCCAGTTTTCCCTGTTGAGATAAGGCCAGCAGATTGGTGTAGCCGCCGATCGGGGTGCCGTTTACCAGGATCTGGGGGACGGTCCGCCGGCCGGTTTTCTGATACAGAAATTCCCGAAAATTTTTCTGTCCGGCGAGATCAACGCTTTCATAGGGAATCTCCTGCTCGTCCAGTAATCGTTTGGCGGCGTGGCAGTATGGGCAGAACGGGGTGGTGTAGAGTATGACCGGTTTTTCGGCGACCTGCGATGTGTGCATACTTGAATTCAGCTCCTTGTGTCTGTTTTGGGTTGAAGAATGACTGACAGCTTTTCAATGCCAGGGGATGGTAATTGTCGACGTCTCGGTTGATGAGTGCAAACATCTCTCATCCCGACGAGGAGGGTATCTCCGGTTCCGGCGTGTTCTCCAGTTCCGTGCGCAGCTGGCCGCAGGCGGCGCTGATATCCTGGCCGCGGCTCCAGCGCACGGTCACCGGAAACGGGGCCGGCTGCAGGGCTTGCATGAACGCTTCCATGCGCTGATCGCTGGGACGGGAATACTTGTAGCCGATTTCGTTGAAGGGGATCACGTTGACTTTACATCGGAGCTCGCCCAGCAGGCGGATCAGGCGCCGGGCATCCTCCGGTGAGTCGGAATAGCCCTCCAGGAGCACATATTCGAACGTAATCCGGTCCCCACTGCGGTCCGTGTATTGTCTGGCGGCTTGCAGGAGCTCCTGTAAAGGCCAACGCCGGTTGAGCGGCATCAGTGCCTCCCGGAGATCGTCCCGGGTAGCGTTCAGAGAGATGGCGAGTTTATAGGGGCGGTCTTCCCTGGTAAATTGCCGGATCTTGGGGACCACCCCGGCAGTGGAAATCGTAATGCGGTGGCGGCTGATATGGGGGCCCAGCTCATGGTGAAACAGGTCGGCGGCCCGGAGGACTTCGTGATAATTATTAAACGGCTCCCCCATCCCCATGAAGACGATATTCGTGATGGGCCGGGGCGAAAATTGCTGCAGAATGCGATACTGCTCGAAGATCTCACCGGCATCCAGATGCCGCTGAAAGCCCATCTTCCCGGTGGCACAGAAATCACAGTCCAGGGCGCAGCCCACCTGGCTGGATACACAGATGGTCACCCGATCGTCCGACGGGATGTACACCGACTCCACCTGCCGGTCATCCGCCAGCCGGATGAGAAATTTCACCGTCTGTTCCGGGTGGCGGCTGGTCTGATGGACGACCGTACCGCGCTCCAGGGACTCGCTTGCACTCAGATCCCTGCGTAATTCCTTGGAGAGGGTGGTGATCTCCTCAAACGAGGTGGCCTGTTTCTGATAAATCCACCGGAATAACTGCTCGCCCCGGTACCCGGGCATTCCCTGCCGGGTAAAGAAATCCCTGAGTTCCTCCAGCGATTGCCCTTTGAGTGGTCTGGTGTTTAATGTCGTCATAGCATGCCAGTATATCTATTCTGTGCCTTCATTACAAGTCCTTTTCACTCTCTGCATACAAAGGGATTTTATACGCGAAGGATGAAACATTGTTCGGAGAATGCACGTTGATTTATCTAGATTGCTTCTGTACTTTTCTGAACCATGCAGTTTTGAGCGGAGAGGACATTTCATTGAGTACCATACAACATGATGAAGCCCTGGTAGAGGACCTGCACACCACCTATAGACGGATAAAAGACGAGGTGGGCAAGGTCATTATCGGCCAGCGGGAGATCCTGGAGCATTTAATTATCGCGTTATTCTCCCGGGGGCATTGCGTGCTGGTCGGAGTGCCGGGGCTGGCGAAAACGTTGTTAATCCAGACGCTTTCCCAGGTGCTGGATTTGAAGTTCAGCCGGATCCAGTTCACTCCCGACCTGATGCCGTCGGATATCACCGGTACGGAAATCATCGAAGAGGACCAGACGACCGGGAAGCGGGTGTTTCGCTTCTTCCAGGGGCCGGTCTTTGCCAACATTGTGTTGGCCGATGAGATCAACCGGACCCCGCCGAAAACCCAGGCCGCGCTGCTGGAAGCCATGCAGGAACATCGGGTGACCGCGGCGGGAACCACCCACACGCTGACGGAACCGTTCTTTGTATTGGCGACCCAAAATCCGATTGAGCAGGAAGGAACCTATCCGTTGCCGGAAGCGCAGTTGGATCGGTTCATGTTTAACTTACTCGTGGGCTATCCTTCCAACGCAGAAGAGAACGAAATTGTCAAAGCCACCACCAGTTCGTACGATGCCTCGCTGGAAAAAGTGGCCTCTATCGAAGAGATTCTGAACTACCAGGCGCTGGTCCGGCGGGTACCGGTCGCGTCGCCGGTCGTGCAGTTCGCCGTCAATCTGGTGAGCGCTACCCGGCCGAATCTGAACGGGGCGCCGGAGTATATCGATGAATGGCTGGAATGGGGCGCCGGGCCCCGGGCGTCTCAGTATCTCATCCTGGGCGCCAAGGCGAAGGCCATCTTATCCGGCCGGTCCACCCCCTCCATCGAGGACGTGAAAGCCCTGGCCAAACCGGTACTTCGACATCGAATTATCACCACCTTCGCGGCGGAAGCCGACGGGATTTCCCCCGATGAAATTATCGAACGGGTGGTGGAGACCGTCCCGGAATAATGACGGCCTCCTCCGCTAAAACCAAGCGCCAGTTCCTGCATCCGGAGACGATTTCCCGGATCGAGAACCTGAACCTCATCGCCCGGTTGGTGGTGGAAGGGTTTATCATCGGCCTGCATAAAAGCCCGTTTCACGGCTTTTCCGTGGAGTTCGCCGAGCACCGGCAATATATGCCCGGCGACGAGATCAAGCACATCGATTGGAAATTATACGGAAAAACCGATCGGTATTATGTCAAGCAATTCGAGGAAGAAACCAACCTCAAGGCCTATATCGTGCTGGATGCCAGCAAATCCATGGCGTTCAGCAGCAACGGGGTTTCCAAACTCCAGTATGGGTCCTATCTGGGCGCTGCATTCACCTACCTGATGTTGAAACAGCAGGACGCCGTGGGGCTCACGGTGTTTGATGACGGCATCCGGACCATGGTGCCGCCCAGCTCCCGGCCGAGCTACCTCAACGTCATTCTGGGACAGATGGAACAGCTCCAGCCGGGGGCCGAGACCGATATTGCCAGCACCCTGCACGAACTGGCGGATCGCATAAAGAAACGGGGATTGATCATCCTGATTTCGGATTTACTGGACAACCCCGACCAGGTCATCGCCGGGTTAAAGCATTTCCGCCACCGAAAACACGAGGTGCTGGTCTTTCACATCATGGACCTCCAGGAAGTCCGGTTCAATTACCACCGGCAGGTCAAATTTACGGACATGGAGAGCGGCACTCACCTCACCACCGAGCCCCGGTTAATTCAGAATGCCTATCAAAAAGAGGTACGGAGGTTTCTCCGTCATTACCGGCAGGAATGCCTGTCCAACCATATCGACTATATTCATTTGACCACGGATCAACCCTTTGATCTGGCGCTCACGGAGTACCTGAATAAGCGCCAGCGGTTGGGCTGATTTCTTCGGACCCCTATACCGTCTCTGCGGGCGGTTTTCCTACTGTGTGCCGGGGGCAGGATCTGAGTGAATCACGGTCTGGTAGATATAATCGCCGGTCGGTTTCCGGTTCGCATTCCCTGCATTGCCCGCTACGTAAAACGAGATCACTCCTTCCGAAGAATCCGGCGCCTGCCAGGTGAAGTGCCACTGGACGGGCCCGTCTTTCTCACCGCGATGAATGCCGTTCCGGGTGTGTTTCAGGTAATACCGGGGATGCCCGTCCACTTCCGCTTCGTCCAATTGCATCAGGTGCTGATCATATTTTTGAATGGTCCCGCTTTCGTTCAGATCCGCGTTAATCACGGTGAGTTCGAATCCCCAGTCCCGCTGCCCTTTCTGTTGTAATTGCACGATAATCGGATACGAAGTCCCCGGTTCATAGGTTTTCGGCACACCCAACACTGTGAGTTTTCCCGGTCCTGTGTTGATCTTGTGATCGATGTGGCAGTCACTCTGTACGCAGGTAGTCTCGCCGGGTGCCCCGGTACGGGCATTCTTCGGACCCCGGATGTACGAGTAAGCAATGGTGGTGATTCCCACCGAAAGTAAGAAAAAAACAAGACTGCGCGATGGTTTCATGTCTGCTCCTGTCGCCCTTTTTCGTGGACAAGCGGTTTACCTGATCATCCGCAAGATAAAAAAAGCACGGCTACTGAAAAAGTAACCGTGCTTTCAAAAAGGCTTCTTGCTGCCGGTCAGCCGACAGCGGGAGAAGGCTATTGGGAAGAAGACTCGGAAGAAGATTGCTGTTGCTGTAATTGCTTGGCTTTTTCCAGCAACTCCTGGGCTTTCTGGGTGTCGCCCATTCGATAGACGGTAATGGCCAGTTTCCGCATGGCATCCGCATTGTCCGGCTGTTCGGAAAGGACTTTTTCAAACGCTGTCTTGGCCGCGTCCCATCTCTCTAATTCCTGGTAAAGTTCGCCGACCCGCATCTGGGCGTCCACATCGTCCGGATTAATCTCGATGGCGCTCTCCATTGCTGAGATAGCCTTGCTAAACTCTTGTTTGGCTTTGGCCGAATCCGGTTGTTCCTGCTCTTCATATTGCTTGGCGATCTGGATGTGCAGGATGGCCTTGTTAAAATACAGATTGGCGTTTTCCGAATCCTGGTCGATGGCCTCGTCCAGCATATCAATCGCCTTGTTGTAGTCTTTTTGTTTGATATACAGGCTGGATAACAGCTGGACAGCGTTGCTCTTCTCGGGATCGACACTATGGGCCTTTGAGAGCAATTCGATGGCCCGGTCGATATTTCCCTGGTCGGCCATCAATTTGCCGTAATTGAACAGGACGCTGAAATTTTCCGGGTCCTTGTCCAGGGCATTCTGAAAAGTCTGTTCGGCCTGGTCGACGTCGCCCAACAGCGTGTAGGCCGTTGCCAGCGGGCTGTAAGTCTCCGGTCGATCCGGGGCAATCGTTAATGCGGTCTTGAAATGATCCACGGATTGCTGCAGGGTCTGTTTCTGCTGGTCTCCCTGCTGGCTGATGGCCTGGTTGAACATCTTGACCGCCGTGTTGAATTCTTGAGACCAATATCGGGTGCGGATATCCTCGATATCATTCGCAAATTTGTTGCTAATGGCCAATGACCGGTCAAACGCCTGGTTCATCTGTTCGTACTGTCCCTGCCGGGCATAAATCTGGGACCCCAGAAGATAGGGGATTTCGGGATTATCCGGCTCATTCTGTTCGGCAAGCTTCAACTGTTGTTCGGCCTCATCCCAGTTTTGCTGCTGGAGGTATAATTTCGCCGAGGTCAACTCCTGGGACTGGCACGCCATAAAAAAGAGGGCACCGAGCGCAAGCATCACCGATAAGACCAACGTTCTTCTCAAATTCATGCTATTACTCCTGTAAATTGGTTGAATAGCGTTAGCTAAGCAAAATTATCTTTAATTCCACAGCATTTCAAGCGGAAAAGTAGATTAAAGTTCCCTTCTTTTTCCCAGGGATTCTTTCAGGTTATAGGGTGGAAAGAGGACACCCAGATCGGTAATAATGGCCGAAATAAGCCGGGCGGGAGTGACGTCGAAGGCCGGTGCATAGGCGTCCACATCTTCCGGCGCAGTTCGCACTCCCTGCAGACTCAGCACTTCCTCTCCGGAACGCATTTCGATGGGAATCTGGCGCCCGCTGTCCAGGTCCAGGTCGATGGTGGAAGTCGGAGCGGCCACGTAAAAGGAAACGTCATGAAAGCGGGCCGCCACCGCCAGCTGATAGGTTCCGATTTTATTTGCGGTATCTCCGTTGGCGGCAATGCGATCCGCGCCCACAATGACACAATCGATGGATTCCTGCTGCATCAGGGCCGCCGCCATGCCATCGGTGAGCACGGTCACCGGAATATGAGCGCGTTGCAGCTCCCAGGCCGTCAGTCGGGCGCCCTGCAGCAGGGGACGGGTTTCGTCGGCGTACACCTGCACTGCTTTCCCCTGCATAACGGCAGCATAGATTACACCCAGGGCGGTGCCGATACCGCCGGTGGCGAGGGCGCCGGTATTACAGTGAGTAATAATACGGCCGGAATCCTTGAGGAGCGCCGCTCCGTGCTCTCCGATCCGGCGGCAGCGCTCTTCGTCCTCCTCATGCAGGTCCCGGGCGGCCTGCACAAGCAATCGGTAGGCGTCATGCCGGGTGGCCGGAGCCGCGTCCAGGGCTTGCCGCAGCACCCGCTCAATTGCCCATCGCAGATTGACGGCGGTGGGGCGGGCGTTCATTAAAGGTTCCAGTTCCTTGCGCAACGCAGGCCAATCCGGTGGTTCGGAGGACTGCTTCCAGTCTGAAGCGGTGAGCAGGATCCCGTAGGCGCCGGCGATGCCCAGGGCCGGCGCTCCCCGGATGGAGAGCGCTTGGATAGCGTTGACGAGTTCGGCCTGATTCCGGATTTCCAAAACGAGCTCTTCGGTGGGAAGCCGGGTTTGGTCCAGGAGGTACAAGACATCCTCTTCCCACCATAACGCCCGGGCGATATTCAGAGGCTTATTCTCCAATGATCTGTACCACCAGTTTTCTCTGGCGACCGGGCACGTCGTAATCCAGAAAGATAATCTGTTGCCAGGTGCCCAGCGTGAGTTCTCCGTCCACGAACGGAACGGTGAGATCGGGCTTCGTCAGGGTGGCGCGGAGGTGCGAATGGCCGTTGCCGTCGTGCCATGTTTCGTTGTGGTGATAGGTTTTACCGGCCGGCGCGATTTGTTCCCACAGCGCCGGCAGATCCTGCAACAGCCCGGGCTCGTATTCGATAGTCGAAATCCCGCCGGTGGCGCCCGGTACAAAAATCGTCACCTGGCCGGTCTGTAAGCCCGTCGCCCGAAGACGCTCCCGAACCTGGTCGGTAATATTGATGATATCGAGTTCCGGATGAGTAGAGAGCCGGAGATATTCGGTGAGGATTTGCATGAGACACTCTAAAAAGTGGTAAAGGATTTGAAGTGATTCACCCGTTCCACGACCCGGTCCATGGTCAGATCTTTCAGGCGTTCCGGGCCGAAGTCTTCCACGTTATAACTGGCCAGGGCACTCCCATAGATAACGGCCTGCCGGAGCCGGTCGTCCGTAACAGTGTCTGACCGGCTGAGGTAGCCCGTGAGCCCGCCGGCGAACACATCCCCGGCGCCGGTGGGATCCACCACCGTTTCCAGCGGATAGCCGGGAGCGAAGAAGGTGCCGCCGTCATTCACCAGCATGGCGCCGTGTTCCCCTTTCTTGATGATGACGTGTTCCGGGCCCCAGGACAGCAGCCGGCGCGCCGCCAGCAACAGGTTGGATTCCTCCGTGAGTTGCCGGGCTTCCGAATCGCTGAGTAAAAAGATGTCGGTCCGTTCGATGACTTCCCGTAACTGATCGGACGAACTCTCAATCCAAAGATTCATAGTGTCGGCGATAACCACCCGCGGATCCGTTACCTGATCAAGCACCTCCAGCTGCAGGGCGGGATGAATATTCGCCAGGAACAGATGGGACGCGGATTTGTACTGAACCGGGATTGCCGGAGAGAAGGACTCGAACACGTTGAGCTGGGTATCCAGCGTGTCCCGGACATTCACATCGGCATGATAGCGGCCGGACCAGCGAAAGGTTTTCCCGTCCACCTGCTGCAACCCGGCCAGGTCGATGTCATGCGAGTGAAACAGCTGAATCCCTTCTTCGGGGAAATCGGTGCCGACGACTCCCACCAGCAGCACCGGATTGAAGTGGCTGGCCGCCAGGCTGAAATAGGTGGCGGAGCCGCCCAATACGTCTTCCCGGCGGTCCGTGGGGGTTTCGATGGTATCGAGTGCGATGGAACCAACAACCAGAATGGACACGAACGGTTTCTCCTTACTGTCTGCAGTGATCGAATTTCCGGTTCCCACTCATGAAACATCCGCCGCACCCTGACCAAGCGGTACGGCGGATATCCCGGGGTCTTGCCGCAATCTGTTTACAGGGAAACCTTGGACAGGTTGTCCCGGACATGCCCGGCCGAGGTCTCCAGGGCGGCTTTTTCTTCGTCGTTGAGATCTACTTCCAGGATGTCTTCGACGCCGCCTTTCCCCAGTTTGACGGGGACGCCCATGTAGAGATCCTGCAAGCCGTACTGCCCTTTAAGCCAGGCAGCACACGGAAGAATCCGTTTACTGTCCTTCACGATGGCTTCCGCCATTTCCGTCACCGCCGCGGACGGAGCGTAATAGGCACTGCCGGATTTGAGCAAGCCCACGATTTCGCCGCCGCCCTTTCGGGTGCGTTCCACGATGGCGTCAATTTTATCTTTGGAAAGCAAATCCGGCAGCGGAATGCCGGCGACAGTCGCATAGCGCGGCAAGGGCACCATCGTGTCGCCGTGTCCCCCCAGGACCATTGCCTGAATATCCCGGACCGAGACATTGAGTTCCAGTGCCACGAAAGACCGGAAGCGGGCAGTGTCCAGAATGCCGGCCATCCCCATGACGCGTTCCGACGGGAAGTTGCTCACCTGTAAGGCAACATAGGCCATCACGTCCAGCGGGTTGGTGACCATAATAATGATGCCATCGGGAGAGTGCTTCGCTACGTTCTTCACCACGTCCGAGATGATCTCGGTATTCTTGGCTAGCAGATCATCGCGGCTCATGCCGGGTTTCCGGGCCAGGCCGGCGGTGATAATGGTGACGGCGGAACCGGCCGTATCCTCGTAACTATTGGAGCCGACGACCCGGGAGTCGAAGCCCTCGACCGGCGCAGACTCCCACATATCCAGACTTTTTCCCTGAGGCATGCCTTCTACGATGTCCACCAGCACGACCTCGTTCACGAGTTCTTTTTCGGCAATGCGCTGAGCGGCGGTCGCCCCCACATGGCCTGCACCGATGACAGATATTTTCATAATGACCTCCTGGGTTAGTTGTCCGAAGAGTGCCTCCTCGGAGAGTTCTGGGATTGAACTGCAACCTCTATTTGGCGCTAAGCCAAAACAGAAAAGGCGTGGATGCTATCCACGCCTTTTCAAATGTGTGCTATATTAAAACCTGGCTGAAAATAGACAGCCCGGCGATGCTTCCGTTGCTTGCTGTTCGCGCAAAAGTGCCATCGGGGCCACCATGAAGTGTTATTCGGGATAGACGCTAACTACTTTTCTGCTACGCCCTTGCCGTTCAAACGTGACGCGCCCGTCAATTTTTGCAAACAGGGTATCATCACTTCCCCGTCCTACGTTCCAGCCGGGATGGATGCGGGTGCCGCGCTGACGGACGATAATACTCCCAGCGGAGACCCATTCATTCCCGTACGCTTTGACACCCAACCGGCTCGCGTTACTGTCACGACCGTTTTTAGAGGAACCAACACCTTTTTTATGTGCCATACGTTTACTCCTTTGAAGTCTCTTCTGCCTCGGCGGATTCGGGTTTTTTGGGCGCCGTCTTTTTGGCGGCGGCCTTCTTTTTGCTGGCAGTAACGATTTTGTCGATCTGGATGGTAGTATATTGTTGCCGGTGCCCGCGGGTTCGTTGATACCGTTTCCGCCGCTTCTTCTTGAACACCAGCACCTTTTTATCCTTCCCATGTTCGACGACCGTCGCTTCCACCGACGCGCCGTTCACCGTCGGTGTTCCGACCACCGGCTTTTTGCCGTCATTCAAAAACAACACCCGGTCGTACGACAGTTTGCTGCCGGACTCCGCCTCGGTTTTGGGGACTCGAATCTGTTGTTCCGGGCGCACTTTAAATTGCATGCCCTTGATTTCAACTACTGCATACATGGACGGTAACTCCTACGTTCCCATTCAAATTGAATAAGTTTCCAAAAGCATAGTAAGTTAGGCACCTTTTTGTTCCATTTCAAGTCGATATTGATCGGTAATGTCTTCTTTCCGCTTTTTGGAGATGAAACGGAATTCGTCGATGTTGATGGATTCGTCGGGTTGGACGTCGATCTTCATGATGTGTTGCCACATCAGGCGACGGATGATACTGCGGGTGCCTTCCGTCAGGTAGCCGCTGATGGTGGGGTGGACGCGTAAAATAAGCCGGCGTTCGTTGCACTGCGATTTGAACCGTTTGATCCAGCTTTCGATTTTGGTCACCATCGATTCCTTGGAAGGGACCCGGCCGGTCCCCTTGCACACCGGGCACTCTTCGCTGGTCGAGAGCAGCAGGCTTAACCGGACGCGCTGGCGGGTCATCTCCATCAGTCCGAAGTCGGAGATGGAAGTCAGCGCGATTTTTGCCCGATCCTTCCGGATCTCCTTTTTCATTTCATTGTACACCCGGCTTCTATTCCGTTCTTCCTGCATATCGATGAAATCCACCACGATCAGGCCACCGATATCCCGAAGCCGCAGCTGCCGGGCGATTTCCCGGGCCGCTTCCAAATTGATCCGGAGCGAATTGTGCTCGTGATCCTTCTTCCCGATAAATTTCCCGCTGTTCACGTCAATCGTCACCATGGCTTCGGTGTGCTCGATAACCAGGTGGCCGCCGCTTTTCAGCCACACCTTCCGGTTCATCGATTTTTCGATTTCCCGGTCGATGCCGTACTTCTCAAAAATCGGGATGTGGCCGGTGTACTGGTGGATTTTATTCACCAACTGAGGTGAGGTCGTTTTAATGTACCCGAGTAATTCCTTGTACATCTTCTTGTTATCCACCACCACCCGGTCCACATCAGAAGTAAACACATCCCGGATAATACTGCTCGCCATCTCCATATCTTTGTACACGATACAGGGAGAGTAGCCTTTCTTGATCTTTCCCTCCACCTTCTTCCAGGTGTTGATGAGATAATCAATATCGCCCTGTAATTCTTCTTTGCTCTTCCCCTCGGCAACCGTCCGAACGATAATCCCATAATTTTCCGGTTTGATCTCATAGCCGATCCGCTTCAGGCGGCGCTTTTCATTCCGGTTGTGGATCTTGCGGGAGACCCCCACATGATCGGCGTAGGGGAGGAGCACCATAAACCGGCCGGGCAACGAGATGGAGGTGGTGACCCGGGGGCCTTTACCCCGATAGGGTTCTTTAATGACCTGCACGATAATATCTTCCCCGGACTTCAGCGCCGGATGAGGCGCATTCCGCCGCCGTTTGGGCCGTCCGTTGGATTCGTCATCGTCTGCAACATCCAGCATCCCCGGGAACGGGTAATTATTATCCTCGATTTCATTGAAGGGAAGAAAGGCATTGGTATCATGCCCGATATCCACAAACGCCGCCTGCATGCCGTTGATGATGTTTTCGACTTCGCCCTTGTAGATATTTCCCACCATCCGTTCGTTTTCCGGTTTCTCCACATAAAACTCCACCAGATGGGAATCTTCGAGGATAGCAATGCGTGTTTCTCCCGATGACTCGTTAATAAATATTTCCTTCTTCATGGCAATTCTGAATCCTGTTCTCGACCGGTTATTCGCTGGGAGGAGGCGCCAACCGGCACCAATTAGTAGTTTACCTGAATCCGGCATCCGCCGGCAGGTGATTACCGCGATCTAATTTTGAAGGGATTGCTGTCTTGGAAAGGCGGGGCTTACGGGCAAGTACCACCAAAAATTTCCCGGCGTTCCTGGAGGAACAAGGGAGCTGCAAACCGCTCCTGTTCTGCCGGTCAATATATCCACCGAGACGTATTTTGCTATCAGTCGCGGTGGAAATAATGATGGTATGGTGAAAATCCCCTCTCGTGATAAGAGCGGGCCCCGGTCCATCGCACCGGGACGATGAGATGCTCTGCTCAGAGAAGCATGCTGAACACGACGGTAACTCGGGAACATATTGAAGCGCGGGGTGCAGATAATGCAGAGACGTCGAATGACCCCTACCCACATATTCCTAATGCCGTTCATAGTGTTAAACATATACTCAAGACGTGCAAATTCCTTCAAAATATTTTTCTCCGTGCCGGGCCTCCCTTTGCTGGTCCCGGCCGGAGCAATGCCTTCCGTATCCGAGGTTGTCATTCTCTCCGGTCGTGTCCAGCCGGATAGGACCGGAGCAGCGACAAACCTCTCGAAAATGTTTTCTGCCTTCTGCATTTACATGCAAGTGTATCAAAGTGCGGAATTCCCCGGGGGCAGAGCACCTGGGAAACCGGCGTATCTTGCGAGCTTCAATTGCTAAATTCGCTTGCGATAGTTTCATACATTATTTTCTAAATCTCAAGCTAAACATGACTTTGTCGAGAATCCAAGTGTTTTTTTAACCCATCGTCCTGTTGTCTTGTCTCTATCGGGCCGGGATGTTCACGGTTAATTCCAAAATGGTATCCGGGAACTAAAAAACAAACCCTTTTGCTCCAGAATTCTGATGAACCGGCGGCCATAAATCATATCGAAGGTTTCCGCTTTATCCGGAAACATGGAAATCGCTTTGGTCCGGGTATTATAAATGATACGTAACGTCTCCCCCAACGTGATGTGCGGCGCCGCCAACACGTGACTGGCAGTGTCCACCAACAGTCGCAGCTTGCGTAAGGCGCGATCTTCTTCGGTTTTTGATCGCATGATACTCACCTCTCTGGTCGCACGTTTCTCGTTTGTATCGCTGAGATTGTTTCATTCATTAGTCTTGTCACGGTTATAATAATTACGTAAGGAGGCAGAAGTTCCGGGGGCCGTGCAAATTGTTCCCCGCATTGTCGATCGGGGGTCCGCCAATGTTCTTTCTCCCGCCGCCTATTCGGACTTCCCGGGGAAGGCGCTTGTCGAAGGCTTCAGAGTCAGGAAAACGTGCCCCCCGGCCCGGCGTTTTGCCTGGCCGCCCATCTGTCCGCGCCTGAATAATGCATAAAAAAAAGAGCACACAGATGCCTACAGGAACAACGGATCTCCACAGAGCCTCCCTTTCCGGCCAATAAGGGAGCGAATCCCGAGAGGCCTCCTGCGTTACAACGGGACACGCCGGGCGCATTACCGGAGCTTCGTTCGGAAATACGTTATGGGTCCGGGGTAACCATTTGGTGACTCGCCTCTTGTATACGATGGGCAATCGTTACGGGGCCGCTTTACTTTGAACTTGCTCCACGGTTGGCCTGTGGAGAATCTGTGCGTTTCTATCGTTGCCGTGCGTATCGGTGTGCGATTCTGTTTGGATTAATAAATTAGTCAAGTCAGCAGGATGTGAACCCGGTTTCCTCCTCCGGGCAAGCCCGATCTCCTGGATTTTCCATTTAAAATCTGCCATTTTCGGGGAACTCTCTGTTAAATCTTGCATGAAACTGCAGATTAAAAACGGGAAAATAATTTCTTTTCGCGAAAACATTGACATTTTAAACCCACATCGATTAAATTAAACGCGACTGATGAATATATGGCAATTGACGAGATGCAAAGGATGCGAACACTGACAACACGGTCAACAAGAAAAAACGAAAGGCAGCAGGAATTGCCGAGAGCCGTTGTTGTCCACAGATACATGGATAAACACAATGGTATTACAGACCGTCATGTGCAATCGGGCCGGTTTCTCACCTCACTCTCCTTTGGGATGTCCATCCTCCATTCCTGATGTGACCTATCTTACAGTCGGTTACTCTTAGAATCGTAATATTCACATAAATTAAAAAATGAAGATAAAACGCTGGGAGGCGCATAACTTATGAATAATAAACATCCTTATTGGTTATTATTCGGTTTTTTCATGCTACCGGTATTCCTGTTTCTCATACTAATGTACGGCACGCATTTCAATTACGCCCAGGATGTGGATTCGCTGCTACAGAAGAAACAGCAATTGGAATCTAAGATCGATTCCCTCCATTCCGTGATGGCGGATATGGAAGGGGATATGGACGCGATGAGCAAAGTCCATATCAGCAAGATCGTGGCGACGGCCTACAACAGTTATCCCTGGCAGACGGATGATACGCCCTTTATCACCTCCAGTGGTTCGGAAGTCGCGGATGGCACGCTGGCGCTCAGCCGGGATATGATCCGGGCGGAAAACGCCCTCATGCACCGGATGGGTTTTAACCCCAGCGGGATGTACGCCTACGGTGATACGGTATTCGTTATCTATGTCAAGCCGATGGTGGTTCATGACACCATGAACCGTCGTTTCAGCCAGCGGGCGGATATTTGGCTGGATGATCTGACTACCGCCCGAAAGTGGGGAAAACGAAAGGTCTATATTGCCAGCCGTTCTGATTCTTAGCGAACGGTGCTATTCCTCAATCATTCTTTCCTTTTTTTGCTGTTCCGGCCGGGCACGCGCCCGGCTCTTTCCGGAGTGACCGACCTAATTCACACTCTTACTTTCTCTTCCCAGAGATGTAGATCGGCAGGGCTCCCGCCTGTTCGGATCCGGGGCTGTTTTATCCGTCCGGGACGGGTGTGCCGAATGTATGGGCGCCACCGGCCCGCAGAGTTTTGAGTTGACAGGGTCTGGTATGTTCGGTAACATTAGCGTTATGCAAAAATTACACGAAAGGGGCTACCGTTGTCCGTCCAGAAATCAGCCATTCTGCTGAGATATTACCGGACATCCGCCGGGTTCTTATTCCTGACGGCACTGAGTGCCGCCGTGCTTTTCGGGATGCGCGTGTTCGGAATTTTTGCATATTCTTCCTTTCATATTGCATTGGTCCATCTGGGTATACTGGGCGCCTTCACGTTGGGCATGATGGGCTTGTACCTTCGGATTTTCTACTCCCTCGAATCGGTTGTGATTCAGGACTGGATTGTCAAGGCCATCCACATAGTGCTCAGCCTTGGCGTGCTTGTCCTCATCCTGGGATTCGGATTTTCCAGCTGGCCGATTTTGGTCATCGGCGTGCTGGGGGTCTACTATGCCGGTTTCTGGTGGGCATTTCAATACCTGCGATGGTATCTCCAGGCGGAGAAAGCAGACCGAAAGGGTGTCTTGCTGTTCGGCGGATTGGCGACGCTGGCGCTGATAGTATCGCTTCTGCTGGGGGGATATCTCCTCCATGGATTCCTGACCAACAGTGTGCCGCAGAATATGCGGCTGGCCCATATCCATGCCGGTTTAGTGGGGTGGGCTTCCCTGGGATTACTTGGGATTGGGGTAGCCCTGCGAGGCGGGGATTCCCCGGTCACCGGGTCCGTCAAGAGCTTGCAGGGGAGTGCGTGGATCTGGTTTGCCGGCGCAGTGATTCTGATTGCCTTTTTTGCTGTCTGGAAACTGAGACTGGTGCTGGTGGCCGGCGCCATCGTTTTATTGGGGTTTATCGGGTACGGATACAGCATGCCCAAGGTGGGAAAACTTGCGACGCAGGCACCCTCCGGAGGGAGCGCAGCCCGAAAGTTGCTGCCGTTTATTCTGATCGGATTTCTGGGGTTATTCCTCACCATCCTGCTGGGCTTCGACATGGCGGCAAATTATCCCAGCGGTCGGGTGGGCGCCCACCGGCTCTTGGGCGTTGGCGGCTGGCTCCTGCTGACCTTCCTGATGAGCTTGCTGTCCGAGATCCCGCAACGGGCGAACGATTTACTGGAAGCTCTGGGAGGGCTCGGAGAAGTCAGCCCGCCGGCACCGGGATTGGTGCGGGCCGGTTGGATTGGGCTGACCGTGTCCCTCCTGGTGGCGCTGGCCGGCAGCTTCACCTCGCAGGTGATCCTGTTTATCGGAGTGTTTTTACTGAGTCTCATCACCGCGTTTCTGGCCGGATATCTGGTGGTTGCGTACCGGGTACCGGTACCCCGGGTGACGACCGCTGCCCGGGAGTAAGTTTTACTACGGAACAACATCGGGGGTCGGGAGTACCTATGACAATCTACCACACGCACAATGATGAAACGGAAAGCTCCGGACATTACATTTCATTCGCAAATTCATCCCTCTGTTGGTCTGATTTTATCTTGTGAATACAACTGGTGTGGAAATTCGAACGACCGGATCTGTTAATAAGGTGGAAGGAGTAGATGGTTTATGCCGGCGATGAGTCATGACGATATCATGAAATTGCTCGAACAAGTGAACTACCCGGGGTTCAGTAGAAATATTGTCTCCTTTGGGATGGTCGGTGACGTGAAAGCGGAAGCGGGTACCGTCCGGGTTGAACTGCGGATCTCGTCCTCTGACGAGGCGAAGAAAGATCAAACCGCACAAGCGGTGCGAAAGTTACTGGGAGAGCAGCCGGGTATTGAGTCGGTGGAAGTTTCCATTGTTGACCCGATGAGTGAATCGTCCGGCGTGCCCCGAAGCCAGGGCGGAGGCGGAGCGGCCCAGTTCAGCCAGGCCGATCCCTGGGCGGATCACCACGCGGTTCCCGGAATCAAATACGTGATCGCGGTAGCCAGCGGGAAGGGCGGGGTCGGCAAGTCGACGGTGGCTGCCAATCTGGCCGCGGCCTTAAAGCAGCAGGGCAACCGGGTCGGTTTGCTGGATCTGGATATCTACGGGCCGAGTGTCCCTACCCTGTTTGGGATCACGGATCAACCGTATCTGACCAAAGATGAACGAATTGCCCCGTTGGAAAAATACGGCATGCAGCTGATGTCTTTCGGCAATATTCTGGGGGATGATTCCCCGGTGATCTGGCGGGGGCCCATGGTGGCGAAGATGGTGGATCAGTTTCTGAACGGCATCGAATGGGGAGAACTGGATTATCTGGTGCTGGATTTACCGCCCGGAACCGGGGACGTTCAGCTGACGCTGGTGCAGAAGATAGACATTACCGGAGCGATCATTGTCACCACCCCGCAGGAGCTGGCTCTGCAGGACGTGAAGCGGGGGGCGAACATGTTTAAGAAAGTGAACGCCCCGGTTCTGGGGATCGTCGAGAACATGAGCTATTTCCGGTGTCCGCATTGCGGGGAACCCACCGACGTGTTCAGCCGCGGGGGCGGGGAGAAGGAAAGTATGCGTCTGGGGGTGCCTCTGTTGGGGCGGATCCCGCTGGACCCGGCGGTCATGGAGACCAGCGACCTGGGGCAGCCCCTGGTACTCGGCGATGCTGACAGCGCCGCCGCCAAGGCGTTCCTGGAAATCGCCAAGAATTTAGGGGAACAATTAGAAGCAGTCGTCGAATAAAAAGAGGTATTTACGGAAACAGGAATCAGTGGGAGTGTATCGATTATCCTGACGCGCAGAAAGTCCCAACCGGCCGTGACGAAAAGATGCCCCCGGTCCTTTACCTTGACTTCTTTGGGCATTCCAGATAAATTCGGTACAATACATGCGAACACCCACAGGCAACTATGACAGACGAGATACAGGTTTTAAAAGACAAAATTCTGAAGCATGATCGGTTGCCCCGACACATAGCCATTATTATGGATGGCAACGGCCGGTGGGCAAAAGAACGTAGTCTGCCCCGGGTGGCCGGTCATAATGAGGGCATCAATTCGGTGCGGGAAGTGGTTCGTGCCTGCGGTGACTTGGGGGTGGAGGCGCTGACGTTGTATACCTTCTCGGTTGAAAACTGGAACCGGCCCGCCACCGAAGTGTCTGCGCTCATGCGGCTGCTGCTCCGCACGATCCGCAAAGAAGTCGATGACCTCATGAAAAATAACGTGCGGCTGACGGTGCTGGG
>Ga0102944_1000414_pt1 | contig 33494 bp, 35 predicted proteins | sample SalPonD_shore_MG_FD_78172 | JGI IMG/M metagenome (GOLD analysis project Ga0102944, IMG submission 78172) | Salt pond soil microbial communities from South San Francisco under conditions of wetland restoration - Salt Pond MetaG... | ecosystem: Environmental > Aquatic > Marine > Intertidal zone >... | reverse complement strand
CCTCGAGCAGCAGGAACAGCCCGCGCGTGATGAACACGAAGCCGCCGGGCGCGGCGAACGCGGTGACCGCCGGCGTGTCGACCACGGCGAAGGTCCAGTCCAGGTCGGGCCGGCTGCTGCCGGCCGCCACCCACAGGCCGACGCGGTTGACGTAACGCTGCACCGCCCGGTCGTCCACCGGGGGCGTCGCGCCGAGCAGGCGGTCGGCCATGCCCTCGCCGATGCGGCGCTCCTCGGCCGGCGACACGTCCGCCTCGTCGAGCCTTTGCGCGGTGCGCTCGATGATGTCGAGGTCGTCCAGGCCGGATGCCGTCGCGGGAGCGGCGAGCAGGGCGGTCAGCAGGCACAGGACCAGCCGGCCCATCACCACTCCCCCCAGTCGCGCGCTTCCGCGTCCGCGGCGGGCAGGTCGCCGACGTCGCGCCGCGCCAGGCCGGCCGCGTGCGCGAACTTGCTCGCCGCCGCGGCGTCCGCGCGCATGCCCGCGACGCGTTGCCGGGCGGCGGGGTCGGGACTCGCGGACGCGAAATCGCCCCGCTTGATGCCGCGCACACCGATGGTCGCCGTCACGTCGCCCTGTTGCACCTCGGGCCGATCGCTGGCGCCGAACAGGCCGCTGACCGCGCGCGAGAAGCGCTTGAGTCCCTCCAGGATCGGGTTGCCGCCGTCGTCCGGCGCGGCACGGACCTGCCACACGCGGAGCCACCCGCCCCGGGCGCCCGTTCCGGCCGGCTGCACGGCGATCCAGCCGCCCGAGCGTGTACCGCGCTCGACCCGCGTTCCGGCTTCGAGCCGGCCCCGCGGCGCCGCACCCTCCGACGGCTCGGCCTTGAGCTCCGCGGCCTCGACCACCACGCCGGTATCCGCCCGGAGCGGAGCCACCACCCCGCCGAGGAGGACGACCAGGAGCAGCAGCCGGCCCACCGCTTCAGCCCTCGGCCTCTTCGCGCGCGACGCCGAACGCGCGCAGGTAGCGGTCATGCCACTGGCGCGCGAACGCGTCGGCGTCCCAGCCGCGGTCCAGCAGGATCGAGCGCCAGTGCGGCCGGATGACGTAGGTGTCCGCCGCGATTGTGCCGCCGTCGCTGTCGATGCACACCTCGACGGTCTCGCGTCGGTACGGCTCGCCCTCGAAATCGTCGACGCGCTCGAGCGCGGTCGCGTCCAGGCCCGCGTAGACCAGCCCGTCGACCCGGCTGCGCGGATCGGGCGTGATGCCGGGGAATGGCGCGTCCGCGACCGCGTAGCGGCTGAACCCGGCGAGCGTCGCCGCCGTGCCCGTGAAGCACGCGCCGGCAACGGCCGCCATGATCGCGGGGAACTGGAGGGTGCCGTAGACGAAGATCGTGTGTGTCCGCATGCGGCCGTTCTCCGGCTGTCGTGTCCCCGGCGCGAACGGTGCCCGTGTCAGGCGGGCTCGTCCGGCAGGAAATGATCGAGCAGGAACTGCTCGTCGGGCGGCGAGAGGTCGAACCGGACGCTGGCCTCCTGGATCGCCTCGGGCGTGTAGCCCTCCTGCTCGCTGAGCCAGCGTACCGCCCGGCGCAGGTTCTCGCCCTCGGGGACGATGTCGCTGCCTGCCATGCTTCCCCCTCCGGCCCGGTGGCGGAATCGCGCGGGCGCCCGGGCGGATTGCCCGCTCCGTACTATTGGTAGCCCTTCCCGGCGTGCGGGGCAACCTCGCGCCGTGCCGCATTCACTCGGTGGCGCGGTCACGCGCGGCGCCGGCCCGCGCGACGCCGGCGTCATCGAGCATGGCGTCGAGCTCGCCCAGCGCCGCTTCGACTTCCGCCAGCGGGCCGTGCACGCCGAGCTCGACGACGTAGTCGCCATCGCGCATCTCCGGCAGGCTCGAGAAGCGCACGACCGGGTGGGCCTCGCCGAGGCGCTCGAGCATCTCGACGAGATCGCTCTCGCGCGCGCGGACGCGAATGGCCCGGTTGGCGGCGGGGTCGCGCGCCCAGTGCGCGAACTGCGCGTCGAGCACCCACTCGATCATCGGCCAGGCCATCTTCGGGAACCCCGGCACGAAGCAGTGGCGCGCGAGCTGGAAACCGGGCACGCGATTGACCGGGTTGGGGATTAGCGTCGCGCCCGCCGGGAAGTCGACCATGCGCATGCGTGTCTCGTGGGCGTCGGTGCCGAAGCGCTCCTCGAGTATGGCGGCGCCTTCCGGGTGGCGCGCGAGATCGACACCGGCGGCGTCGGCCGCGGCCTGGCGCGTCACGTCGTCCGGCGTCGCGCCAATGCCCCCGCAGGAGAACACGAGCGCGTCGGTTGCCATCGTCGCGCGCAGCAGGTTCGCCAGGCGCGCCCGGTCGTCGCCCTCATAGCGCGCCCAGGTCAGCGCCAGGCCGCGCGCGTTGAGGCGCTCGATCACGGCGCTCAGGTGGGTGTCGCGGCGCCGGCCGGAGAGAATCTCGTCGCCGACCACGATCAGGCCGATTTCGGGGGCGGATGCGTTCATGGATTCCATCATATCAGCCGCTGTGCAGAGGCCGGTGCCCTCCCGGGCTCGATCCGGACGCGGCGCTGGATCTCGCAGAGAGGGCGGAGGCGTGAATACGAAATGACCCGGACGGAACGCGAATCGCTTTGCTCGACGCGCCGGCCGCCGGTGTCGTCCATGGCCGGGTGCCGTGCGGCGGCCGTCGGCACCGCCATGAACACCCGGGGGGTCAGCGGCGTCCCGTGCTCAGTTGCCGTGGCACGGTCGCGCGACGCCACTCGCCCGGGCGCAGCGCACCGAGCGACCAGGGGCCGACGGCGATTCGTACCAGGCGCAGGGTCGGGTGGCCGACCGCCGCGGTCATGCGCCGGACCTGGCGGTTGCGGCCTTCGGACAGCGTGATCTCCAGCCACTGCGTCGGCACGTTGCGGCGACAGCGGATCGGCGGATCGCGCGGCCACAGGCTGGCCGGCGCGTCGATTGCGCGTACCCGTGCCGGGCGCGTGCGGCCGACCTTGAGGTCCACGCCCGCGCGCAGGGCCGCCAGCGCATCGTCCGCCGGTGCGCCCTCCACCTGCACCCAGTACGTCTTGTCCAGCTTGCGCTGCGGGTGGGTGATGCGGTGCGCCAGGCGCCCGTCCGCCGTGAGCACGACCAGCCCCTCGCTGTCGCGGTCGAGCCGGCCGGCGGGATAGACGCCCGGCTGGTCGATCCAGTCGGCCAGGCTCTGATGGCCGTGCTCGCGGCCGAAGCGGCAGAGCACGCCGAACGGTTTGTTGAACAGGACAACGCCGGACATCAGGCAGTGCCGCCATCGAGCCAGAACGCGCGCCGCTCGGCGCCGAATCCGAGCCGGTCGAACAGGTCGGACAGTGCCCGTGTGTCCGCGGCCCGCCGCACCAGCGCCTCCGGGGCGTCGGGCAGCGCGTCGGCCGTGAGCACGCCGGTGAGCCGGCGCGAGAGCCGCGCCGTCGCCTCGTGCTCGGCCAGCAACCGCGCGACGCGCGCGGCCCCGCGGAAGCGCATCGCCGGCACGTCGTCCACGTGGGCGAACAGATTGTCCAGGTCGTGCCACTTCGTCAGCAGCCGCGCGGCGGTGGCCATGCCGATGCCGGGCACGCCCGGGATGTTGTCGATCTTGTCGCCGGCCAGCGCCAGCAGGTCCGGAATCTGGTGCGGCGCGACCCCGAAGTGGTCCTTGATGCCGCGCACGTCCAGGCGCCGGTCGCGCGCGAAGTCCCACCACTCGTCGCCCGTGCGCACCAGCTGGGCGAGATCCTTGTCGCCGGTGACGACCGTGTGGCGGAAGTCGTGCGCGCGCATCGTGACGGCGAGCGTGCCGAGCACGTCGTCGGCCTCGAACCGGGGGCTGGCGAATTCCGCCATGCCGGCGGCGCGGACCAGCTCGCGGCACAGGCCGAACTGACGCCGCAGCTCGTCCGGTGCGGTCTCGCGATTGGCCTTGTAGGCCGGGTAGGTCTCGTTGCGGATCGAGGACTCGAGGCTCTCGTCGAAGGCGACGGCAATGTGCGTCGGCCGCGCCGCCTCGAGCAGGCGGCGCAGAAAATCGGCGAAGCCGTACACGGCGTTGGCCGACTCGCCCTCGGTGTCCCGGATCGTGTCCGGCAGCACATGCCACGAGCGGAACACGTAGATGCTCGCGTCGACCAGGTAGACACGGGGCGCGGCCATGGGCGGGCTCAGCGCAGCGTCTTGATCAGGCGGCCGGCGGCCGGCTCGCCGTCGGGGTAGTCGCCGTTGATCAGGCGCAGCCGGGCGACCGGGTCGTCGAGCCGGTCGGGCACCGCGCGCGCCAGCGTCTCGTAGGTATCGCCGGCCTGCGCCGCGACCAGCTCGATGTGCAGCGGGCGGGCGCGTCGGCGCTCGGCGGCCGTGAGCGCGTGGAGGCCGCGCGCGATGTCGAGGAAGTCCGCATCGTAGCGCGTGAAGTGCTCTCCCCCCGGCACGATGCCGGCGAAGTACCAGGCTTGCTCGTCCTTGCGCACGAGGACGTGGCGCACGCGGCGCTGACCACCCGCCGTCTGGCGGATGCCCACGCCGGTGTATCCGGGGAAACGGCTGTCGGCCAGGGCCCGGCCCTCGGCGATCCGGTCGTCGCCGAGCCGTTCCCCTAGCAGCTCGCGCGGCGATGCGTCCGACCGCACCGCCTTCATCCCGACCACGAGCTCCGCCGCGTCGTCCGGGGCCCGGAAGATCACGCGGTCCGGGCGGTTGTCGATCGTCCAGCCGTCGGGCGCGGCGAGCGCGACGTCCAGATCCCGGTGCAGGAAGCGCGCGCCGTCGACCACGCCCTGCTTCGTGTCCGCGCCGAAGGTCAGGCCGTCGATCCGGTGCAGGTAGGCGGCGTGGCCGGCGGGGCGCGGGTCGTCGACCTCGTGGCCGTGCGCCGCCTGCACCACCTCCTGCAGGCGTGCATCGTTCTCCGGGTGGGTCGCGAACGCGCCGTGATGGACCTGCGGCTCGCGCCCCTCCTCCTTCGCGCGCGCGACCTCGTAGTCCTCCTGGTCGGCCAGGATGCCGATGACGTTGATCATCTCGTCGGGGTCGTAGCCGGCGCGCGCGAGGTAGCGTGCGCCGAGCCGGTCGGCCTGCAGTTCCTGGTCGCGGCCGTAGCCGCGCATCGCGGCGAGCTGCACGGTTTGGAACAGGTCCGCGCCCGCGCGGCCGGCGCCCGCGCGGGCCAGCAGGATGGTGCCGAGGATGCTCGAGGCCGTCGCCGCGCTGTACTGCTGCACGGAATGGCGCGCGGTGACGTGGCCGAGCTCGTGGCCGAGCACGCCCGCCATCTCCGCCTCGGAGTTGAAGTACGCCAGGATGCCGCGGGTGATGTAGACGTAGCCGCCCGGCAGGGCGAACGCGTTGACCGCGGTGTCGTCGAGCACGGTGAACGTGTAGTCGAGGTCCGGGCGGTGGCTGCGTTGCGCGAGGCGCTGGCCGACGCGCGAGACGTATGCCGAGAGCCCGTCGTCGTCGTACACGTCGTACTGCTTCAGGATCTGCTCGTGGTAGTCCCGCCCGAGCGCGATCTCCTGCTCCTCGGACAGGAGCACGAAATCCTGATCGCCGGTGACCGGGTTGGTGGCGCAGCCGGCCACCAGGGCGCAGGTCGCCAGCACAAGCGGGACCACGCGGCGCCTCACGTCACCGACTCTCCCGCCGCCGCAACCGTTGCGCCGCCGCTCGGGCACTGCCTTCGTCCACCGTTCACTCGCCGGAATCGAGCCATTCGACCGCGCCCGGGTGGCGCAGGTTCATGCGAGCCTCGTCGTGCACCCGGTAGATCCAGCCCCGTACGCGCAGCCGGCGGCCCGGCAGGGATTGGGCATCGAGGCCGTCGAAGTATGACAGATCGTCCTTCGCCAGACGCAGGGTCAGGCCGTCGAGCTCGAGCCACCAGGCGCGCCGGCTCTCACCCACACGCCCGATGCGGCCGGTCACGACGTGGAAGCCCCCGGCATCGGCGCCGAGGCTCCCGGCGGGCACGCCGCGGTAGCGCTCGACAGTCCAGACGCCGCGGTCGGCCGCGCGCGCCTCGTTCTCGGCGCGGGCGTAGCATGCGAAGTGCCAGGTGTTCGGCGGTACCGTGATGCGCAGCGCGAGGCCGCGCTCGAGTAGCAGGCGATCGATGCTGCGCCCGTCGGGCAGGTAGGCATGCGCCAGCAGGCGGCCATAGTGATCGCGCCGGTCGCGGTCGAGGCGCAGGGCGATGCGGTGGCCGGAGGCGGACAGCCAGCGCTGGAGGGCGGTCCGGGCCGCTCGCGCGAACGGTTCGTCCCGCGCCCCGTCGTGGCCGATCTCCGGGGTGTTGACGCCGACGAAGCGCACGCGGGTGCCATCGTCCAGGCGCACCGTGTCGCCGTCGTAGACGTACTCGACCGTTGCGCGGCGATCGATGCGATCCGCGGGGCATTCGACCGCGAGCGCGGCCGGGGCGGAGAGGGCAAACAAAAGGGCGCCCAGCAAGGGCGCCCCGATGCGGCGTCCGGCGGCCACGCGGCCGCGAGCGGCCGTCCTACCGGCCGAAGCGACGGCGGAACTTGTCCACCTGCCCGGCGGTATCCATGATCTTCTGCTTGCCCGTGAAGAACGGGTGGCACTGCGAGCAGACCTCGACGTGGAGGTCGTGACCCAGCGTCGAGCGGGTCTCGAAGGTGTTGCCGCAGCTGCAGTTCACCTTGACGTTCTCGTAGGTCGGATGGATGTCCGGCTTCATCGCGGCAATCCTCGGTCTTGAGCGCGCGGAAAGACGCGGGATTCTAGCGGTTCGTCGCGCGCGGGGCAAGCATCCTGCTTCCTGTGGATAACTCTGTGGAAGAAATTCGCGCGCTCGCGTCCGGCCGCGGCCCGCGGTACGAGCGGGGGTCTCCGTGGCCCGCCGCTGTCGCGCGAGAAAATATCGACCAATCAGTTCGTTATAGTGTGACGCCCGCCCCGGGGCCGGGGTCGGTGTCCGGATTTCCGGTCGCCCCGGCGCGCCCGGGGGGCCGGCATCTCCTGTGCACAACTGAAACGGCCCGGTGCCCGATGTCGCTCAACTGTCCTGCTCGCGCTCGGTCGCGACGGTGGGTGTACCGGCCGCGTCGATGCGCACGGAGAACAGGATCGGCGCGCAGCAGACCTCGCAGTCCTGGACGTACTCCGAGTCGCCCTCGCTCGCATCGACGAGTGCCGTGAACCGCTCGCCGCAGTACGGGCACTCGACCTCGATCTCCTCGAGCACTATTCCGGCCCCTGCACCACGATCGGTATGGAAGCGACCTGCTCGCGGCCGCCGCCCCAGGTCTCGGTCTCCCTGGAGAACAGTGCGAGCAGATTGTTGTGGAAATCGATGCCGCGCGCCGTCGGCCGGATGGTGCCGCCGGCGCGTTCGATCAGGCCCTGTTCTTCGGCCTCGCGCAGCGGCCGCTCGAGCCAGGCCACCGGGATGGCGGCACGTTCGGCGAGCAGTGCGCCGTCGAAGCCCGCGGGCAGGCGCAGGGCGTTGAGCAGGAACTCGAATGCGGCGTCGGCCGCGGACAGGCGGTGCCGCTGTGCGATGCGCTGCGGCGTGCCGGCGCGCTCGAGATAGCCCTTCGGCGCACGCACCTTGGCGCGGCGCTCGATGGCGCCCTCCGTCGCCAACGTGAGCTTGCCGTGCGCGCCGGCGCCGATGCCGAGGTAGTCACCGAAGCGCCAGTAGTTCAGGTTGTGCCCGCAGCGGAATTCGGGGCGACGGGCCCAGGCCGAGATCTCGTAGCGCTCGAATCCGGCGGCCCGCAGTCGCCCGTGGCCGGCCTCCTCGATGGCGGCGACCGTGTCTTCGTCCGGCAGCGCGGGCGGCCGGCTCCAGAACACCGTGTTCGGCTCGAGCGTGAGCTGGTACCAGGACACGTGGCCCGGCGCGAGGGCGAGCGCCGCGGCGAGGTCCGTCTCCGCCTGCGCGGCAGTCTGGCCCGGCAGGGCGTACATCAGGTCGACGTTGATGCGCTCGAAGCCGGCCGCGAGCGCCATCTCCACCGCCGCGCGCGCCTCGGCCCCGCCGTGGATGCGTCCGATGCCCTCGAGCAGGCTGTCGTCGAAGCTCTGCACGCCGAGCGACAGGCGGTTCACGCCCGCGTCGCGGAAGCCCGCGAAGCGCGCTGCCTCCGCCGTGCCGGGATTCGCCTCGAGCGTGACCTCGATGTCGGGCGCCGGGTTGAAGTACGCGCGCACGCGCGCCAGCAGCCGGTCGATCTGCTCCGGCGGAAACAGGCTCGGCGTGCCGCCGCCGATGAAGATCGCCTCGAGCGGACGGCCCCAGACGCCGGGCAGCTCCTGTTCCAGGTCGGCGATCAGCGCATCGACGTAACGCGCCGCCGGGATCTCGTCCGGCGCCTCGTGCGAGTTGAAGTCGCAGTACGGGCACTTGCGCACGCACCACGGCAGGTGCACGTACAGCGTCAGCGGAGGATTGGAATGGAACTCCATGGCGTCACCGTATCTCGGTTGGCGCCGATTGTAGCGCTCCGGTCCCGGATCGGGGTGGACTGACGCGCCCGCGTACAGCCTCTAGACTGTTCCGCACCGGTCACCGGGGGAATCGTCCATGGATCTCGTCTACCTGCTGGGCTTGCTGGTCGTGCTGATCGCCGTCACGGTGTTGCCGGTGATGCTCGCGGCGAAGTGGGCCCATGCACGGCGCCACGGCTTCTTTGCGGCACTGGGCGCCGTCGTGCTCGCCACGATCGTCGGCCAGGCGGTGCTGGCGGTGTTGCCCATGCCCCTGATCGGCATCCTGCTCGCATTCGTCGTTGCCTGCGCGGCCTATGCGCTGGTTCTCGGCACCTCGTTCGTCGGCGGCGTGGGTATCGCCGTGGTCGCGTTTCTGCTCCAGACCGTCATCGTTATCGCGCTGGTGGCGCTCGGGATGCAGGTGCCGTTTCTCGCGCCGACCGGCGTGACCATCTGAGGCGGACTGCGCGACCTGCACTTCCGGGGCGCCGGCGTGCGCGGGTCAGCTCATCGCGGCGAAGCCCATGCCGCGCAGGACGAAGCGCGCGGTGTCATTCGCGAGGGCTTTGCCCGGAGCCGGCTCGACCGACTCGACACCCGCGGCGAACGGCGAGGCGCCTCCATCGCCTTCGACACAGAAGCGGTCCAGTGCGACCGCGTAGCGCATCAGCGCCAGCAGCGCCTTCCTGAGGGACGCCTCCGACACGTCTTTTCCATGCAGCAGGTCATCGCGCACGCCCGCGGCAACGTCGTAGTGCTCGCGTGCCGCGGCCGGAAGCGGCGCGCCCATAACCTCGCGCAGCAGGTCGTGGAAGTGCTCGCGCGAGAGGTGCTCGCGCTGTGTCGTCTGCCGCGCGAGCACAGCCGGTATGCCGTGGATGCGCACGAGCCCCGCATACAGGGCCCGCCGGTGCGCGACCTCGAGGCGATGAAACGCATGGGCCACCGCGGCCGACAGGCCGTGCTGCAGGGCGTCGTCCGTGACCAGCCGCGGGAGATCCGGGAGGAAGGCACGCACGGCCGCGGGGGCCTCGTCGAACGCCGCGACGAGCTCCTCGATGGTGCGGGGGGCGTCCATGTTCGTGTGCCTCCTGTGCGCGACCTTCATGGAGCGCGGGATTCGTCGACGGGCAGGTGGAAAGCCGAGTTGATCCGGCGCCCTGGCGTGATGCTCGCGCACGGTGCCCCCGGTGCCGCGGCGCAAGGGCTCGCGGGCGGCCCGCGCGCCCTCAACCGGCGATGCGCACCACCGTGCGCCCGCGCGCCTGCCCGGCCAGCATGCGCTCGAACACCTCCTGCATCCCGTCCATCCCGACCGTCCCGGCGACAATCCTGTCCAGGTGGCGCGGCTTCCAGTCGGTGGCCAGGCGCTGCCAGACGCGCTCGCGGCGATCGCGTGGGCAGTTGGCCGACGTGATCCCGAGCAGGCTGACGCCGCGCAGGATGAACGGCATCACCGTGGTGTCGACCTGGTGGCCCCCGGCCAGCCCGATGCTGGCAATGCTGCCCCATGGCACCGTGGTGCGCAGCAACTCGGCGAGCATGCCGTCGCCGACGTTGTCGATCGCACCGCCCCAGCGGGCCTTCTCCAGCGGCCGCCCCTTCGTTTCGAGCTCCTCGCGGCCGATGACGCTCGCCGCACCGAGCGCCTTCAAGTAGTCGATCGCGTCGGCCTTGCCAGTGACGGCGACCGCCTCGTAGCCCTGACCCGAGAGGATGTCGAGCGCCAGGCTGCCGACGCCGCCGGTGGCGCCGGTCACCGCGATCGGGCCGAGGTCGGGACCCTGGCCGTTCTCCTCCAGGCGCTGCAGCGCCAGGCCGGCGGTGAAGCCGGCGGTGCCGAGGGCCATCGCATCATGCGTGCCCAGCCCGTCCGGGATCGGGATCACGAACTCGGCCGGCACGCGCACGTACTCGGCATAGCCGCCGTCGTGGTCCTCCGACAGCCCGCAGCCGGTTACGAGCACCGGCTGGCCCTCGGTCAGCGCCGGGTTGTCGGTGGCGGCGACGGTGCCGGCCACGTCGATGCCGCCGACCAGCGGCAGCGTGCGCGCGATCTTGCCCTTGCCCGTGCCGGCGAGGGCGTCCTTGTAGTTGATGGACGAGTACTCCGCGCGGATCACGACATCGCCTTCGGCGAGGTCGTCGAGGCGAATATCGGCCAGTTCGCCGCCGTTGCCGTCCTCGCGCAGACGGTAGGCACGAAAGGGGGTGGAGGGGAGGTCGGCCATGGCAGGCACTCCGGAGCGGGTGTGTCCGGACGATGCTAGCCCGCAAGTCTCTCCGATGCACGGCTGCGGGCGCGCATCTGCCGGTCAATACCGGGTTGCTCGACGCTCCGGGGGCCCGACGTACTGTCGAGTTGCGCCGGAGCGCACCGGACCGCCCCGCGCGCAGACCTTCGCGCGTCGGAGCCATTTGCGGGCCGGGTACCGGGCGTGCGCGACGGCAACGGGCGGGCCGTGTGCCTTGGATGGCCCGGTCGAAGGCGTACAATACGTCGCACCTTACAGAGTCGGGAATCCAGGGAGTCCGGTAATGAACAAGATTGCGGTCGTCGGTGGTGCCGGTCGGGTCGGGGAATCCGCCGCGCTCTACCTGATGCAGCAGAGCCTCTGCCGCGAGGTGGTGGTCGTCGACATCGCCGAAGGGCCGGCGAAGGGCGCCGCGCTCGATATCGCGGAATCCGCGCCGGTGTTCGGCTCGGACGTGCGCGTGTGGGGCAGCGCCGATTACAAGGATCTCGCCGACAGCGACCTGATCATCGTGACCGCCGGTCTGCCGCGCAAGCCGGGCATGAGCCGCTCCGACCTGCTCGACAAGAACGTCGCGATCATGGACCAGATCGCCGACGCCGCGCGCGAATACGCGCCGAACGCGATGATGATCGTCGTGGCCAACCCGGTCGACGTCATGACCTACCGCGCCTGGCAGCGCACGGGCTGGCCACGCAATCGCGTGTTCGGCCAGGCGGGCGTGCTCGACTCCTCGCGCATGGCCTGGTTCATCGCCGAGGCGACCGGCCGCTCGATGGCCGACATCGACGCCATGGTACTCGGCGGTCATGGCGACCAGATGGTGCCGATGATGCGCTACACCACCGTCAACGGCGTGCCGGTCGAGAACTTCCTCGACCAGGCGAAGATCGACGAGATCATCGACCGCACGCGCAAGGGCGGCGCCGAGGTGCTGCAGCTGCGCGAGAACTCGAGCGCCTACCTCGCGCCCGGGGCCTCGACGGTCGAGATGGTCGAGTCGGTCGTCAACGACCGCGGCCGCCTGCTCCCCTGCGTGGCGATTCTCGAGGGCGAGTACGGTCACTCCGACTGCGCCATGGGCGTACCGTCGATCCTGACGAAGAACGGCCTCGAGCAGATCGTGGAACTGGAGCTGAACGACGACGAGCGCGAGCAGTTCGAGACCTCGCTCGCCGCGGTCGAGCAGGACCTGGCGCGCATCAAGGGCGGCTGAATCGAAGGCGGAGCCGCGGTCACCGCAGCGCTGCGCGGGTGCAACGCCCGTGTGGTGCCGATTGCGCCCTGCAACGGCGTGAACGTGTCGCGTTCACGCCGAAAATTTCTCCTTTCGCGTCATCCTTCGCAGGCAAAGTTTACGCGCCGTGGGGGGCGTGCTAGGTTCTAGAGCCTCTTTACGGCGACCGGTTCCCGCGTCGATCAGCAGCCTGCGTGCCCGGAGAGTCACCGGGCCGCCCGGGTTTCGTTTGTCCGTAACACCAGACAAGAACTGCATCCGAGAGGCCGCCGAAGCAATGAGTCACACGCAGTATCCCCCCGTGCGCCCGCGCGTCCAGCGCAGTGAGCTGGCCGTCCCCGGTTCCAACACGAAGCTGTTCGACAAGGCGCTGACCAGTGCCGCCGACTACATCTTCCTCGACGTGGAGGATGCGGTCGCGCCGGACGACAAGGTCGCCGCCCGCGGCAACATCATCCAGGTGCTCAATGACCTCGACTGGCACGGCCACGGCAAGACGATGTCGGTGCGGATCAACGGCATCGACACGCACTACATGTACCGTGATGTCGTCGAGATCCTCGAGCAGGCCGGCGACAAGGTCGACACGATCCTGATCCCGAAGGTCGGCACGCCGAGCGACGTCTACCTGATCGACGCGCTCGTCACGCAGATCGAGACGGCGATGGGCATCGAGCACCGCATCGGCCTGGAGGTGCTCATCGAGACCGCGCTCGGCATGGCCAACGTCGAGGCCATCGCCCAGTCGAGCAAGCGCCTCGAGGCGATGCACTTCGGCGTCGCCGACTACGCGGCGAGCTGCCGCGCGCGCACGGTCGTCATCGGCGGGCTGACGCCCGACTACCCGGGCGACCAGTGGCACCACGCCATCTCCCGCATGACGGTCGCCTGCCGCGCCTATGGCCTGCGGCCGATCGACGGGCCCTACGGCGACTTCAATGATCCCGAGGGCTACACGGCCTCGGCGAAGCGCGGCGCCGCGCTCGGCATCGAGGGCAAGTGGGCCATCCACCCCTCGCAGATCGAGCTGGCGAACGACGTGTTCTCGCCGCCGGACGCCGAGGTCGAGCGCGCGCGCAACATCCTGGCCGCCCTGGACGAGGCGGCACGCCAGGGCAAGGGCGCGGCCCAGCTCGACGGCAAGATGATCGACGCGGCCTCCGCGCGCATGGCCGAGAGCGTCGTGCGCATGGCCGACGCGATCGCCGCCAAGCAATAACGACAACCAGGGCCCGCACCACAACAACAACAGCCCGAAACGAAACCGTTTGCAGTAACGACGCGAGGCAGAAAGTGGACATCCACGAGTATCAGGCGAAGCATCTGCTGGCGAAGGCCGGCGTTCCCATCCCCAACGGCGGGGTCGCACACACGGCCGACGAGGCCGCCTACCTGGCCCACGAGATCGCCGGCGACCGCTGGGTCGTCAAGGCACAGATCCATTCCGGCGCCCGCGGCAAGGCCGGCGGCGTGAAGATCTGCAACAGCGACCAGGCAGTGCGCGATGCGGCCACCGAGCTGCTCGGCAAGCGGCTGGTAACGAACCAGACCGGCCCCGAGGGCAAGGTGTGCAACGCCCTCTACGTGGAGGCCGCCACCGACATCGAGCGCGAGCTCTATGTCGCCATGGTCCTCGACCGTGAATCGGAGCAGATCGTGGTGGTCGCCTCGGCCGAAGGCGGCGTCGAGATCGAGGAGCTCGCCGAGGAGAAACCGGAAGCCATCCAGCGCGAGCTGGTCGACCCGGCCATCGGCCTGCTCGACTTCCAGGCGCGCGAGCTCGCGTTCGGGCTCGGACTGGCTCCGGGGCAGATCGCGGACGCGGTGAAGACTTTTCGCGGCCTGTACCGCCTGATGCGCGACCACGACGCGACCATGGTCGAGGTCAATCCGCTGGTGGCGACGAAGGACGGCCGTCTGCTGTCGCTCGACGCCAAGTTCGGCTTCGACGACAACGCGCTGTTCCGCCAGCCGAAGATTTCCGAGCTGCGTGACCGCGCCCAGGAGGATCCGCGCGAGACCGCGGCGCAGGACCAGGGCCTGTCCTATGTCGGCCTCGACGGCGACATCGGCTGCATGATCAACGGCGCGGGCCTGGCCATGGCCACGATGGACATGATCAAGCATGCCGGCGGCGCGCCGGCGAACTTCCTCGACATCGGCGGCGGCGCCTCGCCCGAGCGCGTGGCCAATGCCTTCCGCCTCGTCCTGTCCGACGACAATGTCGGCGCGATGCTCGTGAACATCTATGCGGGCATCAACCGCTGCGACTGGGTCGCCCAGGGCATCGTGCAGGCGCTCGGCGAGATCGAGCTGAACGTGCCGCTCGTGGTCCGGCTCTCCGGCACCAATGTGGAGCAGGGCAAGAAGATCCTGCAGGAGAGCGGCTACCCGATCATCACCGCCGACACGCTCGCGGACGCCGCCGACAAGGTGGTCTCCGCGCGCGGCGCCTGAACCGAACACGACGAGGTCAACGACGAATCATGGCAATTCTGCTCGACGAAAAGACGCCCGTGCTGGTGCAGGGTTTCACCGGCCGCATCGGCAGCTTCCACGCGCAGGAGATGATCGACTACGGCACCAACGTGGTCGGCGGCGTCACGCCCGGCAAGGGCGGTGGGGAGCACTTGGGGCGTCCGGTGTTCAACACGGTGAAGGAAGCGGTGCGCGAGACCGGCGCGCAGGCCAGCGTGGTGTTCGTGCCCGGGCCGTACGCGGCGGACTCGATCTGCGAGGCGGCGGACGCCGGCATCGAGTACTGCGTGGCGATCACCGACGGCATTCCGGCGCAGGACATGATGCGCGTCAAGCGCTACCTGCGCCTGTTCCCGGACGAGTACCGCATGTGCCTGACCGGTCCGAACTGCGCCGGCACGATCAGCCCCGGCAAGGCGATGATGGGCATCATGCCCGGACACATCTACATGCCGGGCAAGGTCGGCGTGGTCGCGCGTTCCGGCACGCTGGGCTATGAGGCCGCCAGCCAGATGAAGGAGCGGGGCATTGGCATTTCCACGGCGGTCGGCATCGGCGGCGACCCGATCAACGGCTGCTCGTTCCAGCGCATCATGGCGTTCTTCGAGAACGACCCCGAGACCGAGGCCGTGATGATGATCGGCGAGATCGGCGGGCCCCAGGAGGCCGAGGCCGGCGCCTACGTGCGCGACCACATGTCCAAGCCCGTGGTCGCGTTCATCGCGGGCCTGACGGCACCGAAGGGCCGGCGCATGGGTCACGCCGGGGCGATCGTCTCCGGTGCGGGCGAGAGCGCCCAGGAGAAGGCCGAGATCCTGCGCGGCTGCGGCATCACGGTGTGCGAGCGCCCGTCCGACCTGGGCGAGGCGATGGCGCGGCAGCTCAACGGCTGACCCACGTCGGTCCGGGACGGCGCCGGTCGTTCGGGGTCACGCCAAGGCGCCAGGTGCGCCGAGGTGTGGCGGCCCGAGCGCGCGGCGCTGTCCCGACCCTCACAATCCCTCCCCCACGTGGAGAGGGACTTGTCCCTGGCCCAAGAGCCGACGGCGGCTTACGGATCGTTCCCCGGTCGTGTGGCGGGGCAGTCCGGGAGCCGTTCGTACCGAGCGGGCTACTCGGTCCCCTCGCGCACGGGAAGAGGAGGGACCGGGTGAGGGGCGCGCGCCGGATGGCGCGCGTCTGCTTCGGCCACCCAACCATCCCGCGATTGGGCCGAGGGGCCTCCGTCACGGGCAGCGGCTCTGTCACGGATTCGCCTGGCCCTCGGCCTGGCCGGTGGTGCCTTGGCGCGGCTCCCCGCACACGACATCATGGCTGTTTCGCCTGTGATCCCGGCGCGGCTGCGAACTCGTCCGGCACGTGCGGTCCCGCGGCCCGAACTTCCTCGTCCGCCTCGTCGGCATAGGTCGCGAAGTTCGCCTCGAAGCGCCGGGCCAGGTCGGTCGCCGCCGCGCGGTAGGCCACGGGGTCCGACCAGTTGTGCTCCGGCATCAGCAACGCCGACGGCACGCCGGGGCAGTGCTGTGGTACTTCCACGCCAAACACCGGGTCGGTGGCCGTTGTGGCACGCGCCAGCGCGCCGTCGTGGATGGCGTCGATGATCGCGCGCGTGTGCGTCAGCCCCATGCGCTGGCCGACGCCGTACGGCCCGCCGATCCAGCCCGTGTTGACCAGCCACACGTGGGCCCGGTGGGCGCGGATGCGCTCAGCCAGCATCTGCGCGTATCTGGTGGGGTGCCAGACGAGGAATGGTGCGCCGAAACAGGCGGAGAACGTTGCCTGCGGCTCGGTGACTCCGACCTCCGTGCCCGCCACCTTGGCCGTGTAGCCGCTGATGAAGTGGTACATCGCCTGCGCCGGCGTCAGGCGGCTCACCGGGGGCAGCACGCTGAAGGCGTCGCAGGTGAGGAAGATCACGTTGTCCGGGATGCCGGCGGTGCCCGGGATGCGCGCATTCGGGATGTAGTCGATCGGGTAGGCGCAGCGCGTGTTCTCGGTGATCGAGGCGTCGTCGAAGTCGACCGCGCGCGTCTCGGGGTCGCAGACCACGTTCTCGAGCACGGCGCCGAAGCGCACCGCGTTGTGGATCTCGGGCTCCGCCGCGGCGGACAGGTGGATCACCTTCGCGTAGCAGCCGCCCTCGATGTTGAAGATGCCGTCGTCCGTCCAGCAGTGCTCGTCGTCGCCGATCAGGGCGCGGTGGGGGTCGGCCGAGAGCGTCGTCTTGCCGGTACCGGAGAGTCCGAAGAACACCGATACGTCGCCCGCCGGCCCGGCCGTCGCCGAGCAGTGCATCGACAGCACCCCCTGGCGCGGCATGATGTGGTTCATGATGGTGAACACCCCCTTCTTCATCTCGCCGGCGTATTCCGTGCCGAGGATCACCATCGCGCCGCGCTCGAGGCAGAGGCTCACGCTGGTCGGGGGCGTGACCCCGTCGAGGTCGCCCGGTGCATCGTGCGACCCGGCGTTGTAGATGACGTAATCGGGCTCGCCGAAATCGTCGAACTCATCCGCCGTCGGCCGGATCAGCATGTTGCGCATGAACAGGGCGTGGTAGGCGCGCTCGCAGATCACGCGGATGCGCGCGCGGTAGCGTGGATCCCAGCCGGCGAAGCCGTCCACGACATAGAGGCGCTCGCGCGTGTCGAGGCACTCGACGGCATGGCGGCGCAACTGTTCGAACGAATCGGCGCCGAGCCCGATGTTGACGTCGCCCCACCAGACCTCCTCGCTGACCGCGGGGTGATGCACCACGCGCTTGTCCGCGGGGCTGCGTCCGGTGCGCGCCCCGGACAGCGCGACCAGCGCCCCGCTGTCGGCAATGGCCGTGCCCGGCTCGCGCGCGAGCGCCTCCTCGTAGAGCCGAGCGGGCGTGGCGTTGCGCAGGACGGATTGTGTGCGGATGCCGTATTGGCTGAGGTCGTGCCGATCCATCGGTTGTCCGTTTCGAGAAGGTGATGCCCCCGTGACCGCTGCGTGACGGCCGCGCGAATGACACAACTAGAACGCAAATCCGATGCGGCGGCAAATCGCGCGCGCAACTCGGGCCCGGAAATCCTCGCCGCCGGCGCCATCCGCGCGCGCCGTCTGCGGCGGTGGAGGACAGCGCGAAGGTCGGCTGGAGTTGCCGCCTGCTTGCGGCGACGGGGGGACCGTGCACGTTTTCGCTTGCAGCTTGCGGCTCAGCCCCCGAGTGCAGCCAACCGATGCCGCAACGCGCTGAGCGCCTGACCGCGGTGGCTCAGCAGATTCTTCTCGTCGGCGGGCAGTTCCGCGGCGGTGCGCCCGTCGCCCAGCTCGAACAGCGGGTCGTAGCCGAAGCCGCCCTCGCCGCGCGGGGTGTCGCCGATGCGGCCCTCCCACGAGCCCTCAGCGATCAGCGGCGCGGGGTCGTCGGTGCTGCGCATGTACACCAGAACCGCGCGGTAGCGCGCCGTGCGCTGCTCGACCGGCACCTCGGCGAGCGCGGCGAGCAGCTTACGGTTGTTGTCGCCGTCGTCGCCGTGCTCGCCGGCATAGCGCGCCGAGTGCACACCGGGTGCACCGCCGAGCGCGTCCACCTCGAGCCCCGAGTCATCGGCGATGGCCGGCAGGCCGGACTCGCGCGCGGCGTGCCGCGCTTTGATGATCGCGTTCTCGACGAACGTCGTTCCGGCCTCCTCGGGCGCGACGACGCGGTAGTCGCTCTGTGGTACCAACTCGATGCCGGCGTCCGCCAGCAGCGCCGCGAACTCGCGCAGCTTGCCGGCGTTGCCGCTCGCCAGGACCACGCGCGTCATGGCGCCAGTGCCTCGCGCTGCGCCTCGATCAGCCGGGCGATGCCGGAGGAGGCGAGATCGAGCATCCCGTCGAGCTCTTCACGGCGGAACGCGTGCCCCTCCGCCGTGCCCTGCACTTCGATGAAGGCACCCTGATCGTTCATCACCACGTTCATGTCGGTCTCGGCGGTCGAGTCCTCGGCGTAGTCCAGGTCGACGACGGCCTCGCCGTGCACGATCCCCACGGACACGGATGCCACCATGCCGTGCAGCGGATCCCTGCGGATGCGTTTCTGCTGGCGCAGCGTGCGCATCGCGTCGGTCAGCGCGACGAACGCGCCGGTGACCGAGGCCGTGCGCGTGCCGCCGTCGGCCTGGATCACGTCGCAGTCGATCTGCACCGTGCGCTCGCCGAGCGCCTCCATGTCGACCGCCGCGCGCAGCGAGCGCCCGATCAGGCGCTGGATCTCCTGCGTGCGGCCGCCCTGGCGCCCGCTGGCGGCCTCGCGGTTCATGCGGCTGCCGGTCGCGCGCGGCAGCATGCCGTACTCGGCCGTGACCCAGCCGCGGCCCTGGCCGCGCAGGAAACGCGGCACGCTCTCGTCGATGCTGGCCGTGCAGATCACGCGGGTATCGCCGAACTCGACGAGCACCGAGCCCTCGGCGTGCTTGGTGTAGTTCCGCGTCAGGCGGACGGTACGGATCTCGTCGGGCGCGCGGCCGCTGGATCGCATCGGGGGCTCCGGGACTGAATGGGGCGCGCATTGTACCCGATGCCGCCGGAGGCTGTCCGAGGCTGGCGCTGGCCCCGGGAGCCGCCGCGTGGTGATAATGCCGCATTCACTTTCCGGAGAATGCACGATGCCCGCGAGCATGACCGCCTTCGCCACGCGCGAGACGACCCTCGACGCCGGCACCGTGGCCTGGGAGCTGCGCTCGGTGAACCACCGCTACCTGGAAGTCCACCCGCGCCTGCCCGAGGCACTGCGGGCGCTGGAGCCCGACGTGCGCGAGCGGGTCGGTGCCGTGCTCGGGCGTGGCCGCGTGGATTGCACCCTGCGCTTCACGCCGGCCACCGGTGCGGACCAGCTGTCCGTCAACGAGGAACTGGTCGAGGCGCTCGTGCATGCCTGCCACACCGTGGACGACTTCATCACCAACCCGGCGCGCCTGTATTCCTACGACCTGTTGCAGTGGCCGGGCGTCGTGCGCACGCCCGAGCCGGATGGCGATGCCCTGCGCGAGCCCGTGCTGGACCTGCTCGACGCGGTGCTCGACGAGCTCGAGGCCGTGCGGGCGCGCGAGGGCGGACGGCTCAAGCAGTTCCTGCTCGAGCGGCTCGACGGCATCGCCGCGATCGTCGCCGAGGAGCGCGGCCACGCCTCGGCGGTGGGCGACCGCCTGCGCGAGAAGCTGCTGGAGCGTCTCGGCCAGCTCGACGTCGAGCACGACCCCGGCCGCCTCGAGCAGGAAATCGCCTACCAGGCGCAGCGCCTCGACGTGACCGAGGAGCTCGATCGGCTGGACACCCACATCGAGGCCACGCGCGAGGCCCTCGAGGCCGACGAGCCGATCGGCCGGCGGCTGGACTTCCTCATGCAGGAGTTCAACCGCGAAGCCAACACGCTCGGCTCCAAGGCCGCCGACGCCGACCGCTCGCACGCGAGCGTCGAGCTCAAGGTGCTCATCGAGCAGATGCGCGAGCAGGTGCAGAACATCGAGTAGTCCTCGGGGCTCGTGCACGCGCCGTGCATAGAGGACTCACGCCAAGCGCGCCAAGAGGACCGAGCAGCACGGACAAGAGCACACGTCTCGCGGTCGGATTCGGGCCGTGCGCATGGAATCTCGCAGAGGCGCAGAGTGCGCAAAGGTCCTGGGTCGCCCGGATGGAGCGCGTCATTGGCACCACCGCCCGCGCGCCCGTTCTGATGCTTTCCTTGGCGCGCTTGACGCCTTGGCGTGATTCCGCAACGCACGGCCCCACAGGAGGCACAAGCCCAATGGCAGGAACGTTCCCGGCCGATCTGCCCGAGCCGCCGTACTACGCGGTGATCTTCCCTTCGCAGCGTCCGCCGGGCGATCCCGACGATGGCTACGCGGAGATGGCCGCGCGCATGGTCGAGCTGGCGACGCGGCAGGACGGTTACCTCGGGCACGAGTCCGTGCGCGAAGTCGACGGCCGCGGGGTGACCATTTCGTACTGGCGTGACGAGGCTGCCATCGCGGCCTGGCGCAACCACCCGGAGCACGTCGAGGCGCGCCGCCGGGGCCGGGCCGGGTGGTACCGCGACTGGGCTATCCGCGTGTGCCGTGTGGAGCGCGCATACCGGGCCTGAACCGCTCGCCCTTGTCCGCGCCATGCCGCGCTTCACGGTCATATAACCCCGAGGTCTGGTAATAGACAAAGTCATTCTTTCCGGTGCTCAGAGGCCGCTGGTATAACCAGTGCTCCCGGCAAACCCGGGACATCCACCAGCCGGCCTGGAGTACCCATGAGCGTCGTCAGTCTCGACAAGCTGCCCAGCGATCTCGAACAGCGGACCCCGCAGGAGATCCTCGCCTGTGCGCTCGAGCACTTCGACAACGTTGCGATCTCGTTCTCCGGGGCCGAGGATGTCGTGCTGGTGGACATGGCGGTCAAGATCCGCCCGGATGTGCAAGTGTTTTCGCTCGACACCGGCCGCCTGCACCCCGAGACGTACGATTTCTTCGAGCGCGTGCGCGAGCACTACGGCATCGAGCTCGACATCCGCTTTCCGGACACCGATCAGGTGCAGGACCTCGTGCGCCGCAAGGGGCTCTACTCCTTCTACCGCGACGGCCACAAAGAGTGCTGCGGCATCCGCAAGGTCGTGCCGCTCAAGCGCAAGCTGGCCGAGCTCGACGCCTGGATCACCGGCCAGCGCCGGGATCAGAGCATCGGCACGCGCGTGAACGTGCCGGTCGCCCAGGAGGACCCCGCCTTCGCTGGTGCCAACGGGCGGTTGATGAAGTTCAACCCGCTGGCGCACTGGAGCTCCGCGCACGTCTGGGACTACATCCGTGCCAACGACGTGCCGTACAACGAGCTCCACCGCAACGGCTTCGTCAGCATCGGCTGCCAGCCGTGCACGCGTCCCGTGCTGCCCAACCAGCACGAGCGGGAGGGCCGCTGGTGGTGGGAGCTGGCCGAGGACAAGGAGTGCGGCCTGCACGCCGGCAACACCGAGCGCAAGGCCGTGAACGGATGAGCGGGACAGGACGATGACGAAGATCACACTGGTCAAGAAGATCAAGGCGGACGGCTCGCCCTGCCGCAAGTGCAACGATGTGCTCGAGCGCATCGAGCGCGACGGCGTGTGGGATCGCATCGACCGGGTCGTGATCGCCGACGAGCGCGACCCCGAGAGCGAGGGCCTGCGCATCGCCGAGCGCCACGGCGTCGAGCGCGCGCCGTTCTTCGTCGTCGAGCGGCCGGGCGAGGCGTCCCGGATCTACACGGTATACATGCGCGTCCTGCGCGAGGTCCTGCACAAGCAGACCGACGAGCGCGACGAGGTCGCCGAGCTCGTGGACAGCGCCGAGCTCGACTTCATCTAAGTCACGTCCGCGACGATTTTCCCTCCCCGGCGCCGGCCCGCGTGGCGGCGTCACTTTATTGCAGGACCGCGAATGCACATCGGCTGGCTGCCGCAAGAACCGTACGGATCCACGGAGCTAAGCCGGCATGTGATGTGGAGCGTCCGAAGCGGGACAGATAACCACGAATGAACGGGGACACGCGGGCACGTGTGTCGGATTGGCTCCACCGTTCGCCGAAGCCGCGCCGACAGGCATGCGGGTCGTCAGCTCAACAGCGCAGCTCCATTCACCGGTCCTTCGCCACGAGCGCCCATTTGTGTGGATTCGTGTCCATTCGTGGTCATCAAGCGGCCCGTCCGCACCCAGGCGATACCAACTCCCCTCCTGCCCTGGATGGATTCGCACCCCGCGACAGCGACGTGTGTCCGTCTCGTGTTGATTCGTGGTTCTGGTGCATGGCCTGCGCGGCGGTCGCCGCCGGCGCTCGGCTTCAGTACCGCGGCAGCTCGATGTCCTCGAACAGCTCGGCGCGTTCCTCGGCACTGGGCGCGGCGAGCGCCTCGTCGACCACGTCGCGCGTGAGGTGCGGCGCGAATTCGCGGATGAAGGCGTACATGTAGCCGCGCAGGCGGGTGTTGCGGCGAAAACCGATGCGTGTCGTGCTCGACTCGAACAGATGGCTTGCGTCGATGCGCACGAGGTCGCTGTCGGACTTCGGCTCGTAGGCCATGTTGGCCATGATGCCGATGCCCAGCCCGCAGCGGACGTATGTCTTGATGACGTCCGCGTCGGTCGCCGTCAGCACGACATTGGGTTTCAGCCCCGCCTCGCTGAATGCCTTGTCCAGGCGCGAGCGCCCGGTGAAGCCGAACACGTAGGTGATGATGGGCTGGCTGGCGACGTCCTCGAGCGTGATCTCGGCCAGCTCGGCGAGCGGGTTGTCGCGCCGCACGATCACGGCGCGGTCCCAGTGATAGCAGGGCATCATCACCAGGTCCTCGAAGTGCTCCATCGCCTCGGTGGCGATCGCGAAATCCACGGCGCCGTTGGCGGCCATCTCGGCGATCTGCATGGGGGTGCCCTGGTTCATGTGCAGCGCGACGCGCGGGTAGGCGGTGGTGAAGCGCTCGATCACCGGCGGCAGGGCGTAGCGCGCCTGGGTGTGCGTGGTCGCGATCGACAGGCTGCCGGCCTGCGGGTCGCGAAACTCCTGCGCCAGCTGCTCGATGTTCTCGGTCTCGTGCAGCACGCGGTTGGCCAGCTCGAGGATGGCCTCGCCGGCGGGCGTGACGCGCGTGAGCTGGCGGCCCGTGCGCTCGAAGATCTCGACGCCGAGCTCGTCCTCCAGCAGCCGGATCTGCTTCGACACGCCCGGCTGCGAGGTATAGAGGTGTTCGGCGGTCGCCGAGACATTGAGTCCGTAGCGGGCGACGGCGGCGATGTAGCGCAGTTGTCGCAGGGTCATGGGCGTAGGCCTCCGGTCCGGCAGTGTCGAACGGCCGGCGTTCGGTGACGACTCGAAAATAACGAAAAGTTATAGTAATTGACGGCTTCTGATGTTTTCAACATATTGCAGCCCCGCTATGCTGTGCCGGACGCCGCGCCGCTAGAGAACCGCATGGACTGGATACTCGCCCTGGCCGGATTCGGAGTGGGTGCGCTCGTCGGCGTCACGGGGGTCGGCGGCGGCTCGTTGATGACCCCGTTCCTGCTCGTCTACGGCATCCCGCCCACGGTCGCCGTGGGCACCGATCTGGCGTATGCGGCGATCGCCAAGACGCTCGGCGTCTGGTTGCGGCACAAGGCGCGCTCGATCGACTGGCGTGCCGCCAGCCTGCTCGCCGCGGGCAGCATCCCCGCCTCGCTCGTCGTGGTCGCCTTGCTGGAGCACTACTCGCTGCGCGGCGCCGCGTTCGAGTTGATCATCACGCGCGTGCTCGCCGTCGGCCTGATTCTCACCGCCACTACCCTGCTGGCATCGCGCTGGTTGCAGCGCCTGCGCATCGGCATGCCCGAGCTGCCCGCGCGTGGCGCCGTGACGGTCGCGGTCGGTGTCCTGCTGGGCGCGCTCGTCACGCTGTCCTCCGTGGGCTCGGGCGCGATCGGCACGGCGTTGTTGTTGATGATCTATCCGCGCTGGACGGTCGGCCGTGTGGTGGGCACGGACCTCGCCTACGCGGTGCCGCTGACGGCGACGGCGGCGATCGGCCATCTGTTCCTCGGGCACGTGGACTTCGCCTACGTCGCCATGCTGCTGGTCGGCGCCGTCCCCGGCATGTACCTCGGCACGAACCTCGGGCTGAACCTGCGCGAGGAATACGTGCGCGCGGCGCTCGGCGTGCTGCTGCTGGGCGTCGGCGTCAGTTTCCTGGGTGGTCGTTGAGCGGATCGCCGCGGCCCGGGCCGAGCACGTTCGCGCCGGGTCCGGCGTTCTCCGCGATCTGGGGGTGCGGGTTGGGCTGGCAGGAGGGCCAGCAGTCGTTGGTCCAGAGGATGTAGGCCTGGTAGCGCTCGCGGATGGCGCGCACGTACGCCACCGGCTCGCGCCCGCGCACGTAGCCGAAGCGCGCGTGCTGGAAGTAGCGCCGCTGCGACAGCTTGAGCATCGCGTTCTCGACGTTGTCGAACCAGCGGTCCGGGTTCAGCCCGAGGCGAGCGGCGAGCCTTCGGGCGTCGCGCACGTGCCCCGTGCCCGCGTTGAACGCCGCCAGCGTGAACCACATCCGGTCCTGCACGCTCAGATCCTCCTCGAACCGATCGCGCAGCCAGTCGAGGTAGCGCGTGCCCGCGCGGATGTTGCGCTCCGGCTCGGTGAGATCGCCCCGGACGCCGACCTGGTGGGCGGTGCGCGGCATGATCTGCATCAGGCCGACCGCACCGGCCCATGAGCGCGAATTCCGGTTGAAGCCGCTCTCTTCGAACATCTGCGCGGTCAGCAGGCGCCAGTCGAATCCGTGGCGCCTGGCGTACTCCTGGACCACTTCGTCGTACGGCGAGAGCTGCCCGCCTCCCTGCGGCAGGTCCACGCGCTGCGCCTGGTAGCGGCGGATGCGGTCGCTGTCCTCGAAGTACTTCGCGTAGATGACGTTGTAGAACGTGCTGCGGTAGGTCTTGGCGAGGAACTTGTTCGCCGCCGCCCGCAGCTGCTCGTTGTCGGCGCGCATCGCCCACCGCTGCGGCACCGGCTCGCCGAGCTCGAGCGATGGGCGCACGTTGTCGTGCCAGATGGCCGCGTTCTTGGCGACGTGGTCGTCGACCAGGGTCAGGTCATAGAGCCCGCGGCCGACCTTGGAGATCATCGTCTCCGGCTCCTCGTCCGGCGGCACCGCCTTCAGCCGGAGCTCGATGCCTTCGTCCTCCTGCAGGTGGCGCAGGTAGCGCCACTCGTCGCTGTCCTCGTGGACGTAGAACACGCGACCGTCGAGGTCCGCCTTCGATTCGATGGGCCCGTCGTTCGTGTCCGTGACCACCTGGTTCACGGCAAAGTGATAGGGGCGCGAATAGGCGATGCCGTCGCCGTTGCGGGTACCGCGCGAGGTCAGGAACGCCGCGGCGATGTCCGCGCGGCCGTCACGCAGCATCGGCAGCAGCGCCTGGTTGTCCTTCGCGACCACAACCTCGAGCCTCAGACCCAGGCGGTCGGCGAAGCGTTTGGCCAGCTCGTACTCGAAGCCGAGCAACTGGCCGCGCCAGACGAAATAGTTGGCCGCACTGTTGCGCGTGACCACGCGCAGGGTGCGGCTGCGCTTGATCTGCGGCAGGTCGCCGCGGCGGCGCTCGCGGTCGAACTGCACCAGCTTGCGCTGGGTGATGAACCGGTCGAGCACCGCCTTGAGCTGCGAGGCGCTCTTGCGCAGGCCCCAGCCCACGCCGCGCTCCGCCGACACCGGGAACGCTGGCGCGATCCCGTCGCGGTACTGCATCACCTTCTCGAGCGTGTTGCCATCGACGATGGTCAGGTCGACCTTCCCGTCCACCAGCAGATCCAGGCGGCGCTCGGTGGTGAGATCCGGCAGGCTGTCCACCTTGAGGTCGGTGTAGGCGTCCTGCAGTCCCTGCGCGGTTTCCCAGTACTGCGAATTGAAGCCCACCGTCACGGTGCGGCCGTCGAGATTGTCCGGATCATCGAGCGGGTCGTCGCGGCGTTTGACCAGCATCTGGCGGGTGCGGTCGATCGGTACGGTGAAGCCGATGCGGTCGCGGCGCTCGGGCGTGATGCGCAGGTTGGAGACGATGACGTCGCCGCGGCCCTCGACCAGCGCCGGGATCAGGTCGTTGAAGTGGTCCACGAGCACGACGACCGGCTCGAGACCGACGGAGCGCGCGAAGCGCGCGGCAGCGCGGATCTGGGTGTTCGTGGGCGAGCCCGCGCGGGGCAGGCGATCGACATTACCCGGTTGCCGCACCACCAGCAGGCGCAACTGGCCATGCTGCTGGATCGCGTCGAAGTCGCCCGTCTCCGCGTACGTGGACTCAACGACCCGCGGCGGCTCGAATCCCGATTCCTCGGGCCCCGAACAGGCCGCCACGAGCGCGAGCAATGCCAAGCCCAGTGCCCCTCTGGCTCGTCGCACCATTGCCGCCGCACTTGTCGTGTACCTGCCATTGTACCAGCAGGTTTCGTGCCCCTCCCGGGCGGTTCCACCGGGGGTCCGGCGAAGTGTTGAAAGCCCTCGGAGCGCACCCTATATACCGCAGCAGATACGGACGGCCCGTATTCGGAAAGGAGGAAGCAGACATGGCGTTGGCAAAGTACGAAAACCGCAATCCGTGGAGCCAGTTCCACCAGGAGATGAACCGGCTGTTCGGCGAGAACTCGAACATCGTGACCAGTGACTGGGTCCCGGTCGTCGACATCAAGGAGGAAAAGGACCGGTTCGTGCTCCATGCGGATCTGCCCGGCGTCGATCGCGAGAACATCGATATCACGATGGAGGACGGGGTGCTCAGCATCCGCGGCGAGCGCAAGCTCGAAGAGGTGACCGAGGAAAGCGAGTACAAGCGCATCGAACGCGCCCACGGCACGTTCTACCGCCGCTTCGCGCTGCCCGACACGGCCGACCCGGAGCAGATCAGCGCCCGAGCCGACAAGGGCGTGCTCGAGGTGGTGATCCCGAAGCGCGAGTCGGTCAAACCCCGCCGGATTTCCGTGGATTCGTAAGCAGTGGAGACCCCGGCTCCCCCCGGGGAGATCTCCAGGCGCAGTGCGGGGCAGGCCGTCGGTCTGCCCCTCTTTTTGGGCCAACCTGTTTTTCCAGCCCCCCACAGGTTCGTCAAAGACGCACGGTGGCACAGACTGGGTACGCGCGCCGCGTCGTAACGGATGTGGACGCAGGCCCTTCTCCCTATCCAAACGCGACGGGTAAAACCCCGGCGTACGCTGCTGAAGCAGCGGTGTCCGTAGCGCAGCGGAGCGCGGGCCGGCCTTTCGCCGGCGTGCGTCTAGGAATTGGAGGGGCCCGCGTTGCGATACCGCGCCGAGGCATTCGCGGACGGCCTGGCCGATCTGCGCCTCAGGCGCGAGGGCGAGCAGCGCTGCCAGCCGGGCAACGCGCCGGACGGGGTGTTCGACGAGGGCGGTGAGCCCCACGCGCGGGGACACCGTCGAGCCGGTGACCGCGCGCTACGACCGGCGCAGAAATACGCGGCTGGGCGGACTGGCGCCGCGATCTCATCGAGCACGCGCGCAGCGATCACGATCGGCTGATGATGCTCGTGCAGGCGTGCAGTGGGTGCCGGCCGTGTGAGCTCGCCGCGGGCGTGACCGTCCAGATCGGCCAAGGCGACGTGCTGGTCATTGGCGTGAGCGGCGGCAAGGTCGACGAGGTCGGCAGGCGGGGCCAGCCGGCGCGCATCGCGCGCGAGGTCGCGCAGTCCAGGCCACCTGAGGCGGTATACAAGCTCGGCGGCAGCCAGCGGAAGCTGGTCGACGCGTCCTGCAACCGCGTGCGCCGGCTCGCGGTCGATGGGCTCGGGTACAAGGGCGTGTCGGCGTACTGCCTGCGCCATCAGATGGGGTCGGATCTCAAGGCGGAAGCCGTGCCGATCGACCAGATCGCGGCGGCACTCGGCCACCGCACGACCCACGCCCAGCGCGTCTATGGCATGGGCAAGCAAGGTGGGGCGCAAGGGCATGGTGCGGCTTGAGTAGGCCGAGGGGACGCATGACGTGATCGACTGGGAGCGCCAGTCGCCGTCCTTACATCCTGCGCGCACGCGTTACCAGCCCGTCGCCGATCACGATGACGACGACGCATCTCCCGGGCCGTTGCCCGGCTAGCTTGCCTCCCGGTCGTCGGTATCGTCGACCGGGTGCTCCCGCACGTACGATCCGAGCCATCACGTCTCGGAAGGGATCTCAACTCGTCGGGCGCGTAGAGGACGGGCTCGCCGACCCTGGTCGAGCAATGGCGTTGCCGCCTATCCGGGTGTATTCCAATCCACCCACCGGCTGCCCGTGACCGTCTCCTCGTTCTTCCAGAACGGCGCGCGCGACTTGAGCGCCTCCATGATCGCGCGGCAGGCATCGAACGCTGCCGCCCGGTGCGCCGACCAGGTCGCGACCAGCACGATCGGATCGCCCGGCTCGATCCCGCCGACGCGATGCACCGCCAGCGCGTCGATCAACTCGCAACGGTGCGACTCCTCGTCGACGATGCGCTCGAGTTCACGCTCGGTCATGCCGGGATAGTGCTCGAGGAACAGGCGCTCGACCGAGGCGCCCTCGTTGAAATCCCGCATCGTGCCGACGAAGCTCGCCGTCGCGCCGTACGTGCCGCGCGCCAGGTGAGCGTCCTGGTACTCCACCAACTCGCGCCAGGGATCGAACGGCTTGTCGCGCAGCATCACCACCATGGCGCTCAGCCTCCCGTGACCGGCGGAAAGAACGCGACCTCGTCGCCGTCGGCCACGCCGGAATCGGGCCGCGCGTAGTCCAGGTTGATCGCCGCGAGCACGTGGCGCGGCACCTCGTCCTCGTCGCTGACGGCCTTCCACACATCCGACACGCGCCCGCCGTCCGGCAGTTCGAGGGTCGTCTCGCTGAACCCGAGCCGATCGCGCAGGTGCGCGAACACCTTCACCGTTACCGTCATCGAATACCGGTCCCCGCCAGGCGCGGATTACAATAGAGGCATCATTTTACGCCTGCAGCCGGCCCCGCGCCGAGCATGTTCTCGGAGTCCGATCGATGAGCGACCTCACCCACTTCAATGCCCGCGGCGAGGCCCACGTGGTCGACGTCGGCGGCAAGGCAGAAAGCGACCGCGTGGCGGTCGCCGAGGGCATCATCCGGATGCAGCCGGAAACGCTGCAGCGAATCGTCGAGGGCACCCACGGCAAGGGCGACGTCCTCGGCGTCGCGCGCGTCGCGGGCATCATGGGCTCCAAGCGCACCTCGGAGCTCGTCCCGCTGTGCCACCCGATCGCCCTGACCAAGGTCGAGGTCGACCTCGAGCCGGACGAGGCGAACGGTGCCGTGCGCTGCACCGCCACCGCGAAGACCACCGCCCGCACCGGCGTCGAGATGGAAGCGCTCACTGCCGTCCAGGTCGCCCTGCTCACCGTCTACGACATGTGCAAGGCCGTCGACCGCGGCATGACCATTGACGGCGTGCGCCTGCTCGAGAAGAAGGGCGGCAAGTCGGGACACTGGCGCGCCGACGACGCCGAAGGGTAAACCGGCCGCGTCGCCACAAGCCCGGGCGTCATTGCGCAGCGAAGCAATCCGGAGCGGCGAGACAGCGTTCCACGCCGCCCTAGGTCGCCGCGTCGCCTGCCGGCTTCTCGCGATGACTCGGGCGGGAATGCAGCCGCTCAGGCCGGCCTGACCGCGGCCACCAGGAGGGACGTAGGCCGGTTACTGCCCGCGATGCTTCCGAAGGGATTCCGAACGGCACGGCCCTGACGATCCGCGGTGCCGATCGAAGGCAAAAGCAGCAGCCGGCACAGCGCCCGCAGGGCGCTCGAGCACCACGCCCAACGCGGCGGCACGGCCATGAACCCGCCGCTCCCCTGCTGACAACTGGCCACGGACCGCTCGCCGCCAACCGAACGCAAGACCCCGGGCCGCCGCCGACCCGCAGGGCCGCCACGCCCGCTACCCCTGCTGCAGCAGCTTCCGCAGGTCGATGATCCCCGCATTCGCGCGCGAGATGTACGACGCCATCACCAGCGAATGATTGGCGAACAGGCCGAAGCCCCCGCCATTGAGCACGATGGGGCTGCTCATCGGCCGCTGCGTGGCCTCCAGAGCCCGGATCACCTGGTCCATGCTGGCCTCGGCGTTCTTGTCCGCCAGCACGCTGTCGAAATCGACGCGCGCCGCCCGGAGAAACTGCAGCAGCGCCCAGGTCGCGCCGCGCGCGTGGTAGAACTCGTCGTCGATCTCGAGCCAGGGGGTCTGCGCATGTTCCTCGCGGGCCGGCTGGCGCGCGGCCTTTGCGGTGCGATCCCCGGCCAGGTCCGTGTTCACGCGCCACTCGCCCACCGACGCCGACAGCCGCTGCGCGACACCGCCGAGGCGCTGCCCGACGACCGCCAGCCAGGCGCTCAGGTTGTCTGCCCGCGCATAGAACTCGGCATCGCCGGAGGCCAGCCGGTCGCGATAGTCGCGCAGGTACGACAGCGCGTCCTCGTACTCGCTCTCGGTCGACGGGAACAGCCACGAGTTCGCGTTGAAGTTCAGCCGCGGCTCGGCCTGCGCTAGGTCCTTGTCCTCGCGCGACTGTGTCTGCGAGCGGCTGATCTCGTTGCGCATCACGCGCGCCAGGTCGCGCGATTGCACGACCACGCCGTACTCCCATGAGGGCATGTTGTCGAGCAGGACGCCTGGCGGGGTCATGTCGTTGTAGAGATAGCCGCCCGGCTTGTGCAGCAGCGCGTCCACCACGCCGATCAGCGTCGCCGTCGTCACGTAGCCGGTCACGACCTCCTGGCCGTTGTCCTGCGCCATCTGCTGGGCGCGCTCCTTCACCGGGAACGGCTCCGGCTCGGTGCTCCACCACCAGCCCAGGACCAGCACCACGACGATGAGCGCGACGATCGCGGTCGCCGTGCCGGCGATCGCGCCGCGGCGGCGCCATTCGAGCGGATTGAACGAGCGGGCGACGGCGCCCGCCAGGCGGGCCGGGGCGCGCAGGATACGGCGCAGCGTGGGCGACATGGCGAGGCTCCCTGAAAAGTTCAGGGAAGGAGCGGCCGGTCCGCTGCCGCCGGCGCGTCGTGCGCGTGAATCGGCGACAGGGGACCGGCCGAACCTTCCCGCGGCCACTGTAACCGCACGCGTACGAAACACAATAGCGTGCAGCCCCGTGGGCGTTACACTTGGGCCACCTCGCGCACGCCGCCGAACAGGGAGTACGCCAAATGGCCGCCGGCCGCTGGATCAAGCGCATCCTGATCGCACTCATCGTCGTCATCGCCCTGCTGTTCGCGGGCGTGGTGACCGCACTCATGCTCATCGACACTCAGGCCCTCAAGGGCGTGATCTCCGAGCGGGTCGAGTCGGCCACCGGACGCAAGCTAACCATCGAGGGGCCGCTCGACATCTCGGTGTTTCCCTGGCTCGGCTTCGAGCTCGGCAGCACGCGGCTGGCTAACGCCACGGGTTTCGGCGACCGGCCCTTCGCCGGCATCGAGCGCGCCGAGCTGCGCGTGCGCATCCTGCCGCTGTTCCAGCGCCGGGTCGCGATCGACACCGTCGTCCTTCACGGCCTGCAGGTGAACCTCGCGCGCAACGCCGGCGGCGTCACCAACTGGGCCGACCTCGCTGGCGGCGGCGAGACCGCGACGGCCGAGCCCGCCAAGGAAGAGCCGGCAGCGGCCGAAGGCGGCGACGGACTCGCCGGCGTGTCCTTTCGCGTCGAGGGCGTCGAGCTCTCCGATGCCGCTTTCTCCTGGCGCGACGCCACGACCGGCCAGGCCTTCAGCGTCCACGACCTGAATCTCAAGACCGGCCCGCTCGCTCCGAACGAGCCCACGCCGGTGAACCTCTCCGTGGCGCTCGAGCAGGAGGACGGCCCGGCGGTGGATCTCTCCGCCGACACGCGGCTCACGTTCGATCCCGCCGCCCAGACCGCCGCGCTGGATGACCTCGAGCTCAATGTGGAGGCGACCGGCGACGCGATACCCGGTGGCAGTGCCAGCGTGCAGGTCAACGCCGGTATCAAGGTGGATGCCAAGGCCGGCCGCGCCGAGATCGACCCGCTGCGCCTGTCGCTGCTCGACCGCGTGAACGGCGGCGGCAAGGTCAGCGCGCGCTTCGGCGGTGACGTCCCGAGCTTCACCGGCGATCTTGCCCTCGACGAGTTCAGCCCGCGCAAGCTGATGGACGATCTCGACATCGCGCTGCCCGAGATGGCGGACAAGAAGGTGCTGCACAAGGCGTCCCTCCGGCTGGGCTTTTCCGGCACGCCGGCGAAGGTCCAGGTCAAGGACCTGCAGGCGCGTTTCGACGACACGAAGATCGACGGCAACCTCACGGCCGACCTGGCGGGTGCCGTACCCGCTGCCGGATTCACGCTCAACGTCGACGGCATCGACGTCGACCGCTACTTGGCGAAGGGCGGTGAGGAAGCCCCGGCTGCCGCGGCGGGCGGGGCCGGCGGCGACCCGATCGCCTCCATCCCGCTCGAGCCATTGCGCGGCTTCGACCTCGACGGCAACGTCGACATCGGCCGCGTCGGCTTCCACGGCCTCGACATGACCGACATGCGGCTCGCCGTGAAGGCGCGGCGCGGTCTGCTCACGCTCGAGCGCGCCGACCTCAAGGTCGCCGGCGGGCAGCTGAAGACGAACGGCCAGTTCGACGCGCGCAGCGACAAGCCTGCCCTCAAGCTGACCACGAACATCGGCGCCATCCAGGCCGAGCCGTTCCTGAAGGCGTTCCTCGGCAACGCACCGGTCACGGGCAAGCTCGACAGTTCGCTCGACCTCGCCGCCGCCGGCGGCACGCTGGACGAATGGATCGGCGGCCTGGACGGGCGCATCGCCGCCACCTTCGCCGAGGGGGCGGTGCAGGGCATCAACATCGCCCAGCAGCTGCGCGTGGCGTCGGCGAAGCTCACCGGCGACAAGGTCAAGGAGGCGAAGGAGACCCGGCGCACCGACTTCTCCGTGCTCAGCTTCGTCGGCGAGATCCGCGACGGCGTGCTGCACTCGGACAAGCTCGACCTGCGCGCGCCGCTGCTGCGCATCAGCGGCAAGGGCGACGTGAACCTCGGCAAGCGCGATCTCGACTACACCGCGCGCGTGCTCGTCACCGGCACGCTGAAGGGCGAGGGCGGCGAATCCGCCGAAAAGCTGCGCGGCCTCGAGGTGCCGATCCACTTCACCGGCCCGCTGCTCAAGCCGAAGATCGACGTCGCGCTGATGGACGCGCTCAAGGGCCGCGAAACAGCCAAGGTGAAGGCAAAGCAGGAGGCCGCCGAGCAGGAGCTCGAGCAGAAGAAGGAAGCCGCCAAGGCCGAGGCCGAGCAGGCCGCCGAGGAGGAGAAGGCGAAGCTCGAGGAAAAGAAGAAGAAGGCGGCCGAAGAGGCCAAGAAGAAGCTCGAGGACAAGCTCAAGAAGGCCTTCCAGTAATGGCGCAGGATTTCGCCCGGCGCGTCCTCGACTGGTACGACCGCCACGGCCGGCACGACCTGCCGTGGCAGCGGCCGGCCACACCGTATCGCGTCTGGATCTCGGAGATCATGCTCCAGCAGACGCGCGTGGAGACGGTGCGCGGCTACTTCGACCGCTTCGTCGAGCGCTTCCCGGACGTG
>Ga0102944_1000413_pt1 | contig 33496 bp, 36 predicted proteins | sample SalPonD_shore_MG_FD_78172 | JGI IMG/M metagenome (GOLD analysis project Ga0102944, IMG submission 78172) | Salt pond soil microbial communities from South San Francisco under conditions of wetland restoration - Salt Pond MetaG... | ecosystem: Environmental > Aquatic > Marine > Intertidal zone >... | reverse complement strand
GGTTTTACGGGTTACCGCCAGGGTAGCTGGAGACACAAGCCCAAGGTACTGGCTGCCGCCCGACGGGTCGCGCACACGGCACGGGAATACGGTGCCCAGCTCCGGCGCTGCGATGATCAGTTTCGCTGCCGCAAGTGGTGGCAGATCGGCCCTTTCTGCAGTTAACCGGCTGGCGCTCCACGCGCTGTGTTAACATAACGCAACAAGTCAAGCCGGGGAGTTTTATGCCGGATAAAGAACAGGCCGTGCTCGCCGCCAATGATGCCTTTTACAGCGCCTTGATACAAAACGACTATGCGGCCATGGAACGGTTGTGGGCCGCCGCGCATGACATCGTTGTCATTCATCCCGGCTGGCCGCCCCTGCACGGCCGCCGCAGCGTGCTGGACAGCTGGCAGCGGATCCTGGCTGAAGAAGGAACCAACCGCATGCAATACAGTGAGGCCGTGGCCTACCTGGACGGGAACATGGCGTTCGTGGTCTGCAGCGAGAATTTCCCGGAGGGAGAGCTGGTGGCCACGAATATTTTCGTCCTCGAGGACGATGACTGGAAAATGATCCACCATCACTCCGGTCCCAATCCCGCCGCCGGCGGCGCCGGCCGCTCCGACGCTGTACACTGAACAGAAAGTGAATCGTGAATAGTGATTCGTGAATCGTAAATGCATGAACCATAATCTTCCCGGATAAACCCGGGCTTGTACGCGCCTTCGATTCACGATTCACCACTGACGATTCACGCTTTTCTCTTTTGATAAGGTTGCCCCTGTGAGTGACGTTGTTGCCTGGTCTATCTCCGCGCTCATGCTGTTTCTGGGCTGCTGGCTGCAGAGTGCCGTGGGATTCGGGATGGCGGTGGTGGCCGCGCCGATCATTGTGCTGATCCGGCCGGAATGGGTGCCCTACGTTCTGGTGATTACGGCCTTCCCCCTGTGTCTCATCAATACCTGGCATCAGCGCCAGGGACTGCAGCCGCGGCGCATGATCGTGCCCATGATTACCCGTATCCCGGGCACCGTCGCCGGTACCTGGATCCTGCTGCACCTGAATACCCTGTGGCTTCAGATCGCAGTTTCCCTGAGCGTGCTGCTGGCTGTGCTGGTCAGTGCCCGCAGTGTGCATTTCGAGGCCACACCGGCACGGCTGGGCTGGGCCGGGCTGGTCGGCGGCTTCATGGGCACCACCACGTCCATAGGCGGTCCGCCCATGGCGCTGGTCATGCAGCACGGCCGGCCGCTGACCGTGCGCGCCAACCTGTCGCTGTACTTTTCCTTCAGTGTCCTGACCAGCATCGTGGGCTACACGGTGGCGGGGATGCTGAACGAACGTCTGCTGCTGATCAGCCTCAGCTTCCTGCCCTGCCCGCTGCTGGGTTTCGCCCTGGGCGCACGCAGCCGGAAATACGTGGACAGGGGGATGTTTCGCATCGCCCTTCTGGGGATTTGCAGCCTGTCCGCCGCGGTGACGCTGGGCGGGGCGCTCCTTAAGATGTAAGGGGTGAGGAGTGAGGGGTGTGGTATTCACCGGGATTCCGGAAAGCGTGGAGAATTCATTGGGCTTTCGCGCCCAGCCTGAATAAGCCTGATTTCAGGTCAAGGTTGGGTGCATATCACGATGATGATGCAGCGGTTTTACCCCTCACTCCTCACCCCTTACGCCTCACCGTCATTCAAATGACTTTCGAATACAGCAGTTTCTGATCCTCGTTGCGCAGGTATTTGTCAAACACGCCGCAGATATTGCGGACCAGCAGGCGGCCGCTCGGCGTCACCGTGATGCAATCCGGTTCCACCCGAACCAGGCCGTCTTCCTGCATATGCTTCAGCAGTTCCAGTTCATTGTAGAAATAGTCCCCGAAGTCGATCAGGTGAGCGTCTGCGACGGTCTCGAAATCGACCCTGAAATGACAGGCCAGTCGCATGATCACGTCCCGTCGCACCAGATCGTCGCGATCCAGCCGGATGCCCCTGAACACCGGGCAAACACCCGCGCTGACCAGTTCCTGGTATTCACTCATGCCATAGACATTCTGCGCGTAGCAGGCGTCAATCCGGCTGATGGCGGTGATACCCATGCCGATGATGTCGCAGTCCCCGTGGGTGGAATATCCCTGGAAGTTGCGGCACAGGGTGCCGTTGTCCCGCGCCGTGGTGAGTTCGTCATCCGCCTTGGCGAAGTGATCCATGCCGATGTAAAGATAGCCGGCGCCGGTCAGGGTCCCGATGATCATTTCCAGCATTTCCAGCTTGACGACGGGGGAGGGGATCTCTTCGGCGTTGATGCGTCTCTGCATCTTGAAGCGCCGTGGCAGATGGGCATAGTTGTAGACGGAAATGCGGTCAGGATCCATTTCAATGACGGTTTGCAGGGTCTCCCTGAAGGTGTCGACGGACTGCCTTGGCAGTCCGTAGATCAGATCCATGCTTACGGAGCGAAACTGCTGTTCCCGCGCCGCGGTGACCACAGCGGCGGTCTGCTCGACGGACTGGATGCGGTTGACGGCTTTCTGTACCTCGGGGTTGAAGTCCTGTACCCCTATACTGATACGGTTGAAACCGATGCCACGCAGCGTGGCCAGGGTCAATTCGCCGGTTTCCCGGGGGTCTATTTCTATTGAGTAATCGCCCTCGTTGTCCGGGGCCAGGGTAAAGTGACGGTTGATTTCCTGCATCAGGTCCTGCATCTGGCCGTGTGTGAAATAGGTGGGTGTACCTCCGCCCCAGTGCAGCTGCCTGACCGTGCGGTCCCGATCGAACAGCCGTGCCTGCAGGGCGAGTTCCTCTTTCAGGTGATCCAGGTAGGGAATGGCATGATCGCGGTTCTTGGTGATGATGCGGTTGCAACCACAGTAAAAGCAGACATTGCTGCAGAAAGGCAGGTGAAAATACAGGGATAGCGGGCTGGGTATGGGGTATTCATTGCTGTGCCTGGCGTTTTCCCTGTATTGTTGGTCCCGGAAGCCCTGGTGAAACTGCATGGCCGTGGGATAGGACGTATAACGCGGCCCCGACCTGTCGTAGCGGGCAATCAGGCCCCTGTCAAAATGTATGATGTCATTCATGACTGTAACACCGGTAAATCTCGTAACATGATCAGGAATTTTTACCGGCAGGGTAATGATCCAGATCAACCCGCGGCTTATCCGCCGGAAACAGGCCGGTTGACGGCGGGACATGATCACAGACGGTTTCCGGTTTATAGTGCATAACTGGGAAAACGGCCAACCTTATGAATTCAAAAGTTAAAAATGATCGCCTGCTGCGTGCGCTGCAGCGCCAACCGGTGGATGCTACCCCGGTCTGGATCATGCGCCAGGCCGGCCGCTATCTGCCCGAGTACCGCAAGCTGCGCGAGGAGGCAGGCAGCTTCCTGGCCCTGTGCCAGAACCCGGAGCTGGCCTGCGAAGTCACCCTGCAGCCGCTGCGCCGTTTTGACCTGGATGCGGCAATCCTGTTTTCCGATATCCTCACCGTGCCCGATGCCATGGGCCTGGGCCTGCAGCTCATCGAAAAGCAGGGTCCGCAGTTCGAGCGGCCGGTACGCAGCGGCGCCGACGTAGACAAGCTGCGGGTACCGGATCCGGAATCCGAATTGCGCTACGTCATGGATGCCATCCGTACGATCAAGCCGGCCCTGGACAACCGGGTACCGTTGATCGGCTTCGCCGGCAGTCCCTGGACCATCGCCACCTACATGGTCGAGGGCAAATCCAGCAAGGACTACGCCCTGATCAAGGGCATGCTCTACAGCGAGCCTGATACCCTGCACCGGCTGCTGGCCGTGGTCGCCGAGGCGGTGACCCTGTACCTCAATGCCCAGATCGCCGCCGGTGCAGATGCGCTGCAGATCTTCGACACCTGGGGCGGACTGTTGTCGCCGGCCGCCTACCGCGATTTTTCCTTGCGCTACATGCAGCGCATCGTGCGCGGCCTGCATGCCGGGCCAGACGGCAGCCGGGTACCGGTGATCCTGTTCAGCAAGGGTTGCGGCGCGCTGGCGGAGGAGATTGCCGGCATTGGCGCCGATGCCGTGGGTATTGACTGGACCATGGATATCGGCGCGGTGCGGCGTTGCCTCGGCGGGCGTACCGCCGTGCAGGGCAACCTGGACCCCGCCGTGCTCTACGCCCCGCCCGAGGTCATCCGGCGCGAGGTCGGGGTCGTGCTGGAAAGCTACGGTGCCCATGACGGTCACGTCTTCAATCTCGGCCACGGCATAACGCCGCGCGTCGATCCGGAAAACGTGACAGTGCTGGTGGATGCCGTACACGAACTCAGCCGACCGTATCACCAACGCTGATATACCGTAACCATATAAAATAACCACGGAGAACACGGAGAACACGGAGATTTTATTATGTTTTGCTCCGTGTCCTCCGTGTTCTCCGTGGTAAATTCAAAATCCGTATAAAAACGAGCAACTCAAATTTTGTACAAGATCCTGCTTATGGTTCTGAGTCAGCGATTTTGTAAAGTCGGTTCAATCAAGTTATGAAAGAAACAGTGTTGACGGTGTTGAAGGGATTCTGCATGGGATCCGCGGATATCATCCCCGGCGTCAGCGGCGGTACCATGGCTTTCATCCTGGGCATCTACCGGCGGCTCATCGACGCCATCCGCGCCTTTGATCTGGTCTGGCTGCGGGCCCTGCTGCGGCTGGATATGGCCACCGTGGTGCGCCGGCCGGACCTGGTTTTTCTGATCCCGCTGCTCGGCGGTATTGTCCTGGCGCTGCTGTGTTTCACCCGCATCATCCCCGTGCCGCGGCTGCTGCTCGACTACCCCGAACCGGTGTACAGCCTGTTCTTCGGGCTGATACTGGCTTCCATCGTCTACCTGTTCGGGCAGTTCGACGGCTGGAAGATCCGGGACGCGCTGGTGCTGGCCGCGGGCGTGGTGCCGGGCTGGCTGGTGTTCAGCATGATTCCGGTGCAGACGCCGGATGCGGCCTGGTTCCTGTTCCTGTCGGGGGCGCTGTCCATCTGCGCCATGCTGCTGCCGGGGATCTCCGGCTCGTTCATTTTGCTGATACTGAAAAAATACAGCACCTTCTTCTCCGCCGTCGGTTATTTCGATCTGTCCGTGCTGGTGCCGTTCGCCCTGGGCGCCGTGTGCGGGCTGGCCGCCTTCAGCCGGTTGCTGTCGCTGCTGCTGCACCGCTTCTACCGGAACACGGTGATCGTCATCACCGGCCTGCTTATCGCTTCATTATGGGTGATCTGGCCGTACCAGCAGCGGGTTTACGAAACCTTCGGCGGCGCCCGCAAGCTGGTCTCCTCCTCGCCACGGCTGCCGCAGCACCTGGACGAGACACTGTGGATATCGCTGGCGCTGTTCCTTGCCGGCTGCGTGGCGGTGTACGTGATTCAGAAGCTGGCGAACAGAAAAGTGAATCGTGAATAGTAAATAGTGAATAGTAGATGGCGATGAGTCAGAGTTAGGCTCTAAATGCTGGATATAGCGGAAAGGCGTCCGGGGCCGTTACTATTTACCATTTACTATTCACTATTCACTTCCGACCGGCGGCGCTGCACCACGAATGCGCCAATCAGCATCAAAAATGCCAGCGTCACGACCGGATAATTCCCCCACCTCGCATACGGCGTCAGGCCGCGGCGCAGGGGGATCCGGCCGGTCAGTACCTGGGGTTTGAACTCGCGGCTGGTCTTGACCAGGTTGCCGTGGGCGTCGATGACGGCGCTGACGCCGGTATTGGTGGCGCGCAGCAGGTAGCGGCCGGTTTCCAGGGCGCGCATGCGCGCCATCTGCAGGTGCTGGTGGGGGGCGGACGAGTCGCCGAACCAGGCGTCGTTGCTGACGTTGACCAGCACGCCGGCATCCGGCATGGCCTGGATGACCTCCTCGCCGAAGGTATCCTCGTAGCAGATGGACACGCCCAGGATCATGCCGTTGACGTGGAGCAGGGGGCGCACGTCGGGACCGGGACTGAAGTCCGACATGGGGATGTGCAGGAACTCGAGCAGGCCGCCGAGGGTGTCGGCGAAGGGAATGTATTCGCCGAACGGCACCAGGTGTTTCTTGTAGTAAAACTCGCGCTGCCCGTTCAGGGCCAGCAGGGCGTTGTAATAGCGGCCGCTGCCGGGATCCTGCACCGGGATGCCCATGACCAGGGCAGTGCCGTGCCGGCGTGCCTGTTCCGACAGGGCGTTGATGTAACCTTCAACCTGGCGGTACAGGGCGGGGATGGCGGTCTCGGGCCAGACGATGAGATCCGCGCCCAGATAGGGGAGCGTCAGGTTCCGGTACAGTGCCTCGGAGCGCAACAACATCTCCGGATGCCATTTGACGGACTGGGGCACGGCGCCCTGGACCACGGCCACGCTGATGTCCCGGCCCTGGTCGCCCGTCCACGGCTGCCGCCCCGCCCACCACGCTCCGGCCCAGATCGCGATGACCATGAGGACGGCGGTGGCGCGGCCGCGCGCCGGCAGCACCACGAGGGCGGTCAGGGCGCAGGCCGTGAATACTGTCGCCAGGCTGACGGCATAGACGCCGGCCAGCGGCGCCAGGCCCGCCAGCACGGTATCGATCTGGCTGTAGCCGAGGTCCAGCCAGGGAAAGCCGGTAAACAGCCAGCCGCGCAGCCACTCCGTCAGCAGCCACAGTGCCGGGATCACCGCCAGCAGGTACAGCGCCGGCGGGGACTTCCCGAACAAACGTCGTGACAGCCAGCCGGCGAGTGCCGGGTAGAGGGCGAGAAAGGCCACGAACAGCACCGTCAGCAGACCCGCGATCAGGAAGTTCACACCGCCGAACAGGTTGATGCTGATGTACACCCAGTACACCCCTGTCCCGAACAGGCCCAGGCCGAACAGGTAACCGCGGGCAAAGGCAACGCGGGGGGAAGCGTTCAGCCAGGCGCCGGCCAGCACCGCCGGGGCGAGCAGGGCCAGGAAAGCCGCATGGTAAGGAGCGAAGGCCAGGGACAGGAGGGCGCCGGCGATGAGACAGGCCGGGCCTCTGGGTATCCTGTGCAGCAGGGTGTTTGTCATTGCGGAGTCCGGGGCAAGGGTTATCCCCGCTGCGCGGGTCAGTCCCCGGCGGCAGCCTGTTCCTGCACGGCGGCGCGTTCGAAGCGCAGCAGGTGCACCCGCCGTTTATCGGCGCGCAGGACCTTGACGCTGAAGCCGCCGAGCTCGGTGGTCTCGCCGCGGCGCGGCAGGCGCCCGAAGGTGCTGATGACGAGGCCGCCGACGGTGTCACAGGCTTCCTTGCTCATGGTCGTGCCGAAATATTCATTGAATTCCTCTATGGGTGTAATGGCCCGGACGGTGTAACGGTCGCGGCCGTGAACGGTGATGTTCTCTTCCTCGTCGATGTCATGCTCGTCCTCGATTTCACCGACGATTTCCTCGATCACGTCCTCGATAGTGATAAGGCCGGCGATGCCGTATTCGTCCACGACGATGGCCATGTGGTTACGGTTGCCGCGGAACTCGCGCAGCAGGACGTTCAGGCGCTTGCTTTCCGGGATGAACACGGCCGGGCGCATCATGTCCTTGATATTGAAATTCTCCGTGCCCGCGTCCGCGTAGTAGGAAAGCAGATCCTTGGCGAGCAGGATGCCGAGCACCTCGGTGGCGTCGTCGCCGATCACCGGGAAGCGGGAATGACCGGATTCGACCACGGTGTTGATAATATCCTCGGGACTGCTGTCGGGATTGATAATGACCATCTGTACACGCGGCACCATCACGTCCCGCACCTGCATGTCGGAGACGTGCAACGCCCCCTCGATCATGATCAGGACGTCCGGATCCAGCAGGTTGCGTTTTTCCGCGTTACGCAGGATCTCGATCAGATCCTGGCGATCCCGGGGCTGCCGGGTGATCGCTCCCTTCAGCCTGTCGAGCCTGTCCAGCACGTTGCGGATGGGGCCTGTGCCGCTCATGGGGCTTCCTGGACATAGGGATCGGGGATGCCGAGAGCGGTCAGCTTTTCGATTTCCAGCGCTTCCATCACGTCGGCGTCGTCCTCGTCGACATGATCGTAACCGAGCAGGTGCAGCACACCGTGAATAACCAGGTGCGCCCAGTGCGCCGGCTCCGGTTTGCCCTGTTCCGCCGCCTCGCTCGCTACCAGTGGTGCGCAGATGATGATGTCCCCGAGCAGCCCGGGCACCACTTCGCTGGCCTCGCCGGCGGGGAAAGACAGCACGTTGGTCGCGCCGCGGCCGCCGCGCCAGCGCTCGTTGAGCGCCCGGCCCTCGGCCTCGTCCACGATACGGATTACCAGTTCCGCCGCGTCCACCTGGCCGGCCAGGGCGGTTTCCACCCAGCGGGTGATCTGCGCGGGTGCCGGCAGACCGGCCTGCGCCGTGGCGACCTGCACGTCAACGACGGCGTTCACGGGTGTTTCTTGTCGGTGTCGTGTTCAAGTTCGTAGCGTTCGTAGGCGTTCAGGATGCGGGCCACCAGCGGGTGCCGGACCACGTCCTTGGCCTTGAAAAAGGTGAAGCTGATGCCCGGTTCCTTGCTGAGAATGTCGATAACGTGGCGCAGGCCGGATTTGCGGCCCGGCGGCAGATCGATCTGGGTGATATCGCCGGTGACAACCGCGGTGGAGGAAAACCCGATGCGGGTCAGGAACATCTTCATCTGTTCCACCGTGGTGTTCTGGGCCTCGTCCAGGATGATGAAGGACTCGTTCAGGGTCCGCCCGCGCATGAAAGCCAGCGGTGCCACCTCGATGACGTTGCGTTCGATGTACTTGTTGACGCGCTCGAAGCCCAGCATCTCGAACAGGGCGTCGTACAGGGGGCGCAGGTAGGGATCGACCTTCTGGACGATATCGCCGGGCAGGTAACCCAGGCGCTCGCCGGCCTCCACCGCCGGGCGCACCAGCACGATGCGCCGGGCGCGGTCGGTCTCCAGGGCGGCCACGGCGCAGGCCACCGCCAGGTAGGTTTTGCCGGTGCCGGCCGGGCCGATGCCGAAGCTGACGTCATTGTCCTGGATATTGCGAAGATACAGGCGCTGGTTGCGGCTACGGCCCTTGATGATGCCGCGCTTGGTGCGGATGGTGATTTCCTGATCCGGCTCCCGGTCCAGTTCTTCCTCGGCATTGCTCTCTTTCAGGACCAGGTGGATGTGCTCGGCGGTAAGGACTTCCTCCTCGGTGGAAGCATAGAGAGATGCCAGCAGGCGCTGCGTGACTTCCACCGCGACGGGAGTGCCGATAATGCGGAAGTTGTTGCCGCGATTGTTGATCTCGACGCCGAGGCGCCGCTCGATCTGGCGCAGGTGCTCGTCCATGGGGCCGCACAGGTTGGCAAGCCGTTCATTGTCCGGCGGTTCAAGCGCCACGTCCGCGGCGATGGGATGGACGATGTCGGTAGAAGTGTTCAAGAATCAGACGGCGGCGGTCGCGGGCAGCGCGGGATCGGGACGGGAAGGCTGCACGGGCTCTCCGCGCAGGGAATTGGACAGGGCATGGGTGATCCGGATGGGCACAAACTGTCCGACCAGGTCCGGATCGCCGCGGAAGTTGACCACCCGGTTGTTTTCGGTGCGGCCGCACAATTCCGCCGGATCCCGGCGCGACGGACCTTCCACCAGCACGGCGACTTCGGTCCCGACCATGGCGTTACTGATGTCCATCGCCTGCAGCGTAATGCGCTCCTGCAGGAGGCGCAGCCGTTGCTTCTTCACTTCCATGGGCACGTCGTCGGGCAGGCCGGCTGCCGGCGTGCCGGGGCGCCGACTGTAGATGAAACTGAATGAGTGATCGTAGCCGATGTCGGCGATGAGGTTCATGGTGTCCTCGAAATCGCGGTCGCTTTCGCCGGGGAAGCCGACAATGATGTCCGTGGACAGGCTGATATCCGGCCGGATGCGGCGCAGCTTGCGGATCTTCGCCTTGTATTCCATGACTGTATGGCCGCGCTTCATCATGGCCAGGACGCGATCGGAGCCGCTCTGCACCGGCAGGTGCAGGTGGCTGACCAGCTCGGGCACGCGGGCGTAGGACTCGATCAGGCGATCCGAAAACTCCACCGGGTGGGACGTGGTGTAGCGGATGCGGTCCAGGCCGTCGATGGCGGCAGCGTACTCGATGAGCAGGGCCAGATCGGCCGTGCCGCCGTCATGCATGGGGCCGCGGTAGGCATTGACGTTCTGTCCCAGCAGGTTGACCTCGCGCACGCCCTGTTCGGCCAGTTCCACCAGTTCGGTAAGGACATCGTCGAACGGACGGCTGATTTCCTCGCCGCGGGTATAGGGCACGACGCAGAAGGTGCAGTACTTGCTGCAGCCTTCCATGATGGACACGAAGGCCGTGGGGCCGTCGGCCCGGGGCGCCGGCAGGCGGTCGAACTTCTCGATTTCCGGGAAGGACACGTCCACCACGGAGCGGTGCCGGCGGCGCACGTGATCCACCATATCCGGCAGGCGGTGCAGGGTCTGGGGACCGAACACCAGGTCGACATAGGGGGCGCGCGTGAGAATGGCGGCGCCCTCCTGGCTGGCGACGCAGCCGCCGACGCCGAGGATCAGCTCCGGTTTCGCCTCCTTGTACGGCCGCCAGCGCCCCAGCTCCGAGAACAGCTTTTCCTGGGCCTTCTCGCGGATGGAGCAGGTATTGAACAGGATCACGTCGGCCGCGGCCGGATCGTCGGTGGGCAGCATGCCGTGGGATGCCGACAGGACGTCCCGCATCTTGTCGGAATCGTACTCGTTCATCTGGCAGCCGAATGTCTTGATATACAGCCTGCTGGTCATAATTTCCGGGATATCAAAGGGATGGCTAACTTACACCGTCTGCAGGGCCATTTCCAGTGCAGCGGCCGGGCTTTTCCCGCCCCGCGGTCAGGGCAGCATAACAGCGGCCTGCGGGCGTTTAAACCGGATGCGGCTCAGGTGGAGGCCGCCAGTCCGGCCAGGCGCACAGCGCGCCCGGCCTGGCGCACGTCGTAGCCCTGGTAGCCGCCCATGGACTGGCGGAATTTGCGGGATTTCAGCAGGGCCGTAATCTTTTCCTGCAGTTCATCCTCCAGCGCCTTGTCCAGGGCGAGCAGGTAGCGTTCCTGCAGGACCGGGAGGAAATGCAGGTCGAAGCGGGCCGCGGCCGCTTCCAGGCCGAAGCCGGCGTCGGCGGCACCGCTGGCCACCATGGCGGCGACGGCGAAATGGGTGAATTCCTCGGCGGTATAGCCGGCGATTTGGGCGGGACGGATGCCGGCGTCCACCAGCAGCTGATCGAAGATGGTACGGGTACCGGAGCCCTTCTGGCGGTTGATGAAGCGCACGCTGCGCCTGGTCAGATCGCTGATGCTGCGGATGCGCCTGGGATTGCCGCGCTGGGTCATGAGCCCCTGTTGCCGAGTGGCCAGCAGCAACAGCTTATGGCGGCGTTCGTCCAGCCAGCGCCGGTAACGGGGGATCACTTCGCCGGCCAGTTCTCCCAGCGGAAAATGGAAACCGGCGATCTGGCACTGGCCGGTGTTGAGCAGGTGCAGGCTCTCCAGGCTGCCGTGGAACTGGAAATCCGTCTCCAGTCCCAGTTCCGAGCCCAGCAGGGCGTTGAACTGCTCCACGGCCAGGCCATGGCTGGCGTAGACGTTCAGGCGCTGCGGCCTGCCGGAACGGGTCAGCTCCGCCAGGGTGTCGTTCAGATCACTGGCGATGGCCGCCAGTTGCGACGCGGTCTGGTCCTCCAGGCGCCGGTTGGTCCACAACAGTTTCTCGCCGAACGCGGTGAGCCGGGCACCGCGGCCGCGGCCGCGTTCCAGCTTCACCAGCGGTACACCGAACTCCTGTTCCCAGCGCTTGATCAGGCCCCAGGCGTGGCGGTAGGAATAGCCTGCCATCTGCGCGGCCTGCTTCAGTGCCCCCTCGCGGCGGATGAGGTCCAGGAGCTGAAACAGTGCCGGCTCCATTTCGCCGGCCCCGGGCCCCAGGGACCAGTGGATCTGGAATTTAACCTGCATAACTCAACATATTTGCTTTTTGACGGAAAACACTTTATTTATCGAGTCTGATAGTAATATATGCAATTATAAACATAATATAGAAGAGACGCCGCCAGCTTGTGTCCGGGACCGGGCGCGAGGCGGCGAGGCCAGGCGCCGGATCTTGGCGATGGCTTCGATCGCGTATTGCTGTGCTGACTGAAACGCGATTCCCTGCCGGAGAGCGTGCGCCACCGGCGGGAAAACCGCGTCCCGATTTCTGGTTGTCTGATGATAAGATACTATTGAAGGTCCCCGGGACAATCAGCATAGCGGAGGAGTCTGCCGATGAGGAGTTCCGCTACATTCCTGCCTGGCTGCTGTGAATGCTGCCGCAACATCTTATAATATATGAAATTATCATCCCTGCGGATGAACGGTCATGAATAGAGATCCCGATCTCGAAAAACAGGTGGCCGGTCTCTATGACCAGCACCTGCCTTACCATAATTTCGGGCACGTCCTGCGTGTCATGAATGCCGGTGAGAAGATCCTGGCCCAGTGCCGGAGCGAGGGTGTAGTGGTGGACGAGGATGTCGTGTATTACGCCATCCTGCTGCATGATGCCGGCTTCCAGGAAGACCATGATGCCCTCGGTTTTGCCTCCAAGGAAGCCTATTCGGCGCATCTGGCCGGGGAGCTGCTGCGCAAACGGCACGTCGGGAAGGACGTTGTTGCCAGGGTGCAGGACGCCATACTCTGCACCCACGTGGACGCCCGCTGTACGTCCAACGAGGACAAGCTGGTGCGGTTGGCCGATCTGTCCGGGATGGCGGCGGACTATCCCCGCTTCAAGGCGGATACCCTGGCGCTGAAACGCGAATCGGAAATGCTGAACGGCGACAGCATAGACTGGGCACAGTGGAAGGCGCAGGCCGGCACCAGGATCAACGACTACCTGCAGCAGGATCTGGATCTGGTCAGCGATTATTACGATGTCGACGGCAATTCTGTTTTTCGCAGCAAGGTGCAGGACAATCTCGAAAGCCTCATGGTCGACGAGGTTGCCGGCTGAGCGCGGGGTCGCTCCGATGCCCGTTTATTACTACCATTGTGATGAAAACGACCGCACCGTCGAGGTCGAGCACACCATCAACGCGAAGCTCGGTACCTGGGGCGAGGTGTGCTTTGTTGCCCAGATCCCCCTCGGCGACACCGATCCCATGGCGCCGGTCAGGCGCATCATCAGGAGCGCACCCAACATCGCCGTCCCCGTCTCCAACAGCGAACTGAAGAGCCACGGTTTCACCAAGCTGGTCAAACGCGATGACGGCGTCTACGAAAACGTCACCGCCGCAGACGGCGAAAGCCGCTACATGAAACGCGGCGAGAAAGACTCCGTTCCACATCTGCACAAGAAGATTAAAGACTGAAAAGAAAGTGAATAGTCAGTAGTGAATAGTGAAAGACAGGCAACGATAGCCTGCAGCCATCCCGGCAATCCTTATCACCTCCGGCAGTATTTCGAAACTGAAACGCAGGCATGGTTGCATTAATTCTGTATGCCAGCTGTGGAGGCCACAGGGCGAGAATACTATTCACTACTGACTATTCACTATTCACTGCCTTTCAGTCCCACTCCATAGTCAGCAGATATTCCCGCAGGCGGGACAGGGAGGAGAACTTTTTCAGGATCAGGCCGTGCTTGAGGCCGCAGCAGATCGCCTTTACGTAATCGGGCTGGCGGCGGTAATGTTTCGCTCCGCCCAGCACATCGTAAAACACGCGGATGATATCAATGATGTCCGACTGGATGTTTTCCCGCTTCGGCGCCGACCAGTGATAGAAGTCGAAGACCTTGAGTTCGAAGCCCAGGCCGTAGCGTTTGATGATGACGTTTTCCGTGTGCAGATCGCCGTGATATTCCCGGGCGTGATGGATGGGTTCTATACCCGTGGCCAGGGTATAGAGCAGATGCAGTCCCTGGAACGGCGGCAGTCGGCCGCCGCGCTGGCGGCGTATGAATTCCGACAGTTTCTCCCCCTCGACGTATTCCGAGATCAGCACCGTGATGGGGATGCGCCGGTGCATGATCTCCTCCCGGGTGTGGTACTGGATCAGGATCGGGCAATGCCTGAGCTTGTGCAGTTTCTTGGCGTACAGGGTTGCCGACCGGTCGCGCAGGTTGCGGTGGGGATAGAAGAACTTGGCTGCGCGGATGATGCCGGTACTGCGCTCGCAGATCTTGTAGACTTCGCCTTCCCAGCCGCTGCCGAGCTGCTCGATGATCTCGTATTTGCGGGCGATGACCCGGCCCGGCCGGAAGTTGAAACTGTCTATGCGGGTGTCGGCGGTGGAAGACATGTCCGCGTCAACCCTGTTTCCGCGGCGGTCCGGCGGGCCGGTAGAGAATAAATGTCAGATCGTCCGGCTTGAACGGCGCGATCCTGTCCCCCATGCGCTTTCTCGCATAGTCGGCCAGGCGATCCGCGCAGCGCGGCAGCGGACCAGTGCGGATCATGTCGATGATCTCGTCCCGATGCACGTTGTCGAACAGGCCGTCGGTGGCAATCAGCAGCGTGTCCCGGGCAGCCAGGTTGAAGGGTATGCCCACCGAGATATGCATCTCCTGGGAACCGACCACGTTGGAGACGATATGCCGTTCGTCATGATTGATGGCCTCTTCCTCCGACAGCAGTCCGGATTCGACGGCATAGCCCACGGGAGAGTGGGAAATGGTTTCCATCTTCAGTCTGCCGCGCTGGCCCGCGACCAGGATCATGGAGTCTCCAACGTGATAGGTGCGGACGGCATTGCCGTGTATCTCGGCCACGGCCAGGGTTGTTGCCCCGCCGCCGGTATCGACAATGCGCTGATTGGCTTCCTCGATGGCGGACAGGATAGCGTCGCGCAGGTCGGTGCCGTCCCGCACGGCATGCGTGGCCGCCTGGAGCAGGACGTCGATGACCAGAGCCGAGGCCTGTTCCCCGGCGGGCAGTCCGCCGACACCGTCGGCGACCACCAGCATGGCCGTATCACCGGCGAGCTGTACCACGGCGGCGGAATCCTCGTTGCCTGAGGTTTTCTCCGGTGAGCGGGCGGAAAAGACGCTGACCCTGCCCGGACCGGTGTCGTGGTTATCGCTTTGCGACAGGTTGCTGTCCTTGTAGACAAGAACGTCTGCGGCGGCTGAACGGTTCATGCCGCCATTATAGACGGCTAGTCCGGCGGCTGGCAGCTCTTGCTGCCGGGTTGTCCTGTTTCAGCGCATGGCTTCCCGTGGCTTTTGTGCCTGACGTTCTTCCAGCAGCCTGGCCAGTTTGAATTCCATGTTCATGTAATACCGATACTGACCGTTGAGGCGGAAAGACGAGATCACAATAAACATCAGATACAGCAGGACATAACCGCCGAGCGCGCTGTTGAACAGGTCGCCGAGTGAAATCAGGTAAAAGCCGGGCAGGGCGAGGGCAGGGAAGGCGTAGAAAAACAATACCCAGCGGCTGACACTGTAGGAGATCACCGCTCCCGCCACCAGACCGCAGATGATAAGCAGGGTCAGGCCGTTGTATAACGTAAATCTGACCAGGGAGTCAGGCCGGTAGGGAACGAGGACGACCGCGGCGGCTCCCCACAGGATGCCGGAGAACAGCGCGCCCACGGTGAAAACATCCAGCCATTTGCCGGCATTGGCGGGGGTTATTTCCCGGTGCCGCTGCTGCCGGATAATGATGTAGCGCAGCATGGTATAGATAATAACCGCCCCGGCCCAGGCCAGAAGGCGGCGGTGCCCGGCCACGTCCCAGAGCAGCAGGCACAGGGCGAGGCAGGCGATAACGGGGAAAAACAGCGTGGTTGCCGACTGGTTGTAAAGAATGCGGGCCTGGTTGACCAGCAGATAATCGTGCTGCATCTGTTCCATGTCGTCCTCCCTGGACCGGCCGGCGCCGGCGGCGCCGCCGTTGCGTCTTTAGTGATGTCAGGTCCTTCAGGTACACGGGGTACTGCACAAACCGCGCTCTTCGCTTATGATTGACAGATTGCCATCCATTAATAAGTATAACGCATCCCGGACAACACGATAATAATAATGGCCGTTAACCAGACAAAGAAAGAAGCCATCCTGGAAATCGCATCCGCCGCTTTTCTGCAGCACGGTTACCAGGGCGCCAGCGTGAATGAAATGTCCCGACGTTCGGGCATTTCCAAGGAAACCATCTATCGCTACTTCAACAACAAGAAGGAGTTGTTCGCCGCCGTCCTGGACCGGGAACTGGACGCCTATCAGCGCGGTATCCAGGAACTGGGCAATATCGACCAGGAAATGGATGTCCGCGATGTGTTGATGCGGTTGGGGGGCATGCTGCTGAAACTACTGCTGCAGAAGCGCACCATGGCACTGCGCCTGCTTGTCTTCAACGCCAGCCAGCGGCAGACCGAGATCGGGCAGCTCTACAATGAACGGGGGCCGCGCCGCGCGATGACCGCACTGTAACACTATTTCACCCAGCTCGGCGAGCAGGGCAGGGGCGGCCGTGTCCCGTCGCGGGACATGGCCGAGGATTTCATGGCGCTGATCCTGCACCGGCCCGTGCTGCAGTACGAACTCAACCTCGAGGACAAGCTGGCCCACGAGGATATCGATGCCTACGTGGGCAGCATCGTGGATCGTTTCCTGATCACGCATTTCTGAGATTTCGTCCCCTCCGCCGGACGTACTCCACGACCGCCTGTCGTCCTTGTACGACACTTATCCAATCCAGTTGACAGGATAACGCCCGCCGTCTACTCTCGAACCAAGTAGTTCGCTTTGCTTTGGTGTATCAGGACAATCGTCAGGTACAAGAGACGTCGAAGTAATCGCAGGAACTTTCAACCGGAGCTTTGGGGGGATGGACTATGGCTACACGGATCTTGCCGATCAGGCCCGCCCTGATCATCATTCTTCTGTTCACCGTTGCTGTTACCCGGATTGCATCCGCCGCCGCCCTGGAAGAGGTGGTGGTGACGGCGCAGAAGCGTGAACAGTCTCTGCAGGACGTCAGTACCGCCGTTTCGGCTGTTGACATGAACCGGCTGGTAAACGCCCATATCAACAACCTCGAAGACCTGCAGTTCATTGTGCCCAGCATCACCCTGGGCAATGATTTCAACATGGCCAAGCTGTTTATCCGCGGCGTCGGCGCCAACACGTCGACCACGGGTTCGGAGACCGGCGTCGCCTTCTCCGTGGACGGCGCGGTGGTCGCCCGGGCTGAGGCACAGCTGACGTCGCTGTTCGATCTGCAGCGGGTCGAGGTGATTCGCGGGCCGTCCGGCACCCTGTACGGGCGCAATGCCGTCGGCGGCTCGGTCAACCTGGTTACCAACAAACCGACACGGGATGTCGAGGGTTATGCACATGCCAGCGTAGGTAACTACGGGTTAGTCAGCACGGAAGGTGCGATTGGCGGTCCAATCAATGACTGGCTGCTTGGCCGGGTTGCCGTCAAGACCGAGGATCGCGGCGGCTACGGCATCAACCCGGCAACCGGCGCCGACGTGGACAATCTCAAGCGCCGGATGTTCAGGACGCACCTGGAGATTCTGCCCGCGGACAACTGGGATATTCTCCTCACCGGCGAGTACTACACGCAGGATGACCATTCCGGTGCCCTGCATTTCCGCCGCGACGCCTTCCCCGGAGTTCCGCGGCTGCTGGCGGGTGAACGCCAGCCGGCGGGTGTGCCGACCCACGCCATTGCACCGCGTGATACGGCCTCCGAAATCAATGGCGGTACCAACACGGATACCTGGTCCGTCACCGGGACCGTTACCTGGGAGCCGAATAATAATATTACCATCAAGAACATCACCAATTTCCGTCACTTCCAGGCGTCATTGACCCAGGATCTGGATCTGGGCGCCGTTCAGAACAGTCTGGCGACTACCGGTTTTAATACCACCATACAGCGGCGGGATATAGACAGCGATCAAAGCAGCAACGAGTTTCAGTTCCATTTCCACAACAATTGGTCAGACAGCGTGCTGGGCCTGTTTTATTTCCATGAGCGGCAGCGGCCGATAGATACCGTCGGCCTGGGCCCAATCGTCGGACAGGCTCACATTCTGAATACACTGGCTAATCCGGCGAGCGGAGCGTTTGCGCCCATCGGTCCGACGGGGCTCGAGATTGATGGCCAGTTTGTGCCCGAGGTGCCGATTTCGGCGACCCGGGCCGATGCCCTGTGCAATGATTACTCGCATATCGGCAAGGGTATAGGACAGACTCTCCCGCCCAAGAGAGTCTGCATCAATTCCGATCTCGGCACCGATGCCTATGCCGTGTTTGCACATACGCACATCAATCTGGGTGTGATCTCCGATGCCTTGGCAAATGTCGCCCTGAAGCTGGGCGGACGCTGGAACTGGGAAAAACGCACGGCGACCAATGCCTCGATTATTGTCGCCAGGAACGGTCTGGGACCGATTATCATGACCACCGCAGCCGGCTCTGCGAATGAAAAGATCTTCAGGGATTTCACGCCGGAAATCGGTATCGAGTGGCATGCCACGCCGACGATGATGCTGTATTACACCTATTCCGAGGGCTTCAAGGCAGGGGCCGGCGAAAATGCAACGCCGAGCACGCCGGTCGGAACCAGCGGCAGGATGATTTCCACCATCGTCAAGCCGGAAAAGATCACGAATAACGAATTCGGGCTCAAGAGCACCTGGTTCGACGACCGTCTGTCCGTGAATGTCGCCGGTTATTTCTATGAACTCACCGGCCAGCAGATCAACAAGACCATCGCCGGCGGGCCGGCCGGATTCGGTACCATATTCGAGAACGCGGCCAAGACCTCGGCCCACGGTGTTGAACTGGACTTCGCCGCGACACCCACGGATCAGTTCCGGATCAACGGCGCGGTGTCCTGGCTGGTATCGAAGTATGACAACTTTCTCACCACGGATCCGCTGGATCCGCGCAATATCCTGACCCCGGGCGTCTCCGACGGCAATCCGGCGACGGACTTCAGCCCCCAGGGCGATATTCAGCTGGCGGGCAACCCGACCCGCAATTCGCCGAGATGGACCGCCAACCTGCACGCGGAATATGACTTCCGCGGGCTGGATCTGCCCTACAATGGCTGGTTAACGCTCATGGGTGATTTGGCCTACCGGGGAGATACTTTCTTTACGGAGTTCCACCGTTTCATCGAGGGTCAGAAAGCGTACACACTGCTGGACTTCAATCTGCGCTATACCAGCGGTAACAAGCATTTCTTTACCGAGTTCTGGGTAAAGAACGCCACCAACAAGCTGGCCGCCTCCAGCACATTCCAGCTGGCGACGGCGCGGGTTATCGGCGTAACCTATCTGCCGCCGCGAACTTACGGTGTGACGCTGGGGTATAATTTCTAGCCCGAAGCCGGCCCGGACGGAACAACGGCCTCCCCCTGGCGGGGAGGCCTTTTTTATGGTACTTGCCCGGAACTCCCGATGACGGGCAACGGGCGGGACCTGACCGGGGCAGTACGTCCGTGTCGCCTGATCCGCTATTCCCATTGAACCACGGAGAGCATGGAATTTGCTGTTTTTCTCCGTGCTCTCCGTGTTTCGAAGTCATACCAAGGCAACGACGTTATGTAAAAATTGTCCAATCCATGGTTATCGGGTTCCGGTTACGGGCTCATCGCCTGAAGATGTTTTGCCTTATGACATGTTGACGTCCTACCTGGTGTTGTTCAGTTCCGCCTTTCTGGCGGCGACGGTGCTGCCGTTCTATTCGGAGGTGTTCCTGTATGCCATGGCGCTGCAGGGCAGGCCGGGTGTCATCCTGGTGCTGGTGGCGACACTGGGCAATACCCTGGGCGCGGTGATTAACTGGCTGCTGGGGCTGTACATCCTGCATTTCCGGGACAGGCGGTGGTTCTATTTCAATGAACGCCAGATCGAACGCGCCCAGGCATGGTTCCAGCATTACGGTATCTGGACGCTGCTGTTTGCCTGGCTGCCCGTGGGCGGCGATGCCCTGACCCTGATTGCCGGCGTCATGCGCGTACGGCTGCCGGTTTTCCTGGTCCTGGTGGCGCTGGGCAAATCCGTGCGCTATATCTTTATCGTTTACCTGGCCGATGTGCTGCAGTTCCCGCTGTGGCACTAATCCACATGTTTCATCCGTACTCCTGAAGAGGTTGCTCCCGGACACGCCCGCATTGCAGACTGCTGGTAAACTATGCGGGTTTGAATATTTCTGATACCACTTGTCCTGATCATGAATAACGGCAAACTCCATCCTGTTCCCCTGCTGCGGCTGGGTTTCAGGCCGTTCTACCTGCTCGGCGGGCTGTTTGCCGCCGCCGGGCTGCCCCTGTGGATGGCGGTCTATTTCAACCTGCTATCGGCGCCGGCCGCTATCCCGGCGATTTTCTGGCATGCCCATGAAATGCTGTTCGGATTTGTCGGCGCCGTTGTCGCGGGTTTTCTGTTTACGGCCGTGGGCAACTGGACGGGCAGGGCGACGCCGACGGGTATACCGCTGGCCCTGCTGGCGCTGCTGTGGCTGGCCGGGCGTATCGTGTTCTGGATCCCGGCGGTCCCGTACCCGGCCGCGATTATCGTCGATGTGTCATTCCTGTTTCTGGTCGCGGCCGCCGTGCTGAAGCCGATCCTCGCCGCCCGCAATTATCACAATCTGGGAATCGCAGCCATTGTTCTGCTGTTCGCCGCCGCGAACCTGCTGTTCCACCTGTCCCTCCTCGGCGTCGTACACTATTCGCTGATCACGGCCCTGCATAACGGTCTCAATCTGGTGATCCTCATCATTGTCGTTATCGGCGGCCGGGTGATCCCGTTCTTTACCGCCAGGGCGGTACCGGATTCCGGCGCGCGTCGTGAACCCGCCGCCGATCTGGCGGCGGTGGGATCGGTCCTCCTGTTACTGATCATCGACGCCCTGCCGCGGGGCGTCGAGATTGTTCCACCAGTGGCCTTTGCGGCGGCGGCGTTCAATGCCTGGCGCATGGCGTACTGGGGCACCCCCTCCGTCGCGGGCAGGCCGATACTGTGGATCCTGCACCTGGGCTACGCCTGGATTGTCGCCGGGCTGGCGCTGAAGGGTCTGGCGGCCTGGACAGGCGTGGTGAACGCACCGGCGGCAGTTCACGCTGTCACCGTCGGCGCTATCGGATCGATGACCGTCGGCATGATGACGCGTACCGCCCTGGGGCATTCAGGACGGCCGCTGGTCCTGGCGGGCGCCGTGATCTGGAGTTATGCGCTGGTGAATCTGGCCGCCGTGATCCGGGTGGCCGGCACGTTCCTGCCGGGACAGTGGTACGGTTTGTCGCTGCTGCTGTCTGCCGCGGCCTGGACAGCAGCCTGGCTGCTATTCGTGATCATCTACTGGCCGATCCTGACCCGACCGCGCATGGATGGCCGGCCCGGCTAATCCCTGGTGCAGGTTCCCGTCAGCATCATGTCCAGCGGCGTGTAATAGAAGAACGGTCGGTCTCCGCCCTGTTTCTCGGCGTTGTCTATCTGGATGACGGCATAGCTGTGCTTGTCCCGAAACAGGGTGATGGCCCTGAAACCGTTTTTGCGCATGATGACGGGGGAATTGTTGGCGTCATAATTGGTCAGCCGGGCATGGAGTGCCGTGGTCCCGGTGATCTTGCCCGTGTCCGGATCCAGGAAAAATTTCCTGTTCTGGTACAGGGCCGCCCTGCCGTGGGTCACGAAGTTGCCGTTTTCGCCCAGCCTGAAGACATTCTGGATGCTGCAGGTGAACTGTGCGGCCATGGCCGGGGCCGGTAACAGGAAACTCAGAATGAGTAAAAAACTCCCGGTGATTTTCATGAAATATCCTTGATTGTCATTCAATTATATTGAGTTGGGCCTGTATCGAGAGTTCCTCGACACGGGCTCGCCTGCAGGCGGGCGCCGGAGAATGCGCGGCGCTAGAAGGAGATTGGTGGCTATGGGTGGATTCGAACCACCGACTCCAGCATTATGAGTGCTGTGCTCTAACCGACTGAGCTACATAGCCAAAACAGAGCCACAAGCTACAAGCCACAAGCAACAAGTGAATCCAGGGCAGGCTGGTTGGTGCGGCTGCAGGGGAGACGGATTGTCTGCACCCCGGCACGGCTTGTCAAGTTCAGCGGGTGCCGAAGACGACGATGGACTTGCCGGAAACGGAGATCAGGTGATCTTCTTCCAGATCCTTGAGGACGCGGCCGACCATCTCCCGGGAACAGCCGACGATGCGACCCAGTTCCTGCCGGGTGACGCGGATCAGCATGCCGTCCGGATGGGTCATGGCATCCGGCTCGCGGCACAGATCCAGCAGGGTCCGGGCGACGCGGCCCTTGACGTCGGTGAAGGCCAGGTCGCTGACCTTGAGGCTGGTACGGCGCAGGCGGAGGGCCAGCTGCCCGGCGATGGCAAACAGCAGATCCGGGAAGATATCGTGGAGGTTCATCAGCCGGTCATAGCCGATCTGGGCGATTTCGCACTTGCTCTTGGCGCGGACGAAGGCGGTGCGCTTGTGGTCCTCCTCGAACATGCCGATCTCGCCGAAGAAATCACCGGGATTGAGGTAGGCGAGCACAATTTCGTGTCCCTTGTCGTCCTCCACCAGGACGGTGACCGAGCCGCTGATAATATAGAAAAGGTCCCTGGACGGGTCACCTTCCTTGATAATCAATTGCTTGGCCGGATAGGACTTGCGGTGGCAATGTTCCAGAAAGCGTTCAATAACAGGATTCTGGCTCCGGATCCCGAGCTCATTCATGGAGGTTCCCCCACTTGCTTCCGTTTCTCAAATTATAGGGCAAGACGGGAGGTATGGTACTCTTTTCCGCCGGAATCAACCATATGGGTATTATGAAATCGAAGGTCAACTGGGTCGGGGGAGCGGCATTCGTGGGCGAATCTCCCGGCGGCCACCGCATCGTCATGGACGGACCGCCGGAAGGCGGCGGGCGCAATCTCGGTCCCCGACCCATGGAGACACTGCTGCTGGGCATGGGGGCCTGCGCCAGCTACGACGTGGTTTCGATCCTGAGAAAGGGCCGCCAGGCGCTGCAGGATTGCCAGGTCGAGATCGAGGCGGAACGGGCGGAGGAGGAGCCGAAAGTGTTCACCCGCATTCATCTGCACTTCATCGTCAGCGGTCACGAACTCGACGAGAAACGGGTGGAGCGCGCCATCACCCTGTCCGCGGAGAAATACTGTTCGGCATCCATCATGCTGGGGAAGACCGCGGAGATCACCCACACCTTCGAGATCCGCGACAGCGGCAGCTGAAACGGCGGCGCCGAGCCGTTCAGTCGTGGGAGTGCAGCAGGATGCCCACCGGTCCCGTCATGATCCGGTGTACCAGCAGGGACAGGCGGTTGGTGCCGGTTTTCATGTAAATGCGCTTCAGGTGCGTGCGCGCCGTGTTATAGGTGATGCCGAGCGAACTCGCCACTTCTTCCAGGTGCGGGTTGAAGACCAGCAGGGCGGCAATTTTCGCCTCGGTGGGCGAAAGGTTGTAGAGGGTGCGCACTACATCCCCGATGCGTTCCACGTCATTCACGGTTTCGAACAGGAACAGCACGGCAATGGGCAGATCATGGCCGTAATTGCTGGCGCGGGAATGCAGGGGCGAGACGAAGATATGCAACGGTGACTCCCGGCCGTTCCGGTTCACCGTGAGGATATCTCCCGAATCCTTCAGTACGAGCTGGTGCAGTTCCGCCGTCAGCTCCGGTGTGGCCAGACTGAGGTATCCGTCCTTCAGGTTCAGCACCGCTCCTTCCTCGAAAAACTTGTCCGCCGCCTGGTTGCGATAAAAAACCTTGAGGTGTTCATTAACCAGCATGACGCCGGAGGCAAGATGATCCAGGGCGTCGGACAGTGAGGCCTGATCAGCGCTGAGTTCGGCGGTGCCGTATTGTTCGGTAATGTCGTAGGCGGTAATGCGGACGGTGCGTCCCGTCTGCATGGGATGGTATTCCCACGAGAGAATGTGATCATCGATCCTGCCGGTCAGCATCTGGGCCTTGCGATGCCGCAGGCAATTTGCCACGTGATCCTTGTGATCCCGGGGCAGCAGCTCGTAGACGGTATCCATGCCGTAATCCTTCACGATCTTTTCCAGGCGCGCCGATTTCTTTACGATGCTGCCGTCAGGGTTGCAGGAAAGCTGGAATATCCTGGAGCTGGCTTTTGTCTGACGGCTTTCCTTCTCCCTGCCGTAGGCCTGTCTTTGCAGGGCGATTTCGATATTGGCGTGCAGATCGTTCTCCCGGACCGGTTTGTTGATAAACCCGCCCGGATTGGTTTTCTTTGCCCGTTCCAGATTGGAATCGTTGCCGTAGGCGGTAATGTAGACGACTGGCGTACGGTATTCCTGTATCAGCGTCCGCGCCGCATCGATGCCGTCCATGCCGTGGCCGAGGTTGATATCCATCAGCACCAGCTGGGGGGAATACTTGGCGACTTTCTGCATGCCCTCACGGGCGCTCTTGGCGCCGGGAATCACATCGTAGCCCAGGTTTTTCAGCTGGAGCTCGATCACCTTGCGCGTCGTCTGGTCATCGTCCACGACGAGGATTTTCTGGGCGGACATAGTCTTGGTAGCGCGAACTTGAGTTAACAATAGTTTTACATGCCAGTTTTGTGCCGTCGATATACCCCCAAAAGGGGACCCCTTGCCTCTCTGTCATGTTCCGGCATGACGGAGGAGCTGGTGTAATGAGACAACAGATCAGCGCCGGCAGCGTGGCGTGCTGCCGGAGCAGGTTCGGACTTACCCCCTCGCAATAATGCGGGCTAGATCTTGCGCGGATTTTCCGCGCGCTGGATAAAGAATTCCGTGACTTCCCTGCCTTCGTTCAGCTGCACGAGGCTGTGACCGGTCCGGGCACAATAGGCCTCGAAGTCGATGCTGGCATGGGGATCGGTGGTCTCCACGTACAGCACTTCCCCGGGCTGCATCCTGGTCAACGCCAGTTTTGCCTTGAGTACCGGCAGCGGGCAGTTAAGGCCTTTCGCATCCAGGTACTCGTCGTACTGCGGCGGGGATTCCATGTTTGTCTGTGCCATGTCTTACAGATTGTACCCTGTCGGCGCCCGGGGTGACACGGGAGAGAATGCCGACAGAGCCAACTTCCGTAAACTATGTTATATTATAACATAACATCCTTGCCGGAGCGCTTGATCCCCATGGGACACAACCCCGTCATCGCCCCTTTCCGGGAGTCCAATCACAGCCACCGACGCTGCCTGGACGCCGCCGTGTCTGCGGCGGAGCGGGCCTGTCGTGCCCGCGGTGTACGCCTGACGCCGTTGCGTCGCCGGGTGCTGGAACTGGTCTGGGACAGCCACGAGCCGGTCAAGGCCTACGATATTCTCGACCGGCTGCGCGGGGAACAGCGGAGCGCGGCACCGCCCACGGTATACCGGGCCCTGGCCTTTCTCCTGCGCCAGGGACTGATTCACCGGATTGAATCCCTGAACGCCTATATCGGCTGCGGTGAGCCGGGCCATGCCGCCACCTCCCAGTTCCTGATCTGCCGCCGCTGCGGTGAAGTGGCCGAACTGGAAGATGATGCCGTGCTCAACCAGATAGCTGACACCGCCGGCCGCCTCGGATTCGCCGTGGACAGCCAGACCATCGAGATCCGGGGCTGTTGCGCCAGGTGTCGGAACGGCTGAGCGGTCGCAGCTATGTGCTCCAGTCCCCGAGTGTTGCTCCTTATCCTGATCTGTCTGCCGGCCGGTGCAGCGGCCGCGCCGTTATCCGTCTTCGTCAGCATCCCCCCGCAGCATTACCTGCTGCAGCGCATTGCCGGCGATGCTGTCCATATCAGCGTCATGCTTGAGCCGGGGCAGTCGCCGGAAACGTTTGACCCTTCCGCACAACAGATGCAGGCACTGGCCGGGGCGCGGCTGTACTTCCTCGCCGGCGTTCCCTTCGAGACGGGCCGGGTGAAGACCCTGGCACGCGCGTATCCCGATCTGCGTCTGGTCCCCTGCTGCGGCAACCTGGATCCGGCGCACATGGTGGATCCCCATTACTGGACCAGTCCGGTCAATGCCATGAATATGGCCGAAACCATGTACGACGCATTGGCGGCGGCGGATCCGGCCAATGCCGGCACCTATCACTTCAACCTGGACGGCCTCCTGTCCGATCTGAAGTCGCTGGATGCCTACATCCGGGGGCGGCTGCAGCAGCGCCGCACCAGCGTATTTATCACCGCCCATGCCGCCTGGGGCTGGTTCGCGCAGCGCTACGGTCTGCAGGAGGAGGCGCTGGAACGCAACGGCCGCGAGATCGGGCCGCGCGGGATGGCGCGGCTGCTGGAAATCGCCCGCCGCGAGCAACTCCACACCGTGTTCGTACAGGATCAGTTCCGCACACCCGTGGTGACGAGGCTGGCACGGCAGCTGGACGCGCGACTGGTGCGCCTCGATCCGCTGGCGAGTGATTACATCGCCAACATGCGTGGCGTCGCTGACAAAATGGCGGAGGCGCTGCAATGACGGCCGGCCCGGTAGTGGAAATAGACGCTGTCAGTTTTTCCTACGGGGACAACCTGGTTCTCGAGGACGTCAGCCTGGCGGTCGACAGAGGGGAGTTCTTCGGCATTATCGGACCCAATGCTTCAGGCAAGAGCACCCTGCTGCGTCTGATGCTGGGGCTGCTGCGGCCCGACCGCGGCGACATCCGCATACTCGGTACCGATCCGGATGCCGCGCGCACGCGCATCGGCTACGTCCCCCAGCATGCCGGTTACCGGCGCGAGTTCCCCGTGTGCGTGCGCGATGTGGTCCTGATGGGCAGGATAGGCGTGACCTCCGCGCTGGGACGTTACAGCCAGCGTGATCATGACTGCGCCATGGAGGCCATGCGCGCCGTGCAGGTGGACGACATCGCCGCACGGCCCGTTGCCGGCCTTTCCGGCGGGCAGGCGCAGCGCATGCTCATTGCCCGGGCCCTGGCCTGTGAACCCGAGATCCTGATCCTGGATGAGCCCACCTCCAACATCGATCTGCGCGCTGAAGAGAGCATCTTCGCCCTGCTCAAGCAGTACAATGCGCGCATGACCATCATTGTCGTGTCCCACGATGTCGCCTTCATCTCATCCTACGTCGACCGTGTGGGTTGCCTGAACCGGACCCTGGTCTGCCACAGCACGGGTGAACTCAGCGGCAAGACCATCGAGGAGTTGTACGGTGCCGACATCAGGATGATCCAGCACTCTCATATGCATTGACGCCCATGACCGGATTTTTTGACGCCCTCGTGCATTACCGTTTCCTGCAGCTGGCGCTGGGCGCCTGCCTGCTGGCGAGCATCGGCTGCGGCATCATGGGCACCTTCGTGGTGGTGAGAAGGGTCGGTGCCATGGCCGGCGGCATCGCTCATACCGTGCTGGCCGGCCTGGGGATCGCCTATTTTCTTGGCGGTTCGCCTATCCTCGGCGCCACCATTGCCGCCCTGGTTTCGGCCGTGCTCATCGGGTTGATCAAGCTGCGCTGGCAGCAGGACGAGGAAGTTCTGATCGCCGCCTTCTGGTCGGTGGGCATGGCCGTTGGCGTGCTGTTTATCTCGATGACGCCGGGCTACAACGTCAATCTCATGAACTATCTGTTCGGCAACGTGCTGCTGGTCTCGGGGGCGGACGTGGTACGCATGCTGATTCTCGATGTTCTGATCATCATCACGGTGTCCCTGCTTTACAGGCAGTTCCTGGCCACCGCCTTTGACGAGGAGTTCGCCCGGCTCCGGGGCGTCAATGTCGAAATCTTCTATATCCTCATGCTGGCCATGATCGCCCTGACCGTGGTGCTGCTGATCCAGATCGTCGGCCTGATCCTGGTTATCGCCCTGCTGGTGCTGCCTGCCGCCAGCGTCGGCCAGTTCGCCGCTTCATTGCCGCGTATCATGGCAGGTGCGAGCGTGCTCAGCATGATCATCACCTTCCTGGGCCTGGCCGTGTCCTATGCCCCGGATCTGCCGGCGGGGGCGACCATTATCATCGTGGCGGGGATCACCTACGTCGGCGCCGTCGTATTGCAGCGACTGCTCGTACGCCGCCGCAAGCGGCGCCTGGCGGGCGGGTGATCGGACGATTTCCGCATGGCGCCGTTGCTTTTAAACGGCATTGAACCACGGAGAGCACGGAGGACACGGAGAAAACAGGGAGTTGTCTGTGTGTCAATAACCTTGCCGCTGAGAACAGAGTTGCTTGTCAATCGCCACTCACTGACGAAAGACAACTGCTGTTTTTCATCTCCGTGTCCTCCGTGTTCTCCGTGGTTCACGAAGTACCTTGAAAGTAACGACGAAACTTATGGTTACCCGGAAGCCGGCTTAAGAGCGGGATCCGGCAAGGATGCGGGAAGGAAGACGGGTAGCCGGGCGGTTATGACGAGCGGCGCTGACGCGCGGCGGCGGCCAGTTCGCGCAGCAGCGGTGCGGTGTCGTCCCAGGCCAGGCAGGCGTCGGTGATGCTCTGGCCGTAGGTCAGCGGCGTGCCGGACACGACATCCTGGCGTCCGCCGACCAGGTGGCTTTCAATCATCACGCCGAATATCCGCCGGTCGCCGCCGCCGACCTGGACGGCAATGTCCCGGCCCACCTGCATCTGTCGATCGGGTTGCTTGGCGCTGTTGGCATGGCTGAAGTCCACCATGATCCGGGGCAACAGGCCGGCTTCTTCCAGTTCCGCCGCGGCGTGATTGATGCTGGCGGCGTCGTAATTGGGTTCGCGGCCGCCGCGCAGAATAATGTGGCAGTCGGGGTTGCCGCTGGTGGTGTAAATGGCCGAGTTACCCTCCTTGCGCAGGGACAGGAAGTGATGGGGTACGCCGGCGGCACGGATGGCGTCGACGGCGATACGTGTGGTGCCGTCGGTGCCGTTCTTGAAGCCGACCGGACAGGACAGGCCCGAGGCCAGTTCGCGATGTACCTGGCTTTCGGTGGTGCGTGCGCCGATGGCGCCCCAGCTCACCAGGTCGGTCACGTACTGCGGTGTAATGATGTCCAGAAACTCGGTGCCGGCGGGTATGCCGGCCTCGTTCAGTTCCAGCAGCAGACGGCGCGCGGTGCGCAGGCCCTTGTTGATGCGAAAACTGTTGTCCAGGTCCGGATCGTTGATGAGGCCTTTCCAGCCGACGGTGGTGCGCGGCTTCTCGAAGTACACCCGCATAAGGATGAGCAAATCGTCGCGCAGCTCGTCCTTCAGTTCCTTCAGTTTCGCGGCATAGTCCAGGGCGGCGGCGGGGTCGTGGATGGAGCACGGACCGACCACCGCCAGCAGGCGGTCATCTTCATTATTCAGGATGGCGTGGATATCGCGCCGCGTTTCCCAGGTCAGCCGCGCCGCGGACTCGCTGATCTGAATCTCCTCGCAGATCTCGCACGGCGGCGTCACCGCCTTGATTTCGGCAATCCGTAAATCGTCAGTTTCGTACGTCATGGGTCTTCTTAATCATTAAATAGTTATCAGGGTGTTTTCAAGGATGCTGCTGCTTTGCCTTTAGTCACAAGTAAATAGTGAATAGTAAGTAGTGAATAGTAAAACAATGGTTTCTTTTACTACTTACTATTCACTATTTACTACTCACTTCTGTGTCTTGTTCTCAGTGTTCTCCGGGTTCTCTGTAGTATTTTGAGGGATGAAGCGAAATGGCCCATATCAGCCCGGTGGCCACGAGAAAGATCGGCCGGCCAGGAGGTGGACGTGCAGGTGAAACACGGTCTGCCCCGCTTTCTCGCCGTTGTTGACGACCAGGCGGAAGGCATCACTGATACCTTCCTGCTCGGCAATGCGGTTTGCCGTCAGCAGCAGGTGGCCGAGCAGGTCGCGGTCAGCGTCGCCGGCATCGGTCAGCTTGGGCACGGCCTTTTTCGGTACCACCAGGATATGCACCGGTGCCTGGGGATTGACGTCACGAAAGGCGAGGCAGCGCTCGTCTTCGTAGACGATGTCGGCCGGTATTTCCCGCTCTATGATCTTGCTGAAAATCGTTTCGCTCATGATCTGGCTGCCGCCGGGGGGCGGGTATTAAACCTGCCTGTATTATAACGGTTTTTTATCGTCTTCCCCAGCGGCGGCGGGTGCGGTACGCCGGTTGACGCCGGGTGTGAAGCCCGTTGCCAGGTTCGGCCGGGCGGTCACCCGGCGGCGGGCGCTGCGCAGATCCCGCAGGATGCCGGCAATGACCACCTGCGGCTGGTCCAGGTGGACGGCGTGGCCGCTGTGCCTGGCGATGATCTGCGCCGAGTGGTGGCTCAGGGACAGCAGGTTTTGCTGCAGATCCGTCCAGGCCTGCTCCATGGCGTCGCCGTAGCGGTTATGCGGCCAGACCCGCATGCCGCGGGTGATGACGATCACGGGCAGATCGGGGAAGCGCTTGTGCTGGGCCAGCACCTCCCTTGCGCTTTCCTCGAAATGATCCACCTCCTGCAGCTGTATGCGGGCCGAATGCCGGTGCACCATCAGCAGAAAAGCCAGTTGCCGGATCGCCCTGGGATAGGTATAGGGAAACACGGACCTCACGATGCGCGTGCCGGTATCCGGGGGAGGTTTCAGCAGGGTGCCCGGCGGCGGCGGGGGGAAGCGCGAGAACTGGCGCGGGTGCGAGGCATCGATCAGCACCAGGCCGGCGACCTCGCGGGGAAACTCGCCGGCGAAGTAGCGGATGTTGTAACCGCCGAAGGAATGACCCGCCAGCACGTACGGCGGCGCCTCGTGCGCGGCGGTCAGCAGCCGGTGCAGTTCCTGCACGATGATGCGGGTGGTCCGGGGATAGGGGCTGCGCTCGCTCCAGCCGTAGCCCGCCCGGTCATAGATGCAGACCCGGGTGTGGCGGGACAGCGCCTTCTGGATATCGACCCATTCCAGGGAAAAACCGCCAATACCGGAATCGAGCACCACCGTGGGCGAACCCTGCCCCAGGCAATAGATGTGCAGGCGGTAGCCGCCGATGTCCACCAGCCGTCCCGGCGGATGATCCAGATCGACGGGAGTCTGGTTGATTGTGAAGGCAGCGGCGGAAGCCGCCGTGCAGCACAGGAGTAACAACAGCACGGCGCCCATCAGGCGGAACGTCAGCGCAGAACAATCGAAACGCATGGATTAATTATACACTGCCCGGCCGCGCCCTGTTCAGCGTTCCGCACTGGTGCAGGATTTTCCGGAAGGCCCCGTTTCGGCGCATGGCCGGCGGGAGCAGAAATTGTAAGTATTTGATTATTATAGATTGTCAGGTTGGCACGAAGTTTGATAACAGAAAAGCAGAGGGCTTGTATCCGGCGTCGATGCGCACCCCCCTCCGCCAACTTGTGAAGGCGCCGGATACTTGCCCTCACTAATTCCGGAGCTAGGGGCTGGGGACTAGGGGCTCGGGAGTATTTACAATAATTATAAATTACTACCAGCCCCCAGCCCCCAGCCCCCAGCCCCCAGCTCCTAGCCCCCAGCCCCCGCATCCTCCGCCGCCAGGCGGATCAGCGGCTGGTCCGGCCGGCGGCCGGCAAAGAAATCCTGGAGCTCCGCCTTCAGCACTGCCGTATCGATGCCCAGCATGATTCCGGCATCCGGGAATTTCTCCAGGCCGTCGGCCAGCAGGCGGCCGGCGCCGTCCCGGTGACCCTGGTGTTTTTTCAGGCAGGCGGCCGTGATCTGTATGAGGCCCTGCAGGAACAGCCCGGTCGGGGTGGTTTTGCCGGCGGCAGTCCAGCAGGCCTCCCAGGCTTCGTGCGCTTCCCACCAGTAACCGTGATTGAACAGGTCGACGCCGTAGCGATAGGGTTCGCTTTCCATCCAGCGTGCCGGATCGAAGTCCGCCGGCAGCGGCGGCTCGCGGCCGAAAGAATGGCCGCCGGGATCCCGGGTGGGGTGGGGGCTGCGCCCCGGGATAAAGCGGTAGGCGGGAAATGGCCGTCGGCTGTAGCGCGGCACCGCCTTGGGATCCGGCTTCATGGCGTTTTGTTTACATTAATAATGGGTTTGACTACTCTAACTTACTTTGCAGCTTTCCGGGGGGAGATCCAATGCGATCATTGATTGCCGTCGTATCCGTGCTGCTGCTGTGCGCAGCGTCCGGGGCCATGGCTCGCGGGCCGCGGATTGCCCCGCACGCCATGTTCTATCTGCATATCCCCTTCGATGGCGGAACCGGCAAGAATGCACCGCGCTCCTCCTTCGGCTTCAGGATGGATGAAGTGCGCTACACGTCCGATTACACCCTCGATCTCCGCCAGGTAATGCGGCAAACACCGTTTCTGGATCTGAAGCTGGGACGAGGCGGCCTGCAGTCATTATATATAACCGGCACCGACTACCTGCAGCGCTACCGGGCCCTGCAGGCGGCGGACGCTGCCAACGCCGACAGCGGCAGCAACGCCGGTGCGGCAGCGCAGAAACAGGGCGAAGCCAAAACGGAGGCAGGTGGAAAGGGCAAACCGGAAAAAGTCGTCGTCGGCAGACGGCTGGTCGTGGATTTCAAAAATACGCTGGTCACGATTTGGAAGAAGGCACCGGTGGGCGTCCTCATCGGCGCCGGTTTCGGTGCCGCCCTCGTGGCCGGTGCCGGAAACTGAGAGATCCGCAGGTCCGCGGACCGGTTTTTAACTTGTAGCTTGTAGCTGCCGTCATATCCCCATATTGCTCAGGGTCACCATGATATCGTTCAGGATGGCGGTTGCCCGCGGGTGATCCGTTTCGAACTGGCTTACGGCCTCCCGCAGGTTTTCCATCAGGTTGTCGTCGATTTCCTCTTCCGACGAGGCGTCGACGGTTTTTTCCACCTCGCCGAGCAGTTCATTCATCCTGTCCTTCGCCGCCGTATCGTTCCTGGCGACCCGGTCGATTTCGGCGCGGAGCTGTTCCAGCTGCTCATGCAGATCTTTTTTGGTCATGTGATCCTGATCAAAATGTGCCTTGTCGAGGGATCATAGCCTGACTCCGGTAATGCGGCAATCGCCTGCATGCTGAATCGAACGGGTGATATCGGGCCGGCCGCAGGGATGTCGGGCACACGCCGATACATCATACATACTCACCGACATATTGCCGCAGGCCTGTGCTACACTGCGGCCTGTTTTAGCCCGAACAAGATGGCAATCAGCACAGATACAGATCCGCATTCCCTTTCACGAACCGCAATGCATCCCGGTGAACAGGTTGTCGCGAACCCCCTGGCTGCGGCTGGCGATGCGCTGCTGGAAATCCGCGATCTCGCTTTCGGCAGGGACGAGGAGCCGCTGTTCCAGGATCTTCATTTCGGTCTGGCGGCAGGCCAGTTGCTCCTCATCGAGGGGGATAACGGCAGCGGCAAGACCACGCTGCTGCGTCTGCTGTGTGGCCTGCTGGAGCCCTGGAGCGGCGAAATCCGCTGGCGCGGGAACGATATCCGGATCTGCTACGCTGATTATCTGGCCGCGCTCAGCTACGTGGGGCACGCCAACGGTGTCAAACACGGTCTGACTCCCCTGGAAAACCTGGCCGTGGCCCGGGATCTGGCGGCGGTGAACGGCGATCCCGATCTCCCGGCCATGCTGCGCCGCCTCGGCCTGCACCGGCATGCCGATACGCCGGTT
>Ga0102944_1000412_pt1 | contig 33503 bp, 29 predicted proteins | sample SalPonD_shore_MG_FD_78172 | JGI IMG/M metagenome (GOLD analysis project Ga0102944, IMG submission 78172) | Salt pond soil microbial communities from South San Francisco under conditions of wetland restoration - Salt Pond MetaG... | ecosystem: Environmental > Aquatic > Marine > Intertidal zone >... | reverse complement strand
ATGATAAAGGGGCTGATGGAGCTTCTGAACAGGAAAATGCGATTGCAGAAAATAATCGTGATATAACTGAAATTACACAGGGAATTGCTCAAAAAACCGAAAAAAAAGCCGATCCTAAAAGTCGCCATATCGGTTATTTTGAACAGGATTTAGGGATTGAAACGGATGAAGAGGATGAAAGTGGGGAAGAGGAAGAGTCCGAAAAAGGTCTTGAAGATGAAAAGAAAGAGAAAGACTCAAAGAAATATCGCCAGGAAATCTCTGAAGAAGATGAAGAGGATGAGGGTGAAGAAGATGAAGGCGATGAAGAGGATGAGGGTGAAGAAGATGAAGATGAAATAGATCCGGCTAAAAAGGATTATTTCTATGTACCGAATCGGGATGCTAAAGATCGGGATGTTTATCCGAATGAATATCCAACAAAAATGGATGCTCAATTTGCCTTATCTCAAAAAGTAAATACATATGATAAATATGTAGATGCTTTAAAAGATAATGAAAGTGATATCGGAGGCGCTATTGATCCATCGGATAAAGAACTCATTGAAAAATATCGGGATGTTAATTATGCCAGTACGGTTCCTGATGATCAGATGAAATCGGATTTGGCAACAATAGATGAAGCGCTTAAAGCTGTTAAATTAAAAACAGATCGTGTTACCAGGGAACATCAACAATCTCAACAAAACTCTAAAATTGAACAAAAATGGAAGAGTGAGCAAAAAAAGGCTTTTAAATCAAAAGAAGAATTAGGTATAACTGATCAGGAATTAGATTCCCTGAATAACGATAAAGACGAATTTTTATCATTGGTGGACCAAAAAATTCAAGATCAGTTACAAGATATTGATAAACAGATAGAGGATCATAAAAATGATGAAGATTATCTGGATGAACATGGATTGGCCGAATATAATGCCAAAAGAGATCGATTAGCAGAACAGCGTAATCAGAAATTTTCAGAGCTTCAACAGCATCGTCAAAATTTTTCTGATTATTGGGATGTCGGTGTAGAATATGAAAAAGCTCAGAAGCAAACCAAAACTACCATGTCTGATGCTGATCGTATGATTGTCATAGATAATGCTTTTAGTGCTTTTGCTGAAGATCGTAAAGAAGGACCCCGGGCCCTGGACATTTTCAAAGCATCTGATACCGCTCCAATGAATCATTTTAAATCCTATGCCTTAGCACCTTCCAATATTAATAAATATGATTTAACTACCATTGATGGTTGGAATCATATGTATAAAGACTGGAAGGGTTGGGTAAATGATAATTTGAAATCATCGAAAGTTAAAACAACTACCAATCGAAATAAGAAATCTGGTAAAAAGACGAAACATACATCCAGTAAAACGTCTAAAATTCCCCGGCCATCCACTTTGAATAATACATCTTATCTTCCGAATAATGGAGATATAGATGGTTTGGCATCTGTAAATAAAGAAATAAATCAACTTTCTCATTCCATAATGAAGGATAACCGCTAACCGGTTAATCTCACTTACTACCCATACGAAAAAAGGCCATGTGGATAACATGGCCTTTTTATTTAAAATCAATTTAAAATGTATTACACATTTTCTTTGATCCAATCATCTACTTCTTTGGATCTTTTTTCATTCATCCATTTTTCATCTTTTAATGTATCATCATTAATGGCCTTTTTGACACTTTTAATGGATGCAAAACCATTTTTTTCAAGATATTTAAACCAAGGAATATCTTTAGGAACGGCCATTTGTTCAGGTGCCATATTCCGGTCCTCAATTTTCCCATCTTCATTTTTAGGATCATATCTCATATCTGCCCCAAATTGAGCGTTTCCTGGTTGTGGTTTAGATTCTTGGGTAGGAGGTGGGTTTTTTTCTTTTTCTTCCGGTTGATCATGGTGAGTTTCACTCTTTGTTTTAGCCATTTCAGGAGTACCGTCCGGAGTTTCTTCTTCTTCTGATTCATTTCCGGAATCCGATTTTTGTTCATGTTCTGATTCGCCAGATTCTGATACAGGTATTTCTACTGTTTCAGTATTTGAAGGATCCGATTTCTTGATGGAATCAAATGAAGAAGTTGTAAAATTAACTGGTCCACCTAATTTTATCCAATTTGCTTTTTCTGGTGTAGCATCTACACACATAAAAGCATTTCCATCATCTGTTATAATAAGGCTTCCTCGATGATAACTTTGAGACATATCGTCATTTCTTCCCGGTTCAAAACCATTTCCTTTATTAAAAGAATGTTTTTTAGCACCAGTACCAGGATAGGTACGCATGAAAGTAGTCATATTACGGCCGCCGGTTACAAGTTCATAACCTTCTTCAAGAATTTTATTATTAGGTCCCATAACTCTATTGTTTAATTAATGTTTCAGGTTAACCTTCTTGACTATATAATAATAAATTACGTAATTATCAGTAGCTATTATAGCTCACCTCTAAATAGTAGTGATCCTGCTATCGGGCGATCCCCAATTTCATGGTGAGAAATAATCCATTACGGGTTTTATTTCACATGGCGATCCCATGATCAACCCCAAAAACTAAAATTGATCATTATAGCAGGAGATTATTATGTCTCGCAAACGCATTCTTTATGCCATGAGTGCACTTGCTATACTCATGGTTATTGCCACATTGGGTCATTTTGTACCCATGCACGTTTCGGGGCTGATTGGAATTGCTTCAGCCGCCGCTATAGGTCCAACTACTCTTACTGATCCTGGTATCGTAAAACAGTGGAGGGCTCTATCTCAAAGAGCTTATTGGGCCGCAATTTATAAATCAGCTTTCTCAGATCCGGCTTATACCGGTGTAAATAAATCCAGACGTAAAATAGAACCACGCTCTGATATTTATGGTCCACCTTTTGTTGAATACTATGATTTAGAAAAAATGAAAGGGGATACAATAACAGATACCGTTATGATTCCACCCTTTGAAGGGGATATGGAAGTATTATTTGGTACCGGTAATGATCTCGGTTATGTCCGAGTTAAAGGGCAGGATAGAGTAGGATTTGAAATCCAGGCTGGCAGAAAAAATATTAAATTTGCTCTTCAAAGTTATTTCTTTTCTGCATTTGAAGAAGATGTTCGTCAATCTCAGCAAGAATTAGGTGGTGATCTTTTAAACCTTCTGGTTCAAAATATAACAGATTTGGGCGGTCGGTATAAAGATGCCAATAAGATTGTTACCTTCCATCAAGGTTGGTCTCCTAATCTTTATATCTCTATTGGACAAGCCGATGCCGGTATTGTTGATGGTGATAATGTATCAGGTATTTCAAGTTTAGGTGTTAGCGCGCCGGCTGAACATCCGAATACTTTTGCCTTTGTTAATACCAATACATTGGCCGATCCTGTATATAAATTGTTATCCGCTAATGCTGTAGCCGCCGCCGCCGTTACTTCCCTTACAGCCGATAATTGGACTGGTAAAGTTCATGAGATTGTTGGACAAGTGGATACGAAAGCTCTTCCGGGCCGGAAAATGTTGGATTTAATTGTTCAACAAATAAAAGCCCTGAAGATTGTACCTATTCGATATAGAGTACCTAATGGTACCGGAAAAGCCTATTATATGATGTTGGTATCTCCGGCCATGATGAATATGCTTCTGGATGATCCTGATTTGGAAAAGCGTTTTAATTACGCTTTTGAAGGGTCCATGTATAAGCATCCATTGATTATGGAAACAGATCGTTTGTATCGTAATCTGATCATTCGTGAAGTGGAAAAATTTGATCAAACTATGCATACCTATGATTATAATTACGGTGGTGATTATGTCTATGGTACAACTGCATTAGGTGGATTGGATGCTCGTACAGGTGATGGTACTGATTGTACAGCGGTTCATTTCCGTAAAAATACTGCTATAAATGGTACCGGTCGTAAACAACGGGTATATCTTGAATATACTCCACGTCACTTCCGTTCTACAGCTAATGGATCCCTGGCAGGTGAATCTCAGCCGGCCGGTGATGATACGGCTATTGGTCCTAATGGTGGCGGTAAAATTGATCGTATTGTAATTCTTGGTGCTTCCGCAATGGGAATAGTACCTGGTCCTGTTTATGAACTGGATCGTAGGAAAGAAGATGAATATGGTAATATTTTGGGTATAGGCCAGGAATTCTTTGGTGGTAATCGAAGAATTGAGTGGTCTACAGTCAAAAGCCATAATTCAGGATACGATAACCAATCTTCTTTGGTTGTTGCCGCTTATAATGGTAAATAATCTCAATTTATCAGGGGGGTATCCTACCCCCCTGATTCTTTTTAAATGGAACATAATCTAAGACACCATATTAAAACTGAAGAATTAGCAATTAGGATTCTTGAAAATCTCAATGATTTATATTTGAGTAAGCTTCTGGATTCAGTGATATATCGTAAAAAAAGCGAATATATAAATGTAATTCGATCCATTAACCATGCTGATCGAATTATTACTAATGATCTGGCATTACAAGGTTTAGTTGTTGTTTATGTTCCGGCTAATACAAATAATATTCTGTTTTCTGAGAATTATCGTTATATCGGGGATATAAAATCTAATATCACATCTCAAACTTCTCTTATAAGTCAGGATAGAGCTTATTTTTTAGGGAAAGATCGTTTCCTGGATATATTAGCGATCACTGATCGATATATGGATGTGTATAATGAATATCCGGCGATAACATCATCTAAATCATCAGGTAGGATTAAAATAATACCTGAAGCTTCTTTTCGGGAGGCAGATAATTCAAATAGTGAATTAACCGAATATTTTAATGCCTTTGATGAAGATATTGAAGGATATGGTTTTTTTGATCCGGATAATCAAAGAATTGTTTTAAATAACAAATTTCAAACAGCTTCCTTTTTAATGTTTGATGCCCGGTTTATGCCAGGCATAATGAATTTAACTGATTTAACAGATAGTGATAAAAGCAATAAAGATTGGGAAGCTTATACGGTTAAAGCTCCTCATTGGGCTTTTGAGACAATGATTTATGAAGCGTTGGAATGGTTAATACCAATTACCGCTCCAAAAGCTTTAGAATTTGTTCATGCTCAAAAAAATGATAAAGAAGCTAAAATGTTAAGCGGTAAACCTGGTCAAAGTTCTATAATAATGCCAGACTTTAATTTATGATTATAGGATTTACATATGGGCTTAAAGGCATTACAAAAAATTGCAGATTTTGGCGAAAAAGCCGGGGCCGCGCCACGCAAAATTTTAGAATTAGTTCCCGGAAACCGACTTAAAGAATTTGAAGCTCTTCATAATGTTAGATTAGTTTATGATGGGCCCTATTTGCATATCGTTCGCAGAGGTGGATCCACTTCACAATTATCACTTTCTTATACAGCTATTACCCTTTTCCCATTCTCTGCCCGAGTTAATAATGTCTTAAAAGATTATTTAGCTATTCATGATGCCAATGGTGATATAACATTATGGAATATTACTGATAATACATCTTCAGTAATAATGACAGGCTTTCCAACTACTTCTCAGATTCAATTAACTCATAATGGAATCTTTTTATTTGCCTTCTCTTATGATGCCGGTGTAGCCAAATATTATGATATGGAAAAGACAGCCGCTTATAGTTTTTTAAATTATAACCGGCCATACATCCAAAACATTAATTTATTAACCGGTGATTTAAGTGATGATAATTTGTGGGGTTTTAAAAAGGGCCAGGATATCATTGTTTGGCCAAATGCTACCTGGACGGCCGGTATTGAAATATTATCCAGTGCCAATGGATCAGGTCATTTAGATTATACCCAATATGAAGTTAACTCTTTTAGATATGTTTATAACGGTGGTAAATATCTTGTTGATCAAAATGGTGTAAGTTATCAATCAACACGATTTTTTACTTTTGCCCCGGGGGATCCTACTCTTATTTATACAGTAGGTGGATCCGGCACTGATTTTACTATTGAAAAATTTTACATACCATTAGATGAAAATGGAAATCCGGCTTTTGTTAGTTATAAATCAAAAATAGAATCTATAACATCTACCTTTATAAATTTCCGGGATTCTACAGGGGTTAAAATATCAGCTAAATTTGGTGATCCTAATAATACTGAAGATTTAACAGATCGGAATATTGTTTTTCCATATACAGGAGATTTAGATGATTTGATAGGTCAACCGGCTAATAAACAATTAAATCCAGATGGAAACGCGGTCCAAGCCAATGATGATTATACTATTCCGGCTATGTATCGGGCTTATAAGGTTATTGATATTTTAAATGAGGGATCTTCAACAATAGCCGGCCGGCCTTATCAATTAAAAATTGATGCCAATTCCCTATATCAAGATGCCGATATTGAAGCAAAATTTACTGTCAGTGCGCCGGCCGCTAATGTGGCTAAACGTTATTTATGTGCTACAAGGTGGCAAAGCTCTGCTAAAAATGCTTTTGATCCATCACAGCCTAATTATCCTAATTCACCTTATTTTATCATTGGTGAAAAGGATATCAATATTATCTATATCAATGATCATACAACAGATGATCAATTATTGCGACCTATTATTGAAGAAAATGTGGATATGGCCGGGGGGATACCTAATATGTTCGGTCCTGGTGAACTCTTACCCGATTCGGTAGCGCGGTTTCGGGGATCCTTGCTGTTTGGTGGGTATCAAGTATCCCGGCCTATTCCACAACCATATACTAATCCATCCAGTGCTACTAAAGAAAATATTTATATTGATATTCAGCCCACAACCCAACTGGCTAATAATATGGCCCTGGCTTTTCAGTTTGAATATACAGACGGAAAACGATCAAATATTGTAGAAACGAATCAATATTTACAAAAAGGATCATCAGTACAAACACAACCAGTAGCATGTAATCAGGTTAAATCATCCGCTTCTAATACCGTTCAAAATGGGTGTCAGGTTAATGGTCAAGTAAAAATCACATATCAGGGTATTGATGTTTTTGCTTCTTTAGATACAACTAATCAAGCAACAGCCGCTAATGTGGCTGAAGCCATCCGGGCCGCTATTGTGGCAAATGCAAATATTTTAATAACAGCTACGGTTCCATCCGGGGCTCAATTAAATTATACTGAAAAAAGATATGGTAATTTTGATGGGAATCAGATTTCTATTTCAAATGTACCAGTAGCGGCCACAGCTTCGATAAAAGTAAATGCTAATAATATTGCGGCTTCCGGTTCGGAAACGCATACTATAACTGTTGGAGCTAATACAACAGGTAATATTACTATTAATGATACAGATACGGTTTCCGGAATTGCAGATAAATATGTATCGGCCATAAATGGCGATGCTACAATTAATGCAAACTGGACCGCTTCTAAAATAGATAATGGTGATGGTACTTTTACTGTTTTATTAACAAATAATACTCCCGGATCAGCCGGGAACGGAACCGCTATAAGTGTTGGTGGAGTAACAAGTGTTAGTTTAACCATTACGAGTCCTTCAGCCGGTGGTACCGATGGACCAGGAATTACATTTGATACCAATCCCGTAAGTTTGGCCGGTTCTCAAATTCCACAAGGAACCGCCGCGCAAGCTTTTATACGTTGTTCTCAAAATGCAATTCAAGCCGGTGGTTCCAATGATATAGTATATGTTGATATCGATGGATATACTTCTCCCGGAATTGTGGTTAATCCAGGGGATAGCATTGCAACCATTAATGGAAATATTTTTAATACCTTAAAAAATGATGCGACTATAACGGCTAATTATACTATTACTTATGGAACAGTAGCCGGCGGTTCGACACAATGGATAGTTATAACAAGTAATTATCCAGGGGATACTTCTTATAATGGAAAATCAGTTCAGGTTAATTCAACCAAAAATCTAGGATTATCTTTTGATGCCAGTGCTCCTGGAACCTCTGTAACTTCTGGACCTGTTGTTATAGTTCTCACAGCCGGTGCTAATGCCGGTTGTATTCAAGCTGTTGCATCTATTGATGTCACAGCTAATTCTCTAAGCGGTGGCGCATCTGAAAATCATACGATTACCGTTGATGGAAATGCCACAGCAGCTATTACAATAGCTGATACGGATACATTATCTGGCATTGTTGATAAATATATAGCCGCTATCCAGAATACCGCGGCAATCAATATTGATTGGAATCCAACTAAAGTAGATAATGGTAATGGTACTTTTAGTTTAATTCTTACATTTCGTGAATATGGAAGCGTAGGAAATAGCCGATCCGTTTCTGTATCCGGGAATACTAGTGTTTCATTAACGGTTAATTCTCCCTCAGCCGGTGGTACCGATGCCGGTACTGTTGCAGTAGGAACAGCATCAGAGGTAAATGCCAATAGACTTCAGATACATTCATTAAATACATTAGTTTCTAAAATTTATATTCTTGGCCGGGAAAATTCAGGAACCAAAACTTTCTATCTCATAAAAGAAGTTCAAATTTCGGATCCTGAAGCACAAGGGATGATTATTGATCTTCCTAATACAGCGACTCAATTAACAGATATAGAACAAAATGTTTTTACTCAGGTATCATCAACAGGAATTCGTGAAATAGTTCATTTTCAGAATTATTGGGTAGTTGGGACACCCTTTCAGGAGTTTTCAATATCCGATCAGGCATCTATTTATGATGAAGCAAGAATTCTTAGAATAATGCCATTGCGATTAGATGTTGATAAAACTCAAATGCGTTATCGGTTTTTAATAATTACTGATAAGAATTTACAATTAGCGTATTTAACAGAACGGGGATCCGGTTATCAAAAAGATATTGAAATTACCTATGAAGGTATTCAAATAAAGGATGGTAGCCGGGCCGGTATTACACTTATTGAGGATGAACGTGTTGTATTACATACAGAAGATGGGATTAAAATATTTGATCATAATAAAGTAGTTAAATTAATAGACAACCTGGAATATGATCTAATTCAAAACAATACGTTATTAACGGCTGTATTGAATCGTACACAAAATGAATATTGGTTTATTTTTGATGATCAAAGTATGTTAGCCTATGATATAGAAGCCAAAGCAGTTAAATATTTTACTTATGATGGTCCGGGAATATCGGCTAATTTGGCTCATTGTGTATATGGACATAATAATATGATCCTGGCAATAGGTACTGAAATTTGCTATACCGATTTATTAAATGTTAATGATGATTTAGGGCAAGGAGCTTCCAATAGTTATTATATTCAGGGTTCTTTAATTACAACTCATTTAGGAACTCCAAAATTACAAACAAAAATTTTAGAAGTAGATATTGAAGGACAAACATATAATGTTCAATTATCATTGGATCTTCAGAAATCTCGGCGTGAATCCGTTACTACTCCCTGGACTAAAAACTTTACGAGTGATATTACTACAACCCAACAAGTTTTAAATATGGGGGGGGTATCTTTTGAGTTTCATAAAAGGGCAATTATGCCTAAAATAAAGATAGTTTTAAATGGGGCGGGTCAAGGTTTTGTTTCTCATGTTATTTTAAAATATCTCGAATTTGAAAATCGAGGGAAGGCAAGAATATGAATCATCTAATAGATATCTATCAAATCGTTGTACATATAGCTAATTGGGGCCCTACATTTCCTACCCCTGTTCATGAAGCAATGTTACCATTGCTTATTGCCGGTTTAGCGGCCGCCGGTGGATTAGCCGGTGGATTAGGTAATTATTTTGGAGGATCTAAGGAAAGACGGCGATTAAATGATGCGGCGGCTCAACTAAATAAACAACGTGGAGCATCTGTTAATGCTACCCAATCGGTAATTAAAAGCTTATTAAGTCAGGCTAATAATCTAAATACAAATGCCACAGCCAATGATATTTATGGTCAAAGTATAAAATCATTACAAGATCGGGTACAAGCCGGTCAAGCCGGTACCGATGCTCAACTGGCTAAATCTTTAATGGCAAGTGGTGGGGATGTAACCGGGTCTATGAATGCCATATTACAAAATCTTATAGGCCAATCTAATAATTCGATTACTGATATTATGAATAATTATAATGATCGGGTAGATCGACGTAATTTGGCTATGCAACAATTAAAATCGCATTATTTGGATTCAGCATTGACTGGACAACAAAACCTGGCGCAATTATTGACCGGTTCTCAACAAAATTCACAACGTTTAGCTATCGATAAAAAACAAGCCGATAAGCAATTTATTTTAAGTGCTCTTGGTGCCGGTTTACAAGCCGGTTCTATGGCAATTCCTGGTGGAGGTGGTGCAAATGGATAATTATGATCCTACTGGAAATGGGAAGAAAAAGAAAACGGATGTTAATTTAGATCCACATAAAGTTAAATCGGCCATGGAACTGACTGGTTTGTCGCCGGAATTAATGCATAAAGCATTAAAAGAAGCCAGTAAAGCCTATGATATGAATTTCAATTATTCAACTTTTACCCCAACCGGTCAAAATATGTTGAATATGTTGAAATCTAAGATTGTTCAAAATCAACCGGTTCAACAAGCGGCCCCTATTCAGGGGTTAAGGTCTAATAATCCCTTTTCTCTAAATTTAAGTGGATTATCAGAAGGTTTAAATTCTATGACCCGGGCCCTGGTAAACAATAAACACATGCAAAATTTATATGGGAATCCGGATAAAGAAACTGAATTAAAAAATACTGCTCAACAAAAATTAGATAAAGCCCAAAAACTCAAACAATTAGCTTATCACATGGAACAGGGTGGTAGTGATAGTCCATCAGCTATGGCTACTGTATCACAATTACGAGGTGAAGCTCAGAATTTAACAGATTCAGCACAAAAAGATTTAACATCAGCCGATCAATATAAAGGACTTCTTCCAAAATATTTGGAATTGATGAAAGAGAAAAAAACGGCTGAAGAACAAAAACAAGCCAGAGATAAATTTATTAAACAATATGGTTTAGAGGCTTATAAACAGGCTGTTGGTGCGCTCCGGGATCAAGCAAAAGAAGCGGCTATAACAAAAAGAGCCAATATAAAAGCCGATCAAAAAAATAAAGAGGCTAATAATCCAAATAAAGTTTGGGTAGAAACCGGATTGCGTTTAATAAGTGAAGGCAATACGAAAGCCGGAATACAAGCTCTTAAAAATGCCGGTTATAGTGATCCACAGATTGCCAGTATGGTTCATGATAAATCATCTTCTTCAAATAACCCTACTTTTGTAGAGAAACAACAATGGGGTAAATTAAAAGATGAAATATCTCAGTTGCAAAATAATTTAAGAACCTTATCTAATCATCCACCAACGGATAAATGGAAAACGGATATAAATGGAAATCCTGTTTATGAAAATGGAAATCCCGTACCTTCAGATGCTTATAAGAATTGGGAACAGCAACAGGAAAAAATGAGTACCCAATTAAAGCTGAAAAATTATATTTATTCTCAGGCGGTAAATGATCCGAGTATTTTATCAAAATATTTTGCTCATGAGACTATGGTTAATAACGGTGATATGAGTTGGTTAAATAATGGATCCAATAATTCCAATGCATCCAATCAAAATAATAATCAGGTTAAGATATTAACTCCTGATATGTTGGATCAGTATATAAATGCTAATAAAGCGGCCTTTGATAAAGCCGGTTTAAACCGGGATCAAATAATACAACGCCTGGAATCCATGGGATATAAATATAGTCAATAATGATACCTATTAAACCAGATACCGTTCGATCACTCACAGAGCTTCCTTCTCCACAAGATTTAATGAAAGGATCCGAATCTGATACCGTTAAAAGTCTGTCTCAATTACCAGATCCTAATAAAATTATCTCTTCCAATATAGATGGAAATGGAGAACAAAAATTAGCTAATGCAGATAAAAAAGATAATACTGCTCAAATAGATTCTGCTATTGTTGGAATACAAAATCAATTATCTGATTTACAACAACAGAAAAAGAAAATAGAAACTTCAGGGGATACTACTGGCGCTTATGATATCTATAAAAAAGAAGCTGATTTAAATCAAAAATTAGATCAATTAAAATCATATAAAGTAAATAGGGTTCATAATTTCATTAATCAATTTGCTAAAAGTTTAATGAAGGGTACTTATGGAACGGCTTCTACCATAGGAAATCTTTTAGTAGGTAATTCTTTATTGGGTCCTCAGTTGGGGGCTGTAATGGCTCAAAGCGCGGCGCATACCATAAAAAAACAAGCCGATCATTTATTCCCTACGAATAAAAAACTGAAAGATGAATTTATTTCATCTAAGGTACCGGAATTCATGGGTAATATAGCACCATTAATGATTGCTCCTGAAATCATGGCCGGTGAAGGAGCCGGTATTGGACTTTCTGCTTTGGCTACTGGAATTACATTTGCCCTTCCTGATGCCGGTGCTTCTTTTGTTCAAGCCATGGATCAAACCGGAAATGCAAAGAAGGCATATGAATCTATGCTTACACATGGGCTTGTATCCGGTGCCGGTGGCGCAATATTAGGTGGAGGCGATTCTATAGTAGGCAAGGGTATTACAAAGGGTTTGAGAGCCATTGATGATGCTACAGACGGCGCTATTTCTTCGGCCATGAAAAAAGGAATGGTTGGCCGGGCCATGAAAAAAGCCTATAAAATATTTACAAATGATGCTGATGGATCCATTAAAGCGGCCGCTCTTAAAACATTAGGTGAGGGTACTAAAAATAGTATTGAATTAGGTTTATTGGGAGCCGGTCAGAAAATAGCTGATAATTTTACTTCCAATGATATTTATAAACTTGCCAAGAAAGTTAATTTATTTAAAGGAACCGGCCAGGCATTTGAAAAGGGTTTAGTTACTGGTGTTATTTTACATGGTGTTGGAATGGGTTTCAAAGGGCTTCAAAATCTGGTACATGAAAATATTTATAAGAAAGGAAGTCCTATTGATCCGGACCAGATAGATCCGGTAAAAGTAACTTCAGATAATTATGAGAAAGCTCAACAAGAATATCGTGATTTAGTCATTGGTATTGGTTCCCCATTGAGTGAAACGAAAGCCGGATCCCGGGCCGAATCTGATTTCTTACGTAAAAAAGATATTGTTAAAGCCACAAAACGTATGATTGGCCTGAAAAAAGGAATTGATGAATATGAATATGCTCAACAGTGGAAGATGGATAATTCCAATTCTCAGCCTGGATCATCGGAAGCACAAAATAAATTACCTGTAAAAGGTCTTTATAAAGGCAAAGAAGTAACTATAAATGGTAAAAATCCTAATGGAGGAGTAGATATAACCACTCCTGAAGGAGAAACAATAACCGTACAACCTCATGAATTATCAGATATTCATAAAGTAGGATCTGAAAAAGGAAATGAACCACAAAAAGATTTACGGCCGATTCAATTAACGGTTGGTGAAGATAATAAAAAGGGTTCCGTTACCATGGTTCCCCAAAAAGATGGAAGCTATGAAATAACTGAATATACTTTATCAACTAACCATGGGCCTAAAACTACTAGTGTTAATAAAATGAGTTTTTCTGAAGCCAATAAAATTGCAGAGAAAATACGCAATGAATTGGCCGGCCGGATGGCTAATCATAAACAAAATGTAGATGTAAAAGTAGCCCCCTCTAATCCTGCTGATCCATATAGTTCTCTTCAGATTTTTGTTATTCCTTCCAATGGAGAATCTGTCAAGAATGCTACCAAAACAGAGAATGCTCAAAAATCAGAACAATCTACTTCTGGATCCGAAGAGCAACAATCTGAAAAACCTGGTGCTACAAATAAAGAAACCCAAAAAGAGCCTACACAGAAAGAAACAAAGAAACCGGCTGAGTCAACTCCAAAAGAAAAACAACCAGGGAAAGAACCCTGGCAAATGACTCAGGATGAATGGGCTATCCAAAAAGCCAAACAACCCAATGAAAAACAAAAAGATGTTTCAGAAGCTGACAGGAAAGCTATATTCATTAATTCAGGATTACATAAGAAGGCTGTAGAAAAAGCTTTAAAAGAAGGCAAGCCGGTACCAGAAAAAGTTCTGAAAGATTATCCTGGCTTATCTAAACAATCCTCAGAAACACAGAAAGAAACAAAGAAACCGGCCGCGGCAATACCTGTTTGGAAACAGAATCCGATAGAAGCCGCTAAAACTTTTGATAAATTACATAAAAAAGTTGTTGATGATACGGCTACTGATGCTGAATATGAACAATATCAACAACAAGAACAGCAATTACATCATAAAGCCGGTCCGGTATTACCTGTTTATGATGAATGGAAAAAAAATGGGAAGTATAAAGAATTAAGTAAAATTCCCAAAATGGATAGGATTGCTTTTTCAATCTATGAAAAAATTAAAGATGGGTCCTATCAAAAAGCTATCCAGAATGGAGAAATGAAACCTGATGAAGTGAAAAAAATCATCACAGATGCCGGTCTCACGGTGCCAGATAATTTAGAAAAAAAATCTTCTGGCACTCCTAAAAAAGAAACATCCCAGGAATATGGATATGTAATTTATCCGCAAAAATTCAAAAGGGATGGTAAAATTGTTGAAGGGTATGCTATTCAATCAGAAGATAATAAGAAAAAAAGTGTTATTGATGGCTTTGGAAATACAATAGTAGATACTTATAAACAGGCCAAAGAAGAAGCTAAATGGCAGAAAAAACAAAAAGAGCAGGAAGAAAAGAATAAAATAAAAGCTGAAAAGCAAAAAGAAGTCGCTAAAAAGCAAGAAACGGATCGGTTAAATTCGTGGGGTTTTGCTGATAATTTACCGGATCTTAAAAAGGGTAAGGTTTTAAAAACATTAAATCGGACCGCTTCTTTTAATGGTAAGGTTGGCCGCCGGAAGGATCTTATCAAAAAGATGGTTGAGAATGGCTATCATATTGAGGAAAAGAAGATTGATGGTAAAACACAACGGGTATTGGCCGCCCCGGATGGTGGTTTCCTGGATGAAAAACAAATAACAAAAACAGGAATGGATTTTGCTGAATATATTCAAATGAATCCAGATCATGGGAAAACAGAGAAAAATCAGATATCCGGGAAAATGACTCATGAAATGTCATTACCAGAATTTAGGGATTATTATAATAAATTACGCAATGAACAGCATTTGAAGCCGGAAGAAAATGATAATGAAATACAGAAACTACGTAAAGAAATAATTATTCAGGCTAAAATAGATGGGAAAAATATTCCAGAATCAATTTTAAAAGAATTCCCGGGAATACAAAAATCTTCTATAGAGGATCTTAAATATAATAAACTAAGTGAGGAAGCAAAGAATAAGCTTAAACGTTTAAAACATGCTCCTAAAAGTAATTATAAATTAAGTATTGATGTTCATGATTTAAAAAGTAAAAGAGCTTTTGATGAATTAGTAGATGCCGGTTTTGCTGTAAAAGGGAAACATGAAAAGGGATTTCAGGAATATCAATTAAGGGGAGTAGATCCAATTCCCAATGAAGAAGAGAAACCACAAGAATTAACCGTTCAACAAAAAGAAGCCAAAAAATTCTTTGAAGCCGAATTGCCTAAAAGAATATCGGATCTTCCTAATAAATTTGATGAAGAGGATCTTCCACCAGGGGAATTAAATGTTAAACCCAAAAATACTACTAAACCCTCTGGTAAAGGATTAACACCATTTAAAAATATTGTATCAAAAGATAAATCCCAACCGGTTCTTCATTATGTATTAGAAGATCCTGATCTGAAATTACGTATTGCTACGGACGGTATGTCTTTTATAGCCTTAGAAGATGAATCCATTAAAAAAAGAAAATTACTGGATCCAAAAACCGGTAAAGAAGTAAAAGATCATGATAAATATCCTGATATTGATTTCTTAACAAAAAAGCCAGAAACAAAACTTTTTTCCGGAATCGATCTTAAAAAATTATCAGAGGATTTAAAGGGATTAGAACGAGCAAATAAGTTTACTAAAAATAAAGTATATATTCTTGCCCGGGTAGCCGGCAAAGATCAACAAAGATTAGTTCGGCCTCATATATTAAAACCGGTTGTTGATGCCTTACGTTCTCAGGGAATTAAAAAAGCTGATATATATACCCATCAATCAGGTAATCATCCGGCCGTTTATATTATCGATCCTAATAATAGATATAATTTTGGGATAGCTATGCCGGTTGTAACCTCAACGAAATATACCTTTAAAACTGTTATAGGCAATCCGAATACAGAATACAAGGTTCAATTTGATAATGCTTCTATGAATGAACCTTCTGAAGCCGGAAAAGATACTCGTAAACAATTATCAGAGACTAAAAGTAAACCAAAATCTTCACCCCGGGCAAAAGAAATTGGAGATCATTTACGAGCCTTAGTTAAAGATTGGAAACAATCAGATAATATTATTATTGCTGATAGTGTATTTGAATTACCGGCAGATATCCGGGATTTATTATTCCGGGAATTCGGATTAATCAGAGGATTATATCATAATGGGAAATCATATGTATTTACCTGGAATATGAGATCCCCGGAAGAGGCTCAGGAAACGCTCCTGCATGAAGCTATCGGCCACATGGGTATAAGAGGTCTTATTAATTTAGTAAGTCAAGACAGGGCTCAATTTGATCATCGATTGAAGCGATTAGCCAATGAAGTATATCGATCATTCCATAAAACGAAAGAATTTAAAGATATCGTAAAAACATATCATTTAGATATGTCAAAAGCGGATGATCGCCAGGAAGCCGGTGAAGAATTTATTGCTCATTTAGCGCAAATGGATCCTAAAGCTTCCATTCTGGATAAGGTTATGAAATTTATCCGGGATATTTTAAAGAAACTCGGTATTCAATTAAAATTGGGCCGGGATCAATTAATAAAATTAATCCAGGATGCCCGGCAATTTGTTGAAGGTGATTCTTCTGTAGTAGATGGGAATAATGATATCCGTTCTGTCTATCAGAAAACACCACTGGCGGATGTTTTTTATTCTAAATTAGAACAAACTGTAGATGAAAATTTACCCAATAAAGGCACGCCAGATCAGTTTATTCAGACATTGGATTCCTGGCAAGGTAAAGGAAAATTCAAAAAAGAAGAATTGGAATGGAGTGGGGTAAAAGATTGGCTCGAAGAACAAGATAGTCCGGTTACTAAAACCCAGGTAATGAATTATCTCCGGGATAATGAATTGGAATTACAGGAAACAAAACATCAAGATATTCCGGTTCCACAAGAATTCAAGGATTATATAAAACAACAGCCTATAGATAATCTTACTTTCCCTAATGGTCCACGAACACAGGAAGATTGGATATTTTTTGCTGATGTATTAAATAAACGAGCAAATAATTTATTATCTATTGGAGATAAAGAAGAAGCAAAAAAAGTATTTGATTTACATGATAAAGCAGTCCAAATAGCAGAGGGCGTTAACCCTGAAACCGGTTCTACTCAGGGTACTGCTCACTATGGTGATTATACATTACCAGGCGGCAAGAATTATAAAGAAATACTTATTCATTTACCTGATATAGAAAAGACTGATTTTGAACAATTAAACAAAAAATGGGAGAATTGGAGTAAGAAAATTGCTAAAAAATATGATACTACAGATTTGTCTTTCTTATATGATCATGGAGATTTAACAAAAGAAGAAACGCAACAATATTCCGATTTTATTAATAGATATGATCAATTAAATAATGAATTATATAAAACGTTCATATCGCGGCATTTTAATGAACGAAATATAATTGCCCATACACGTATTAAGGACCGGCAGGATCGAGCCGGGAATAAAGTTCTGTTTATAGAAGAAATTCAAAGTGATTGGCATCAGGCCGGCCGTGAAAAAGGTTATCTACCTAAAACAGCACCTAAAGTACATACTTATCATCCGAATGATCTTAAAGTAACAGAAACAGAATTTCAATATAAGACAAAAGATATTCGTGGGAAGGAAATAGGGGTTGGGAAAATGGTGGCTTCCAATCTTGAAGATGCCAAAAAATATTTAGCTAAAGTTTTAAATGATAAAGAAAAAGAATATATAAGAAGTCTGTGGGAACAAAATATGTATAAAGTTCCAGAGGCTCCATTTAAAACAACTTGGCCGGAATTGATTTTCAAACGTATGATTCGTCATGCCGCCGAAAATGGATATGATAAAATAGGATGGACAACAGGGGAACAACAAGCCAAACGTTATGATCTAAGTAAACAAATAAGCCAAATAGGATATAGTAAAACTGATTTGAAAGCATGGGATCATAACGGAACACTAATAATTAGTAAAACCGGAATAACTCCAGATCTATTACCGGATTACATTGGAAAAGAAGTAGCACAAAAGCTTCTAAATCAACCATCTATCGGTGGTGATTTGCAGATGTTAGAAGGTCAAGATATATCTGTTGGTGGTGAAGGTATGAAAACCTTCTATGATAAGATGTTAGCCAATTATGTAAAGAAATATACCAAAAAATGGGGGTCTGATGTTTTAAAAGAAGATATATCCACAAAAGAAGATAAATATCAAAAAGCCTGGACCGTAAATATAACGCCAAAAATGGCTAAAGAAGTCCTAGAAATAGGACAGCCATTATTTCATAAATCGGTTTCTGATAAAATAAATGAAGATAATGTAAATAATACGGATATACGTTTTCATAAGACTGATTCCGGTACCGGTCCATTATCTGATTCTTGGGATAGAGATAATCCGGATTATTCAGAAGAGGATGGAAAGGCAGATGAATCAAGTAAAAATGCTGATCCTAATTCAATATTATCTGATGAAGAATATCCTAATTTTGTTAAAGCTTTTTGGATACATGATTTACAACCATTTCTGGATGCATTAGGAGCAACAACAAAAGGTAGCTATGACTTTTTCCGGGATTTGGCTTTTCCAACAGTAGGTGTTGATAAAGAAACACAAGCTTTAATAAGGAAACATCTTTTAGGTGAAAGAAATCAAAAAGAAACGGAAATTGATGGCTTTGTAGAGGGTTTAGAAAAGATGTTTCGCCGCCTTCCCGATAAACATCGAATAGCTTTTATTGATCGTATGATGCAAGGCAAAAAACAGCCAACCAAAGAAATACAAAAAGCGGCAGATATCTTACATGGTTTATTTGATGAATTATTTTATCAGTTGAGTCAATACAATCCGGGTCTCTCTTATAGACAACATTATTTTGGTTTAATGTGGAAATCGGGTCCGAAAAAGGATATTGAGGGTAATTTTATACTCAAACATTTCAAACAAAGTTTTTCTAATAGGCCATTGGAGGGAACTAAATCCTGGACTAAAGAAAAAATATTTGAAGATATGACAACGGGTATAAAATTGGGATATACTCCAACAACAACTAATCCGGTATCTCTTTTAAAATTGCTTTATAGTAATGGGATGAAGTATATAACCGCTCAACGGTTATGGGAAAAAATGAAAAAAGAAGGATTAGCTAAATTTGTACGACATGATCAACATGCACCTGATCGATTTACAAGACTTGATGATCGAATAGCTAAAGTTTATTTCCCGGTTAAAGATAGAGGTGAATTTTGGGTTGAAGAAGGCGCGGCCCGGTTATTAAATAATTTTTTGGGAATTGATCATTTTAGAAATGGTAAAGCCAGAGCTATTGGAAAACCACTTATTTATTTGAAAAATTTTTATACGGCTGTTGAAGTAGGTTATTCTCCTTTCCATGCTGTATTTGAAAGTATTGAAGCTATTGGATCTCAATTAGCTTTAGGTACTCGGAAAATTCTAAATATTGCCGCTCATAAAGATATGAATCTGGTATTAGATGGATTAAAAGATGTAATTACAAGTCCATATGCTTTTCGTTCTTTACGAAACATTGGAAAAGAAGCCATAAAATATGCAAAACATCCTGAATTATTAAATCAGCCAGAAGCAAAATCATTTTTACAACAATTTCCTGATGCTTATCGATTAATTACTGATGGATTTAACGCAGGTATGAAGTTATCTATGCCGGAAATTTATCGATTAAAAACCGTACAATCATTTCAAGATTCATGGGCTAATCATGATTGGGCCGGTGCCGCTTTAAAATTTCTTCCCGGATTCCAGGAATTAATCATGCATCCCTTATTTGAACATTATATACCCAGATTAAAGCTTGGTTTATTTTTGAAAGAATATTCTTCTTTATTAGTAGAAAATCATTATAGATTGGAAAAGGGATATATAACCAGGGATGAATTAGCAAATAAAGCTTGGCGATTTGTAGAACAGCGAATGGGAGAAATGAATTTTGATACGTTATTCTGGAATCGCACTTTTAAAACAGCGAATCAATTAACATGGTTATCTGTTACATGGAAATTAGGTGATATTGGGGCCTTTGGAGAAGCTCCTTTTGAACAAGCGGCTGAATTTTATCATGCGATCCGGGAACGTCGGGCTCCGATGTTAATGCCTAAATTTACATGGGCGGTTTTTGGGTTAGCCGCTACACAAGCAGTTTTGGCTACATTGGTACAACTTTTAATGACAGGTCAATGGCCGAATACTGTTAAAGATTTAATTTCACCCCGGGTAGATAAAAATGATCCGGATATACGGATTATTATTCCAACGTATATAAAAGATTTAGTTCATGCTTATCATAGTCCATCACAATTTGTTGAATCTTCATTATCCGGCTTATTTAGAAAAGTTGTTAATGTTTGGAATAATAAGGATTTCTATGGTTATGAAATTTATAATCCAAAATTAAATGGATTAAGTGGTGATTATGAAAAAACATTACAAATTATGCGTTATATGATCCCACGGCCTTTTGTATTAAGCTCCTGGCAAGCCATGGCTCGAAGCAATGAACCAATGAGTAGAAGAATGACCGGTTTTTTCGGATTTACAAAAGCACCAGGCTATCTTACTCATACACCAATTCAGAATGAAATATTTGATCTTTATCGTTTACATGTTGCTCATTTAAAACCATATGCGGCCCGGAAAACAAATAATATTAAAAAACAGATCCGGCAAGCTTATAAAAGCGGCCATCCTGCCCTTGCTGAATCAATAGCCGATAAAGCTATTAAGGATGGTACTTTGAGAATGACTCAATACAAATATCTATTACGTAATCGTAAAAAAGATGAAGATCCCTCTGCATTTATGTGGCGTGAATTACCTTTTGCTGATAAAATGTATTTATGGCCTAAAATGACCGGCGCGCAAAAATTGAAATATGATCCTAAAGGGAATTTCAAAAATAAATATATTAATCAAAAAATTGCGGAACATAGGAGTAAATAAATGGCAAAGCCAAAACCAATATATGGACCATGTAAAACATGTAAATTCTGGATGATTCAAGTAGATGGACCGCTTAAACCCTGTACACGATTAAATAGTAATAAAGGTGAAGTGGATATTATCCTGGAAGGGAATAATCTTCCACCAGAGAAACAACATTTTAGCGTTCCGGCTAATTTTGGTTGTCCTCTTTATCAACCGGCCGAAGAAAATAAAAATCGCGGAGTAGCTGAAATACCTGGCTTATTAAAAACAAAAGGTTAAAAATGTTAGAATTAAAAAAAGACGGTGCCCTTATCTTAAATGGGAAAAAGACAAATTTTATCATCCAGGAATTTTTACCAAAAGGAATTTTTAAACGGAAGGGTATTAATCCTTTATGGTATATTGATGAAGGATTGGTGCGATTGGCTCAATTTTATCATGATTGGTGGAATACGTCAATAACTATCAATAATTATCATTGGGGTGGAAATAGGAATTTATCTGGCTTCCGTTTACCACAAACCGGCTTCATTAAACATTTAAAAGAGAATGGTTTAAATGAAGATCAGATTAAAGATATAAAAAATGCATTAATAGGTATTCAAAATATGGATTCAGAAACATTATCTATTAGTTCCTGGTGGAGTATGCATAAACTAAAAATTGCCATGGATCCGTTGATAAAGGGTGTATCGGCTGACAAAGCTCGTCAGGAGATATTGGATAATAAAAATTCATTCATGGATGCCGGATTAACCACCTTAGAAAGTGGTAAATTTGCACCTACTTGGGTTCACAGTGATTTACGACCAACAGGACTAACAGATATCCTAATAGTAGGTGATTCCTAATAATTATAAATTATGAATAAAGAATTAACAGAAGTAATTGAACTTCCTGATTCTCAGATTATTATCCATCATCATACGGGGGCCCTGAATATGTTTTTTTCTCTTGTACTCAGGCCCTTCATTCAACCTATAGGGGAAATCGGCTTTGAATTTAAATATAAGATTGTTACTGGTTTTGTATATGGCGCAATCGCTTATTTTTCTGGACTTTTTGATCCATCAGTCGTTGAGGGCCTTTTTAAAGTACCTATAGGATTGGTTGAAGGGTTATGTATATTAGTCGTGTTAGATTTCATAGCCGGTACATTACGTGCTATGTTTGATGAACGCATAAAATTTCATCCGGCGAAATGGATGAAAACCTTTCATAAAATTGTATCATACAGCTTGGGAATAGTAGCTATTACGATTGGTGCTAATATGTTTCCAGATGCTTTGGGATGGCTTCAATATTTAGCTTTTTTGGTTGTAACAGGTCATGAAATATGGTCCGTTGCAAAACATGTAAAATTTACTGCTTATCTTTTAGTTGCTATCGAAATTTATAAAAACAGAGATAGTCTTTTTGATATTGATTATGATGAATTAAAAAGGAAAGTTGATGAACGTAGCGCTTTTGAATTTGCCAGGTCTCAATCTAATTTTTTTGGGAATGAACAGGTTGAGATAAAACCTAAAAATAATACTGCTCATGAAATTTAATGTCTCTCAAATAGTTGTGATGTTTCTTCTTATGTTAATAACTGGTGGAATGGTCCGTTTTTTTGCTCCCGAAAAAGTAGTATATCAAACAAGTAAACAGCAAAAAAAATTAGATTCTTTAACGGTTTTATCTGAAAATTTAAGAATTAATAGAAAACAGATAGAGGATTCATTAAAACATACATCAAAGGCTTTTAGAAAATATATTCATAAAACTAAGAACAAATTAGCTTCCTACAGTCATATCACAGCTAAGTTAAGGTTAAGCCTCGATACATTAAAATCGAAAGCCGCTACAGTAGATATCAGCGATATAGGATATATTGACAGCCTTAATCATCATCGTTTAAAAGATACAACGATATCATCATCTTCTTTATGGGGTAATGGTTTAATAAAAGCTACCGCCCGGTCCGGTATCCGGAATAATAAATTATTCCTGGATCCACCAATGGTTACTGAATTACGACGGCCTCATATAGATATTGGTGTTACATTAGAAAATCATAATTCCGGCGCGCAAACAGTTGTTACAAGTCCAGATTTTGTTGATATGAAAGTAGTTAGTTATACTCCTTTACACCCTCACCATCGTTTCCCATGGTGGGAAATAACAGCCACTATTGGATTTGTTATTGGATATGCACTGTAAAATAAATATATTTAATACATCATAGTATAGCATTAGCATTATAATTGCTACATAGCATCATAAAAAAAGGGGCGTCCGGCCCCTTTTTTCATTCTATAAATCCCACAAACTGATCACTTCTATTCTTTATTTTTAAAATTATAGCCATTTGCATGGTCGGAAATCCATCCGGGAAATCAAGTGGTTTGAAAATGAACTGTACATTTTCTTTTATTTCTTCTTTTCTAAATATAGAATTAAGCAATAGTGTAATTTCTACAATATCTTCATATTTCATCATCTGTTCATCATAATAATAAGACATTAGTCCCATTTTAGGTTCTTCAGAACATTCAATGCGTTTGTTTTGTTTATTTACAGTGAAATATCTCATGATTATTCAGTTATGGTGAATGCTAATCCACAGTTTTTAAGTGCTTCATAGCGGCGCTGTTTGATTAAATATTTATTAACAACGCGAGATAATTCCCTGGCAGTGGATGGTCCACAGTTAGGAATTTTTATATAAGTCCTATATTTGTTAGGACATTTAGTAATAAGATCATCAGCATTAAATCCCATACTGTTTAAAACCCCTAATGCGCGCCGGCTCAATTCTGATTCTGAAATGGAAGGTATTATATTTTGATTCATTTCATTTTTTCTATTTCTTTTTGAAAGGCATTAATATGTTCTATAGATGATTGAATGGCCGGGATATCAACATTTATACCATTAATGTAATTGATAGTATCCTCATGCCATCTTAACCATGCTTCCTGGGGTTTAAACTTCTCATATCCCTTTGGTTTGCCATCATGAGTCAAACAAATTACAGATTCAAGTTGTTGAACAATTGTGGTTAAAATCCTTAACAACATTTTATCCACAATTTCTTTTTGATCATCCCCCTTTAATTTTTCTGGTATTTTCATATATGGTGGAGTGGCATCATCTTCAACAAAAATAGCCATTCCCATAATTATTCCATTCAATAATCCAACGGAATAGACACTTTTTTTATAATTATCATTAGTAACCATTGTCTCTTGTGCAATAAATAACATTCGTATTTTATCCATACACCATGATAAATGCTCACTATATTTATTGAGCTTTTCTTTGGAATCCAGAGAAGTATCCTTCAGGTCTTTTAGTATTTCATTTATTTTTTTACCCCGGATCGTCGAAGTGCTTTCGTATATTTTACCACTTTTATCTACTAAATCCATATTTAATGTATTTTAAAAAGGTAAATCATCATCGATATTATCAAAATTTGATAAATCAGTTTGACTACCAATTCCTGTTGAAGTTGTCTGTTTTGATGAATTATTAGAAGGAACAGAACTTTGTTGTTTATCGTCCAACATGATCATATTAAGCATATTAATATAAGTAGTATGTCGGGTATTACCATTTTTATCTTCCCATGTATTGGTCTGTAAAGGTCCTTCACAATATATCTTACTTCCCTTATGTAAATATTTATCACAAATATCTACTAAATTTCCCCAAACAACAATATTATGCCATTCTGTATTTGTTGTCCATTCTCCATTCTTATCTTTGTATTTTGAAGAAGTGGCTAATGAAATATTAGCCACTTTCTTACCACCTTTGGTTTGACGTATTTCTGGATTGTCACCTAAATAACCAATAATCATTGCTTTATTTAATGAACTCATTTATGACCACCTGTTAGTACATATTTGAAATACCGCGCATCATGCGCCGCTTCTTTACCATAATCACCGTCTAAAGCTTTTTGAAGCTTCCATTCCGGTATATCTTTACCTGGAGCTACATTTAATAATTCATGAAGTCTACCAGGATGTGTTACTGTTATTTTTTTCTTTTTTTTAGCCATAATTGCTTCAGTTAAGACTAATAAATAAAAACGACCGGACGACACGTTACAAGGCTGTTTTACCAGACGTTTTATAGTCTGTTAGCATTTCAGTTTTAGCGCTTTAATTAATAATGTTGCTGTCTGTCCGGTCATTGTGGCACGGGGGGGACTTGAACCCCCGACCTGTGGATTATGAGACCACCGAGCTACCAACTGCTCTACCGTGCATGTATTTAATCTACTTCCTTAAATGTAACTAAATAATTTTTGCCTGGCTTAAAAAATTCACCGGCCGGCCGCCCATCACTGATTCCCATTTTAATTAAACCAGTAGGGGTTGCATCGGCAAAATCTTTATTATCGCCATCATGAGTATTAACAGCATTTAATTCGATATTTTTACCAAAAGAGAAATGTGTAACACTATTACAACTAAATTTAGCTATAACACTTGGTCGGTTAGTTTTAGGTTTTGTTGTTTCCATTTGCTGACTCCTTTAATATTACATCACGTAATAGATCTGTTATTTCTTTATGTGTTTCCAGATCATCTTCAAAAGGATTATAGGGTATATCTAATTCAAACCCGACTATGATTTCACCAAAAGGAATATCCTTAAATTTTTCAACTTCATCAGGACTAAAGAAAGCTTCACCAAAATATTTACGGGTAAATTGCTTCCCGGTTTCCGGATGAATGAGTTTAAAGGTAATCGTTTGAAAAAAAAACTTTTTATCAGATGATGGATCCATAAATGTATTATTGTGATTTTATAATTATCATAAGAGTAAAAAAATTTAGCAATAAAAGCCAAGTATTATTATGAAAATCCATATTAAAGAGACAAAGAAGGGGTTATATTTATGGATAAGGAAAGATGATAGTCCCATAATTATTGCAAAAGATATTACTCGAAACAAAGAAGAAATAAAAGATGCTATATATAATATAAATAAAGAGTTAAAACGTATTGAACTATATGATTTAACCATACGGTTAATATTTAAAGATGTAGTTATACCAAATAATCTTAAAAAGAATATTGATCATTTATTTTCTATTTTTGATGAAAAGTACGATAAAATAAATTGCGATTAATTTTAAATTATAGTAATGTCTACTAAACAAATTTATCTATAAATGAAAAACCCTAAAAATTACTTTTACCCGGATATTACAAATGAGTTTGAAATAGCTCGAATCAATTATGGAATGGCTACAAGAAATGGTAAAAAATTAAAACAAAAAGATTTTGATCCCTCTGTATCTCCATCCATGATAAATAATGTGGTAACAGGCCGGTCAAGTAATCCTGATTTACGTAAACGTATTGAGCGTTTTACTCAAACCTGGTATTATGAATATGAAAACGAAAAAGGGGCTTTATGATTCATTTTTTGCTTATTCTATTGATATATATCTTTTTATGGGCTGTTATAGGATTATTTTTGCATTTCCTTATGAGATTATGGCATCATAAACCAATATTAAGCCATATAAAATATTACCGACGATGTATGTTAGCCGGTCCGTTTATAGTTATTATTTATTTTTATTGGAGATTTGAAGAGCGAAAAGAAAGGATATAAAATTGAATGTAAGGCAATCTATTGAAATCATTGAACGATTATCACTTCCATTTGCCATAAGAGATATAGAATGGGTACCTAATTATACTTATGGTGATGATATCTATGATGAAAAAGTTATAGCGGTTTCACCATACATACGACGGGAATCAGTCATAACGCGTTTAAATGTCGTATGTGGCCCCGGGAATTGGGAAAATGTTATGTCGCCTCATGGATCATTAGGATTATTCCAGGGTATTAAAATAAAAATTGAAGATGAATGGGTTATTAAATATGATGGTGCCGCTATGGAAACCAGGGATGGTATTGATCAGATTAAAGCTGTTTTTTCACGTTCTCTACGGCGTTCTGCTGAAATATGGGGTGTTGGATTATATCTTCAGTTTATTCCACAATTATATGCTATTAAGCGACCTCTTAATTATTATAAAGCGGCTTATGTATGGGAAAAAAAGCCTTTACGAATTCGTTGGGATCCACCAGAATTACCGCAAGAATTTTTACCCCGTTATATGACTCCCGAACAATTTATTCGTATGCAAAGAATTCGGGTTTATTTCTCAGAAGAAAAACAGAAAAAATTAACTGATATAATTGAGGAATGGAAACTTAATTATAAACAGGTTTCCTATGAAGATGCCAATAAAGCAATCGCCAGTGTTGAGAATAAAATTAATGAACGACTAAGATTAATTAATAAAAAATTGGTGATTGTTCCAGATGAAACGAACCAACAGAAACCGGTTAATAAAAAAGAATCGGCAGGGGAAAATTCAAAAAAACAAAAGAATTCTTCAGAAAATAAAAAAGAAGATCCTAATGCGTTCTTAAATAATGATCAATGGCAGGCATTAAATAAATTATTAGAATTTATAAAGCAATTCAATAATGTACCTGCAAAAGCCCAAGATCCAGAAATTACAAAAACTTGTATGGAAGTGGAAGAAGCGCTACTTAAACACGTTCGCAAAGAAGAACCTATAACAGTAGGACAGGCTAAAAGGTATCAAATGAGAATGAGGAAAATATACGATAAGTATAAATCCAAAAATAAAAACCCTTATTAATATGGATAAACCAAAATTTTTACCATCTGATTGGTCGGCCCGTACTCCTGAAGGTCGCCGTAATTTTTTATTAGGTAACGCGGATCGGACCATTAAAGATGATACTATTCAACGACAGTTGAATATAGAAGATCAGGAACAATTAAAAGGAATCCTGGCTTCTCATAGTGTTACTTTAGCTCAAATAAAAGAGGAATATTCTAAAGTACAAAAAGATTATAATGACCGTATGAAGCCCCATAAGGAAGCAGTTAAAAATGCGGTTACAAGTCTCATGAAAGGCTATGAAGAGGTTCAGTGTGATGTTTATTTAATAGCTGATCTGGATGATAATATCCTTTATAAATTTGATGATAAAGGAGAAATAGTACATTTCCGGAAATTACGTCCGGATGAACGAGATAGTTATCAACAAGGAATAAAACCGGTAACTCTGAGCAAGGCTGAAGGGGATTTCCCGGATTAATTGAGAGGTATATAAAATATGAATGAGAAAATAAATATTCATACAAAAGAAGGAACAAATGTTATTGAAATCCTTCACGGGGAAGCAAAAAAAATTGATTATGCCAATTCAATATCGGTTACAGGTGATATAAAAGCCCCGGCTGATTTTTTAGATAGGCGTATTGATGTTATGGATAATAATGAGATCCTGGTAGAAATACATGATAAAGAGCGCGTTATTGATATGAAATATCGTCAGCAATTCAATGATAGTATCCATATTTCTGGTAGAGTCTTCATTTTCCCGGATTTACTGGCTTTTAAAATCAATAAAAAAGAAGGTACTTTTTCAAAAGATGCTTTTATAAGCTTGATACGTTTTAGTCGTCGCTATTTTGTGGAGACAGATAAAGCTTCTTTGATTTTAGAAGAATTAAAAAAATTCTCTATTGAGATCAATAAAACATTTGAAGATGTGAATGATCAAAGAGGGAATAAACGATTAGTAGCGGAACAGGTAGTTAGTAATTTATCGTTACCGGTTTTTTTTCGATTAAATATTCCATTATTCCAGGGATTTGATTATATCGGTTTTGAAGTTGAATTATTTTATGATACTACCGATGGTGGCGATATTGTTTTTTGGATGGAATCTGTTGAACTCAAAGAATTATTGGATACTGAAAGCCAATTAATTCTTGAAAAACAGGAAAAAAGATTAACAGATCATAATATTGCTGTTATTCATGTATAAATAAGGGAAAGGTCCGGTTTGTATAACCGGGCCTTTTTTTATTCAATTCTTTATTAGAAAATCTTAATATTACCTAAGTAGGGGGTAAGTATGAAACCGATTTTATTTAAACCGGAGATGGTGGATGCTATTCAACGTGGTATCAAAACACAAACGCGCCGGATTATTATGCCGCCATTTGTTACTTGTGATAATAAGCTTTATCGCAAAGATAAAAATTCAAAAGATTATATCCCCATAAAATCTAAATACGGCAAAAAAGGAGAAACCCTTTATGTCCGGGAAAAGTGGAGAACCTTAAAAAGATTTGATCATCTACCACCATCCAAGATCATCCAGGAACCGGTCCATGAATTATTTTTTAGATATTGGATGGGGGATAATCTGGAATCAGATGAAGGTATTTTTGGCCGGTGGCGCTCTTCGCTTCATATGCCTAAAAAAATAGCTCGTATTTTTTTAATAAATGAAGGAATAGAATATCAGCGTATTCAGGATATTACTACTCAGGATATTTTTGCTGAAGGAATCGATCAGGAAAGTTTTCCTACTCATGTAAATAATGATCCAGAAAATGTAGCTAATTATGCCAGAGAAGAATTTCGTCATTTATGGGATTATATAAATAAAAAACCCCGGCCGCTTTCCTATAAAGGTCGGATTTGGGCATATGTTAATTTCCCTTTCGATGGTCCGGATTATAAGCAATCTATATATAATAAGAAAAGGCTTTATACCTATGGTAATCCATATGTAGAAGTGCTGCATTTCACTGTAAAAGAAGAAACTTTAGCTTATTAATCATGCCTATAAAAAATTATTCCAGTGGTCAAAAGGCCGCTACATCTATAACCAAGATCCAGAATTTGTTAGCAGAACATGGCGCTAATAAAGTACAGATAGAATATGAAAATGCAGAACCAGTATGTTTAAGTTTTTCTATGTGGGTAGGACACCAGGAATTATATTTCCGATTAGAAGTTAATCCGGAAGGGATGCTCCGGGCCATGAAGAATGATAAGAAAGTAGCCAATAATCATTGCAATATTGAACAGGCCAAACGTACTGCCTGGAAAAACAAAGTGGAATGGATTCATATACAACTCTCTGAGATCGAAGCGCAACAAGCTTCCCTGGATCAATTACTTTTAGGATATGCTATTACTCCTGATGGAGATACGGTATATCAAAAGCTTTTAATTTCAAACAGGCTATTAGAAGGGAAGGTAGATAATGAGTAAATCAAAGATTGAATGGCCGGCTAAGAACCAATCTGTCATTACCGGATACATTACCCATGATATCCCACGATACAATGGTATTGGCCTATTTCTGTTTGCGCTGTGTTATGATAGAAAATACTTCCGGGATTATATTCGGATGGCCGTGCCCTGGCATGATAAATGGTGGCTACCACGTAATTGGATCCATAATAGTTTATGTATCATCAACAGGATTAGACTGGAATTCTATAAAGATTATATTTTTCAGGATTTCAGAAGTATGAAGTTTTTTTTATTTGCAGACGAGAACGATTTACCATTTTAATTGTAGGGGAAAAATGGAAGCAAAATTTTATACTAAAATAATACATGAATTACGTGATTTATTTGAACATACAAATAATGAATATTGTGTCTTGGATACCATTCACAGATTAAGTCCATTGGGATGGTGTAATACTCCTAAAGATGATTTAGCTAAAATAATTGGAGTTAGCCGCCAGGGATTATATAAGATCATCAAAAAATTAGGAACGGATCTTCCTGAAGAGGTGCGATTGATACATAAAGACAAAAGAAGCAATCTAAAAATTGATTCATTATGGGTAGAATCTTATGAAGAAATTAAAAGTAATAATATACCTAATGATGATCTTTTAAAAGGTATCGAGACTTATCTAAGCCATGTAAACAAAGTTGACAGCCATGTAAACAAAGTTTACACAAAAAAGGATAAGAAAGTGTCAACAAAGTTTACACCAGATGTAAACAAAGTTGACAGTCCACGTAAACAAAGTTTACACTCTATATATAGTAACACTAATAACATTAATAACACTTATACTTTGTTCGGTGAATCAAATTCACCAAACGGTAAAAAATCTAACGGTAAAGAAGAATGGTATGGGAAAACCCTGGATGAATTATTTGAGCTTTTTAGAAAATATTATCCGGACAGAGGGCCGAGAGCAAGAAATCCTAAAAAACGTACGTATGATTATTTCAAAAGATTATTGATTAAAGAAAAAGAAGATCCCAAAATTATCATTTTAGGAGCCATCGCGTTTAAAAAAGCCATGGCCGATAGAAAGGGTGAGGATCGTCGTACAATACCCATGGCTTCTACCTGGCTTAATGGGAATGAATACAATGATTGGTATGAAGAATACCGGAAAATTAAAATGATTACCTATGATGAAATTAAAGAACAGGGGTATTTAACTAATGAAGAAGCGGAGGGATATTCGGCAGAACATTTCCGGGAACCATTATCGCGTACCAGAAATATGTTTAATATTAAAAAAGTAAATGATCAGGAATATTTTAAACCATTATAATTTATGTCTGAAGAAATAGAAATTGGCATATTACCCCCACAGGCTATTGATATCGAAGAAGGTGTTTTGGGCTCAATGATGATTGATCATGAAGCTCTTATCATCGCTCTGGACCGGTTGAAAGAAGAAGATTTTTTTAAACCTTTTAATAGAAATGTTTTTAAAGCTGTTAAGGAATTACATGAGCAAAACATTTCTATTGATATTATTAGTGTTGAGCAATATTTATATGATCATAAAGAATTGGCTAATCCCGACCAGGGAGAAGTAAATTATCTAACCCGATCCGTAGCAAGTCCATCTAATATTGATTATTACGCTCAAATAATTTTAGAAAAGGCCATGTTACGCCAGTTAATTTTAGAATCGAATCAGATATTAAAAAATTCCTATGAACCGGGCGCGGATCCTTATGAAATTCTCACTTATTTAAAAGAAATAACCGATAAAATAGAATCTCATTCGTTTTATGAATTACCAGAATCCAGTAATGATATAACGGCACAAGTTTTAACCGATACCCTGGAAGAAAGAAATATCCATGATGGTATCAATGGATTGCCTACTTATTTACCTATCGATCTTTTAACAGCCGGGTTCCCGGATGGTGAAATGATTACCATTGCGGCCCGGCCGAGTATGGGAAAAACAGCTTTTTTATTAACTATTGTGATGAATCTTTTACTCAATGATTATGATAAACCGATTTTATTATTTAGCTATGAAATGAGTAAAGAGATTTTATTATTGCGCTTATTATGTATGATAGGAAAGGTAGATATGCAATTCGCGCGCCGGGGTAAACTCAATGATAAAGAGAAAAACCGGTTACTTGCCGCCGCGCGTAAAATTGGAGTAAATGCATCATTCGATTTTAAAGAGAAAAAAGTCATTATCGAATCTATCGAAAATTCTAATCTTTATATTGAAGATTCTAATATGCATAGTGTTGAAGATATGGAACGTATTGCTCACCGGTTAAAAATGAATAATGATTTAGGAGTTATTTTAATCGATTATTTACAATTAATTCCTATTGATTATTCTTCTAATAGACGATTTGGAACCCGTGATCAGGAAATATCTCATATATCCAGGAACCTTAAAAAGATGGCTAAGAAGTTTAAAATTCCTGTAATATCATTGTCTCAATTATCCAGGAAAGTAGAGGATAGACCCGGCGATAACCGGCCTAGATTGTCTGATTTGCGTGAATCAGGTTCTATTGAACAGGATTCTACAATGGTCATATTTTTGTATAGACCGGAATATTATGATATTAAGGTAGATGATTCTGGTATTACAACGGCCGGTTTATGTGAGGTTATTCTTAAAAAGAATAGGAATGGTCCAATAGGTACTGAAAAGCATTTATTCGAGAAACAATATGCTATTTTTGGTGCTTGGAATGAAGAGCAAGCTATTAATTCGAGCGGATCCAGAAGGCCACCTGAACATTTTATAATGGGGCGTGATGATCCGGCCGATTTTCAGAATGAAGATGATGCACCATTTTAATGGATTATATAATGATTGATTTTTTTAAAGCATGGGAGGAATGGAAGCGTTGGTATCAGTATGCCCACAGCGATAAGAAAGAGATAATAACTCAGGTTATTAAAGATTTAGAAAAAGAAGAAACTTTAGATGATGTTATTCAAACATTATATGAATTAGAAGAATTTGAAATATTAGATGTATTAAAAAAAACATATGATCAGCAGGGAAAAGCCTTCCCTGAAATAAAGGAATAATATGGAATCTCTTGAATTATGTAATAATACAAGGCAAACCGATACATT
>Ga0102944_1000411_pt1 | contig 33563 bp, 36 predicted proteins | sample SalPonD_shore_MG_FD_78172 | JGI IMG/M metagenome (GOLD analysis project Ga0102944, IMG submission 78172) | Salt pond soil microbial communities from South San Francisco under conditions of wetland restoration - Salt Pond MetaG... | ecosystem: Environmental > Aquatic > Marine > Intertidal zone >... | reverse complement strand
TCGACAGGTATCAAATTCGGTAATCAACTGGGATCTCCTCGATGATGATAAAATTGCTGCAATCCCTATTCTGCAGGAATTATATGACAGAGAAACTAACGATTAGCTTTATCAATTCTGATCACCTAATTACCCGTATCTATGGGAAATTACATTAAATAGCAATGTAGAGATATGATACAGTCGTTCAAGTTATCACTTGCGAGTGATCCGTGAGTACCACACTTGGCCAGTTAGGGCCTGGCTTGCATCCGCAGCATGCTCTATAGCGGAAGTTGAGGTATATTGAGGAAGAACCCCAAGGTTCGCTTGAAGCTGTGGAAGACGTTGAAGTCTGGCCTCGTCAAAGTGATGTCGTGGGGACCAATCCTTTGTAGGAAGGTGCGAGAACCTTAGTCGGACAACGCCCCAGGTTCGGAAGAGAGCAAGGCACCTGAAGGCGTTGCTGCTGCCGAGTCGTTGGATGGAGTTGACCACAGTGGACAGGGAACCGAGGGACTTCCGATTATATCCGTGCTTAGAACGGAAATCTTGAACCCGACTGTATTGTAATTATTTTGGATGATGATCATCATTTCTTGACCAATATAAGGCTAAAATTATATCGCATAATCTTAATATAGCAGTTCGGTTTTATACACTTATGGGAAGGCAAGTAATCAAAGTAGAGGCCATCATTCTAGTACTCTCTGGGCTAATGAGTCTCTTGGGATTTGGTCGTGAGCTCGTGAATTTACTATTCCAATTTTTGCCGATTGGCTTTTACATCGGAGATACTGGAATTTTATCAATTGGACTGTTGTTGGTGGGAATAATCCATTATCGGTATGATCCATTTGATGAAGAATTTGCATATGAAGAGGTCTGAATAATTATTTTAATTCTTCATCTAACACCTTGAAAATACACAGTAGAAAATAAAAGACGATCAAGATCGGACCTATGACGCCAAATAATGAAAAGATAACATTTTCTAGATCCGCAAAACTGGCAAGAACATACAGCAGGTAATAAACAATAACTAGCAGAAGGAAACCTGCAGCGAAGTATCCAGTAGCACGTAGGGTAGGTCCCAGTGCTCGATTCCAACTATGACGATCAAACATGGCTTCACTCATAATTCAGAACTCCACTTGACTATCAGTCACTGGTAGTACGGGACCAATGACATTTCCTTCATCATCAAATTTCTCCAAGCTGACAAAGATATGTTGATCGGTGATCTTTCGTGATCGAAGGAAATCAACTACTGCCTGTTCCATAGGTTGGGGTCCACAGACAAAGAAGAGATCTCCATCAACAAAGGTCTCGGGTTCAAGTAATTTGGTAACCAGGCCAACTTTTCCCGTCCATTCGATATTGCCAGTATCCACAGTAAGTTCAGTGGCAGCAGGCCAGGAAGGGATCTCATACTGATACAATAATTCCTCAGGAGTTTTCGCCCCGTAGAAGATCCGTTTATTACCAGTATCGCCAAGCGATTTAACCAGACAGCGAATAGGAGTTACTCCAGTCCCCCCTCCAATCATATAGAGTTTGGTATCTTGCTGAATGTTGTCAACGGGAAATGCAGTTCCATAGGGTCCATCGACGATTACCTGATCGCCTGTTGTTTTCTCAAATAGAGCATGTGTCAGATCTCCCCATGCACGAATGGAGAATTCAAGATCTTCATCTTCCGTTCCCGAGGCAATTGCCATTGGAGCAGGATCATAGTCAGTATCAGGTAATGAGAGCCAGCAGTACTGGCCTGGAGTAAATTTAAAATCATCCGGCTTATCCAATGCAAAGGTCTTCACTCCCGCAGCTTCATCATGAATCGCTTTGATAGTCGTGGTCATTTTACTCATAATCTAGTTTCCGGAGTCGTATTTGAAAGGACTATGATAGGAGCAGAAAATAATTCTTACTGCATCGTAATAGTGGGTAGTTTATCATCGGGAACTTCCACGCCTTTCGTGCCGGTACCACGATGTGCTATTATCGGTCCTTCACCCTTCTTGGCATGTCTGGGATACTTTGCTAATTTATCAGAGAATCTTGCAAAGTCTGGATAATCTGCTTCCAGCTCAGGATCTCCCAAATTACTTCCCAGAAGTAGATCCAGTTCCTGTGCCAGATCAATTGCATCATCGTAGCTGGGATGTCGGAAACTGGTAAATCCCATAATATACTGTCTTGCAAAGAAGACACCAGCAAAATCCCGCTTCGCAGCACGTCGCATCTCAGTTGCAAGTGACCGACCTAGAACCTGGGGTATCGCCTTCAATGCAACAAATCGCTGTGAGCATTCGTTAACATCAGGGAGTAAGGGAAAACAATCATAATCGTCAGTAAAGGGATCCAAAAAATCCTTCACAAATGAGATCAGATTGATATTTTTTACATTAATATCTGACTGATCAATACTGGTGTGGAATGCATGGTAGAAATCATCGATAATCGGTTCTACTACTCTTGATCGACCATTACAGTTAGGTTTCAGCTCGATGTACATTGCACTCTTTTTTGAGAGTTCGACAATCTCAGGAATGGCAAGAAATTGATCAAACGAGGGAATTCCCTGATCGATAACCTGGTCGAGGGTTAGATTTTCTATCAACTGGCCTGAATTGAGTATGGCATCATGATGGATGACCAGTTTTTTGTCTCTAGTCAAACGGATATCGGTTTCAATCCCATCAAAGTAGGTCATACCAAATGCAAGACCCTGATAGGTATTAGGTGAGAGGTGCACGAGAGGAGATAGATTATAGCTTATTTTAGAGTTGGCAGAGATGTCAGACTATTTGCTATCCATTCAACTGTTTTTCAAAATAAGCCAGTTTCATCTCAAATTGAATATTGTATTGCTCAAACATCTCATCATCTGGTGTCACCCCCCACTGTCCAGTATGAAGAACCAAAGTTGATTTTCCCTGCTCTTTACCTGCCTGGATTGCTCGGGCTAGCATATATCCCACGATCTCATCATGATCTGAAGTGATTGCCATCTGGTTGATGTTGATGGTATCATCACCAAATGTGCTGACATTCATGGCAACTAATCTTCCAAGGATTTCCCCATCTTCCTCCGCAATTGCATGTTCTAGTACGGTCAAAGTTTGGTCCCAAGGTGATTTTATCTCCGATCCGATATTGAGATTCCTCCATCGATTCAGTTGGGACTCCATTTGCTCGACCGAGGTATTGAATCTTTTGGCATAGATCTTGGCAAGTGGTTTGATATCCTTTGTAGGATCGAAATGACGGAGTGCAGATGGGTCTCCGTAGGATGTCGGATCAGCAGTCAGCAGATTGATAACACCACGTCGTGCAATATCATCGGTTTTGACAAATCCATACTCCTTTGCATAGAACAGCGATTTTCCCCAGTACTCTCCTGCACGGGCAACTAGAACATCCGCTCCTTTTTGCTCCAAGGCAGTAAGTGCATATTCAATCAATTGCCGCTCCGCATCTGGTGCATGATCAGGTAGAACATAGGGGAATTCGAAGTAATAGTAGGACTTACCATCTTTTTCCTCGTTGAATGATGCAGTGAGAAACCCAACCATCTTATCGCCATCAAAGGCGTAAAATCTTGTTGATGGATCAAACGAATCCGCATGATATGTCTCTTTTAACTGATCTGCCCGGGTTTGACCCCCCATTGGCCAAGCATCATAGAGTTGGCTGCCAATTGCAACCTGATCCTCAATATATCCTTCCTTGTATGTTGTTATGTGATATTTCACATGATCTAATTGGGTCACACATTTATATGCCTATGGTGTTTCGTTATAAAAGTAAATATTGTATCTACGTTCTCTTCAATTACTCTACTATCACTTATGTTTAATACAGTTCAGCAAAAAAAATGATGCCCCGATCGCGAATTGAACGCGAAGCTAAGGAATTTTGTCGTCAAAAAGGACGACCACAATCCCTAATGTTAGCCATTACACCACCGGGGCTATAGATCAAGCAATCATGGGACGAATCCCAAATTGGATTGCCACTATATCCTAGTTCAGACTATTGGTATTTATTGTTTTATTTAGATTTGAATACAGATACCATCTCACAGAGGTCAACTGGTCTAACTTCAGCATTGATCTTGGTACAACGCATTGAATAAGTCAATCCTGATTGAAAAGAATCGATTGCAAGGTCTCCTGAAACGCATGACTGCTGGTCAAGGTCCCATGGAAGTGGTTCATCTCATCAAGACTGGTGATCTCATCGATAACCGAGATGACTGGTAAAGCATCAATCAGCGTTGCGAAATTTTCCAGGTATTTTTCAATTGTTGTGATTTTTCCCGGTTTGTAATGGATTATCAAACTATCAGCACTTCGTAAAAGTCGACGGATGGCAGATACTGGCTCGAATTCTGAGGTGATCAACCAGGTATTCATCTCATAGTCTTCAATTTTCTGTCTGACCCGTTTCCCATCAAATAGCTCATCTATCTGGTTCTGAGTCCCAGTGAGAAGATCAAACATCAGATCTAGATCAGTTCCAATCATAATCATATGGATATGTCTATCTGCTTGATGTTCTTGACCATGACAAAAAGAGATCACATCTACTACTAAGTCGATCCCCTCAAAAAGATTGTAGTACTAGCAGGTTCTTTTCAGAATGATTGATCGAGCTAGATCAATTATCATCTGACAACATTCACAGTCCTAGACTGTAATTTAGAATTTACCCGGATCGAAGATACTTTTTGATGGTCTCTCTTTCCTGATTGGTATCGGATGTTATCTCATTAGTTGAGTCGCGTTATTATCGATATTGTTTAATCTGTTTTCCATGGTATTTTCTGCGATATATTTGTATTATCTGTATTTTTAGAATATTGTTGTCGTTATTGTCGATGTTGCTTGTTTGTAGAAATATATTGTACCATCATTTGTAGTTCCAAAATAATAATTAATGATGTATTGTCATCGTTATTCATCGATAATTGTCGATATGATCGTTATTTGGTTAAACGTCTTTACAACGGTATTTGATATGTTATCGGTCTTTTTGTATTTTTTTTAAGTAACGAATAATCGCGGATATCTATATTCTCATGAATTATATTTTAATATGTATTCTTTTCCAATATTGAAGGTTTAAATTGGATTCGATATTATCGATAATTTGAATTCTCTTCTTATTTGTCTTATTAATTAGAATGAGTTACATTTATCAAATCAATTGGATATTGGACATGTATGGCAGACCTGGAGTTACTTGAAGAATTAATTTTAGAAGTAGGTTTAGAACTTGATCAGGTTGATACAATACTGAGCAGACAACATACCACTTTTGATGCTGAAAATATCTATGAACTCGACCTTTCAGGATTGGGATTAACCTTTCTTCCAGATCTGATAAGTGAATTCGTTGCGTTGGAAGAATTAGATCTTTCCAATAATGCTATTACCGTATTACCTGCAAATCTGGTAACTCTGCCCAATCTTGAACGGGTATATCTCTACAATAATCCTATCGATCGTATTCCTGATGCGTTAATACCCATCCTTGATGTATTTGATATGGAAAATTATAAGCTACCAACACAGAATCGATCGCAATCAAATACCATGTTTATTCGTGTTCATTCAGAGGAGGAGAAAAAACAAGTTGAGATGCTCCTCGACATCTATCGGTCCCGACGTTGTTGTACATTATCGGGTAGACTTTCTGATACCTTCTGTACGATCTGTGGTCGGGTTATACCCGAAGAGATGAAGCCATAATTGGATCTCGGTTTTTTCAACACCTGCTACGTCTCTCTCTCATTCAGTTATCTGTGGTAATATTGTAGTTATCTTGTAGTATATATAGTTTCATTTGAATAAACTATCTATGACACTTGAACTGAGTGATAAGGAAGAATACGCAGATAAACTAACTGCACTTCATATCAGGGTACTTGGGGAACTTCTGGCTGGTAAGGAATACGATGAAATTCGATCCAAATATCAGAAAGCATTCAACCTTTTGAATTATGAGGAAATCATCATCAATCGGGCGAATCGATTGACATTTGATGAGGATGGAATCCTCATTGGTGCTTATCCCGTCTCACCATTGCCTACCCAACACCGTATAACCGTAGCAGGATATGGTACAGGTTATGCGATGTGTGCAATTGACGCCTTAGGTGCGACTCATACCTTCAAGAGTGCGGTGACTATTGAGTCAACAACTACCGATGATGGTAATTCCATTCAATTTACCCTATCTGCCAAGGAAATACCCGAATCAGATGTAGTTGTAGCCTTTGATCCACTACAGTATGACTCACTTCAAGAACTCGTTGCAAGTAATGCACAACTTGCTGTTGATGCCTGTCCCCTGATTAATTTTTATTCTAACAAGAGTGCAGTGCCTGAAAATCTTAAGTCAATGGATTTCAAGACTGCAATTGCTGAATCTAAGGCTATATTCTCACAGGATGCCATAAAGGCACATATCCGTAAATTTCTTTGATTTCAATCAGATACTTGAATAAATCGAATCTTGTGTGCGAGTGAACGGATAATGTTCAATATTATTTGATTGAGAAAAATGGTATCTTCATGCTTAGCTCTTTAGATTAATAAGGTTCGCTAAATCTTGGTTAAGGGTTCTGTAATTACAAATTTATAGGGGAATCTCCAAAATTATTTATAAGTAAGCCCTTCATTTCAATTGATCAATTGATAACCTGGATACTGGATGTTATATTATTAATAGGTGCACTTATAGTTTTCACTTTGGTTTATAATTATATTAAAACTATGGATTTTGATTCTAATAATATTAATCATTCAGATCCCTCAGGCACTATTCTAGGTGGTTCCAATTCTGATGCGATAAATTATACATTTCTAAAAGGTTATGGAAAAGTTAGAATCTGTTGTTACAATGCTGCTCGAGTTGGTGATGTCTATTGTCTATGTGGTAGAGCAATCTCGCAAGAATTGCGTGATCTATTCAATACGTGATTTTCTATCTCAGTTTGAAAACCAAAAAAGGTAAACGTAAGATCCGCACCAAATGAATTCCGGGTTGTGATATAACCATGATCAGGATGAAATCCGAAGTCGTCTCCAAGAGCTGAGACCTGAGGTGGGATTTGTAATCCTGAATATTTAATCTGATAATCAAAAGTTGCACAACAATTCAGATTTCCATCAGGTGGAGGTCCTACAGTAATGAATAATTCATATACACCGGGTTCACTATCTCTCCTAATGATGAATGTTTCATCTATTATTTGTGTCGATCTCTCTTTGTTCAATAAGTTGAAAATGGGTATTATCTCGAAGACTTGGATTATCTACAATATATTCTCCAATTAACTGAATTGAAATATCTTGTGTATCATTCTCCATTTTGTATATTCTGATAATATTATCAGTCTGTTCTTCAAAGGAAGGATCATCACTTGTTCCCACTAAGGCGTAGAATACATATGATATTGATATATCTGCAGAATTAGTTGTGTTATTTTTCTTTCCTCGTTCTTCCTTATTTGGTTGTATTGCATATATCGGAGATATTGTACTTAATATTAGTACAATAATTAGACATCATGCAATCTTTCTTCCCTTCACATTTTATAGGAGAGGAGGATATATGATAAAATTATTGCGGGAATGTAAGTAAAAATATGTACATCTCTTGCTTTATTTCACACTTTGAAATCAGTTCACACCAATAATAAATTGGGTTATTATTCAACTCTTATTGGCTAATGTCGTTGCGATTGGGCTCTTCTTCCTGTAGTACATTACATTTCTGTAGTAAGATGGTAAGTGGATTAAAAGGTTCTCAAAATAAGATTAATCCGATGAAATAGAACTTTGCTAAAAATTTGTTTGAGTCGATGTGAATGCGATCTAATGGAAAACCATGAATTTTAGTATCCCTTCTTCAGCAAAATCCTATGAGTTATTCAATACCGGAGAAATTACAATCACTCTGGACGATCATCCGTCCGGTGAACGATTTTGTAATGGGAATTGGATTGAATGTGGGAATGATCTTGGCTGGTAGTTATGAGCTGGGACTTCCCTTTATTTTCTATATTTATGCCTTAGGTGCTGGATTTTTCCTCTCTGCGCATGCGATGGTAGTCAATGACATAATTGATATTGAGATTGATTTGATCAACGAGCCGAATAGAGTATTACCAAAAGGGATCATATCACGTAAAACTGCAGCGATCTATTCGATATTTTTGGGAATCCTTGGCGTATTGTTCTTTGCCTTGATTGATATCGCTGGTTTTGATAAATTTCCTTATCTATGGTTGTACGGATTAGCACATCTTGTTATTGCAGATCTGTATAATTACAAACTCAAGGAAATGGGTTTTATTGGTAATCTAACTGTTGCCTGGACAGGTTATGCTCTGTTCTTTGGGGCTGATATATTTCTTAATGGTCATCTGACGCTGATACCACAAGTAATAGGTGTTATTGCTTTCTGTGCTGATCTCTCTCGTGAAATCTACAAGGGGATTATCGATCAGGAAGGAGACCGAGAACATAATGTGAAAACCATTGCAGTGGTCCTTGGTCCGAGAAAAGCTAAATATATTGCATCCGCAATTTTCTCTGTCTGTATTTTGGTGTCGGTCTATGCCTTTCCACAATTGTTATTGTTAGGTAAGATAGGTCTCCTGATAACCAATCTTCTCTTTGTGTATATTCTCTGGCTGGCAAAAGATGCTGAAGACCCCCAACAGACCCGGAAAATCAAGACCTATATCATGATGGGTCCATTGTTAGTCTCACCCTTTTTAATTCTCGATCGAATTCTGCAGATTTCATTTACTGGAATTATATCGAATTAGTTTGTCTGGAAAATTAATCTTCAAATTCAAGATACCGAAAATATAAGTACAGCACAAGTTCATCTCCGTTAATAGAGCATTTTTATGTTCTCAGTATGATATTAATTAATGACGATTCGACTTCTCGTTCTTGATGTTATGAAACCACACAAACCAAGTGTGATCGAATACGCCACTGCATTGCAGGATTTGGATTCCGTACAAGGAGTAAATATCATCATGTTAGAGATTGATAAAGAAGTAGAAAATATTGAGTTGCATATAAATGGTGATGATCTGGATTTTGAGCAGATCAAGACGGAGATACGAAATCTAGCCGGTGCAATTCATTCAATAGATCAGGTTGTTGCAGGAAAGGTTACTGATCAAACCCTAACAAACGCCTCTACGGAATGATTTCCGTGCGAAAGTTCGATGAAGTCCAGGAGCATATGCGACTGGCAGGTGGTTGGGAAATATTCAGACGTTATCTGGTCATGAATGCCTTTGATGGTCTTCTCTCGGTATTCGGTGTGGTAATGGGTGCATTCTTGTTGGAAGTTACAAATCCCCGGCAGGTGATAATACCCGGTCTTGGTGCTGCAATTGCTATAGGTGTCTCAGGTAGTTGGATTGCCTATTTGATGGAACAGGCAGAGAACGAACGTGAACAACGAATCCTTGAACAGCAAATTTTGACAAATTTGGATGATTCACGGATTGCCAAAGCAACCCACACTGCATCCATTGTCAATTCTATCATCAATGGTCTTTCTCCCCTCTTATTTGGCAGTCTGACTCTGGTCCCCTTCTTATTTGCCGAGCTAATTCCCATTACTACTGCATTCTACATCTCATTTGGGTTAAATGCCAGTTTCTTGTTTATTCTAGGGTTATTTTTGGGAAATATCTCTGAGCAAAATGTCTGGATATTTGGTGTGAAAACGGTATTCGCTGGAGTGGTAGTTGCAATCTTTCTCTACTTCCTCTAATATCCCTCTTCCCTGACAATTCCTTTCCTTTCATCAACCAGTCATCTAGTAGTCTGTTGTATCTCTATTTCTCAATAGGTGGAACACCAGTCCTTTTTTGCTCGGATGATAGTACAAGTAATGATGACTGATGTGACGGTAATCGGTGCAGGTAATGGTGGGTTGACCACTGCTGTAATATTAGCCAAAGCTGGGTTTGAAGTTACCGTACTAGAAGCTCATTCCTATCCTGGTGGTTGTGCTGGCACATTTCGTCGAAAACATTATCGATTCGAAGCAGGTGCTACTCTAGCAGGAGGGTTCAATCCTGGGGAGGTGATGGACATTATTGCTAAACATGTGGGGATTTCTGATTGGAAAGCTCGTTTCGACTCACCTGCCATGACGGTGCATCTACCTGATAAAACACAGATACCACGGTATGGAGATTCTCGACGATGGGATGTTCGGCAACAGTATTTTGGTGAGGATTCTTTCTCATTCTGGCAATGGCAGGAGAGAACTGCGGATGCTCTCTGGGATTTTGCCTCGAGAAGCCCCCCATTTCCTCCTCAAGGTCCAAGAGAGATTTATGATCTGTTCCAAACAGGAGTAGGTTGGTTAAGTGATAATCTGCGTGCTTCCATTCGTCCGAGTTTAATCCGTGATGCTTTCTCTCCAATTGCTACTCGGTTGACCGGTCAATCAGAGAACTTGCGACGATTTATTGATGGTCAATTGCTTATCTCGGCACAAACTATTTCCCAGTATGCCAATGCGATGTTCTCAGCATCTGCACTCGATCTTCCCCGACGAGGTGTCGTCCATTTAGAAGGTGGTATTGGAACTATTGCCCGGCAACTTGAACAAGCCCTGATCGATAATGGTGGTACTCTTGTATATCGACAAAAAGCAATCGGAATCAGGGAATTTACCGATCATGTATCCATTAGGACAAACAAAGGACTTACTATTCAATCTGATCTCGTTATTGCCAATCTGACACCATGGGATCTCCGAGATATCATGCATAACCCTCCGAAGTCTCTTCAACAACTTCCTGCAAAACCAGAAGGAGGATGGGGAGCATTCATGGTTTATGTTGGGATCGATCAAGAAATTATTCCAGCAGATACACCGTTGCATCATCAGATCCTTGGGGAGGGTCGATTGACTGAGGGGAATTCGATATTCATCTCCCTCTCACCATTATGGGATGAGAGTCGAGCACCACGAGGTAAACGTGCAATTACCATCTCCACCCATACGGATTTCAGAAAGTGGTGGCAACTATATCGAAGTAATAGAGACGCGTATAGGACTGAAAAAAAGAAATATATTCAACATATCATGAATCTGGCGAGCCGTGTATTTCCTAAGATTACTGATGCAGATCTTATCGAGGCGGGTACCCCTCTGACATTCAATCATTTTACGCGGAGAAAATTTGGTTGGGTTGGGGGATTCAGACAGGAGAGTTTGTTCAAGACCTTTGGTCCACATTTAACCAATCGTGTTTGGTTGGTAGGAGATTCTATCTTTCCCGGACAGAGTACTGCTGCGGTTAGTTTGGGAGGGCTCCGTGTGGCAAACTCAATCCAACAACAATGGGATTGAAACATAACAGATAATCTTCGTTTCTTAAATTGACCTCAATCCATCGTCAGGAAATCTCTTACTGAAGTCCAAATTCAACCTCTACCAAGTTACTTAAAGTTGAATCCTGTTCTTTTGGAATATCGTGGGTTTCTAACTCATCTAATGAAATAATTTCATTCATCAGGTCATCTAAAATCTGATTCTGTATGACCGAGGGATTATCGGTAAAGAGTACTCCAATCAATTCCTCTCTGACTTCTATCCTAATATTCTTATCCCCAATTAGTACCTGTTGGAGATCACCTCCAATATGTGTGGCTTCCTTCAATACTGCAGTAATTGCAGTCAAAGCTCCGGATATCAACGTCGCATCAATACTATTCTCAGGAGTGAAATCATATTCAAAGACAGGAAGTCCCTGTTCCGTCATCAGGATGAATTTATTTTGGAATTGAGGTTGAAGGATCACGGGATTATCAGGTTTGACAAATCCTCTGTAGAAAAAGATATTCCCAAGGAGAAAGATTACCGGTGGAACCAGAATTGCAATACTCTCATTGATCTGGTAGATCGTTGTTCCAGGTGTCACTGTTTGGCCAAAAAAGATAATGGTCGTGATTAGGTAGATGATTGAGATATCACCAAGTACAGCAAGAAGATAGATCCGGATACTGCTAATTACCTCTTGTTGACGGTCGGTCATCTTTGAACTCAGTCGAGTAAGTGATCGCTGAAGTACGATAATGGCATAACCAAAGAATAAGACAAATGAGAAGCTGAAATATTGGATTTCTGCAGGCAGATTGGGAAATACCAGTAACACCAGAGAGAATACTGTGATTGTTCCCAAAGAGGCTAGGATTGCTAATTTTGTACTATCTACACTGTTTTCCTCATAATACGAGGTGATTAATACCAGATGAATCGCAATCAAGATGCCAAGAATTCCATCTACAATTGAAATATAGATTCCCGTTTCTGCTAAACTGAGATTTTGCAGTAGGATATATACTTGAACCGCGGCAAGAACTGCTGTTATCACCATAATGGAAACCACAAATTTTGGGGTTGAAATCTTGATACCACGATGTTTCCGATAGAGTTTGAGTCCTAAATAACTCGAAACCACTATCATTAGTGTCCGCAGGATTATTGTTGTAAGAATAACAAGATCCACGAGTATAGCTCTTCTGTTTGGTTCTAATAGCTTTCCCTACTATGTCGTGTAAAATTGACTGAAAGTACTATAGCCTCTGAATAGTCCAGATCGTATACTTCTCTGACGTTTTCTAACTGGAATTTATTTAAGATTGAGGTTATACAGTCAGATGTGATGATTGAAGCAAGGAGTAGAGATCTCGGAATCATCTATATGTTCAGTAATATTGGGATTACTGCAGCGGTATTCTTCTTACCGTTATTAATGAAATCACGAGGGATTTCTGATCTGAACATTGGCTATATCGCCTTACCTTATTCTATTGCATTATTCACTGCGAATGCTGTGTTTGGGAAATTGACCGATAGTTATGGACGGCAACCGTTTCTTCTTGTTGGACTTGTCGCTTCTGCACTTACTACGGGAAGTTACGTCTTTCCTCATACAGTAATTCAATTCGTTATTGCCCGTTTACTTAATGGTCTGTCACTTGGTATGTTTCCCGCAGCGATAATGGCAATTGCATCTGATCGTGGAACGCCAATGGGTGAATTATCCTCATGGAGAGCGCTTGGCTGGGCAATTGGTGCAATCATCAATGGAGTTATTGCCGAGGTTCTGATGTTGGAAACAGCATTTCTAGTCAGTTCTGGCTTGTATCTGGCTGGTTTTGTCTATGCCTTTATCCGTGATACTGGCGGGAAAGTTGATCAATTACGGCAAGATGATAACAGAAGAGATCTACCACCACCCGAATATGGTCAGGTAATCCGGTCGAATTGGCCAATCTATCTGATGGTCATCCTCAGACATGGATCGGGTGCATCGATTTGGATATATTGGACTCTGTTCCTCCAGACTGATTTGAGATTGAATACCACACAGATCGGGATCGTTCTGGCAATCAATACCATTACACAAACGGTAGTGATGAAATTTTTCGGTGATCGGGGTAATGCCCAATCGATGTTCTGGTTAGGAATTCTTCTTTCTGCCCTGAGTTTCTATTCCTTTCCCTTATCCCAAGATTTCATTCAGATCTGTTTGACTCAGATTCTACTTGGTATCTCATTTGCCTTCTTCCTAGTTGGTGGTCTACGTGTGGCAGAACAGAGAGGGACGACGCTCGGTATGGTTGGAACAGCAACTGGCTTATTTGAGGCTTCATTTTCAATCTCACAGGTGATAGGGCCAATTCTTGCAATCATTGTCTATGCTCAGTTCCAAACCTATACTTCTCTGATGTATGTCGCAGGTACCATTACCATTATCTCATCGGTTGTGTATGGTATTTTAATCAAATTACGATAGTATGCAAACTCTCTATGAAAAATCAAGATACTGCAGATGAAATTAATTATTATTTCTGAGAAAATTAGCAGTAGGAAGTTTTATCACACAATTTTAGCCAGTATGATCCATTTTGTCATATTAACTTAATTACTAGTATCTTGACCTCCTGATACGCGAAAAATTAATCTCGTCTTCATGATAATTTTCCTTCTTGTTGCAGGGGTTCCTACGACTATCTCAAGTCAAACTGGTGTCACGATTCATCCTGTAACCGAGGTTTCAGATAGTGCTACTGTCGATATAAACAAATTTGAATCACTTGATCTCTTCAATCAGAGTCAATTTGATCTGAATGTGATGATGTTAGGATTCAATAGCTCAATAATAAATGAAACTGCGATAAGAAATGATTTGATTGATTGGCATGCCCCGATCTCAAGATATCCTGAAATTTACAATGGCAATCCAACTGATGGTATTGATTTCAAGATGAATTATACGATCAATTATGATTTTACCTTTCTGGGTACACAAGATCTGCTAGATTACAAGAATTTCATCAAGACCAATGGGACTGTTGGTCAACCTTACTATGACTGGCCATATACCATAGATTCCCTGGTAAACATGCCTGACGTAACAGATACAGCATATTATGTACGATCTGAGAATGCAGAAACATATCTCCAGACAAGATATGGTGATCCACTTCAACACACCGTAGTGGTAATCAATACGTTCACAGGATATGAAAATTCATTCACACCATACTATTACAATACTTCATACACTGATCTTGATCATCCTGATTTTGTGGGTCGTCGTTACTCTTCAACCAATCAGATTGCAGGAGGTGCATCGAATAGTCGACTTCTTTATGTTGATTATAGCGCAGGTCCAGAATCATATTATCGAAGTAACCAACCTCATGAACACATCACTGATTATGACTTGACTCAGAGCTCAAGTGTGGATCAGCTAAATCTAGATATTGCTGATGATATTCAGAGTGCAATTGAGCTGAAAATGTTACCGTCCTATATCTATGATCCAATTATACCGGCTGAAACAGTTAAATTTGAATTCATTCTGATGAATTTTGAGGACGCAGCAGCAATTCCTCAATTATCTGCAGTACCGACGTCAAATTATGATTATCTCTCAAATTTCGATCCTGAGACGGTAATAAAGAATTTTGTGGGATTCAATTCTCGCGTCAATTGGACGTATGATATACTTGGTAAGCTCAATTGGTATGATATTCCTAACATGAACCAATCAATGATTACTGCAATCAATACAACCTCCTCTGAGATTGCTTCCGGACCAATCATGAGTGTACTTGATCAGGAGTATGGAAATATCTTCTCTGCCAGTAATGCCAGTGTGACGATTATCCCTGCCTTTATCTGGGGTATGCCTGAATTGTATGGAACTGATTTTGGTGGTGTTGCCACCGGTGATAATTTAGGATCATTTACCTATTTGATTGCGGCTCAATCGCAATATGTTGCATCAGGTACCCAGTATAGTCTTCCTTGGCTCACCTCTCCTTTCACAGATACACTCTCAGTAGGATCTTCCTCTTGGATTGGGATTTATACTGGCTATTTTGAAGGTGAGATCTATCAGAGTGAGATCGATGTTAGTCAGGGAGATAATCTGACGTTAGAGGTAATGACTCCGTCTAATTATGTGAAATATAGTAATGGGCAGTCGTATGAGACGGTTGCAATCCAGACTAATCTCTATGCTTCTGCGAGTACCTATAAATTCAATCTCACCGCAGGCGATATTTACAATCCCTATTTCTGGGTATTCAAAAATACAGGTAAGACTTCCAGCTCGTTCAGTATGAGTATGACGGCATTCCGACAATTGACCTATGGTTACAGTCGAGTCCTAGTACACGAGGGTGGTCACAGTGTTGGGGTCTCTCATCCCCATGATGGATTTAGTTGGGAAAAATACTATGCTGGCGATGGTTACTATGGTGAATATGTCGACTGGTTATGGGATGATTCCTATTCCACGATGAGTTATGCTGCTTCAATTCCTGGGTTCTCTTCCATGGATTATGATACGATTCAACGTGGATTTTTACCCACCTATTTCGAGCAGTTAAATCAGAGTTACCAGATGATTTTGGATAAGATCTCTAACCTCAGTGGGTATGTCCCGTTCTCAGTAAATGCCTCATTACATAGTGCCTATGCTAGTTATCAATCAGCTACCGCAGCATTTCAAGCCGGTAACTATAATCAATCGGTATTGCTGGCCATGGATACCTTTACCTTATTTGATCAGGCTGAGAAACAATTACTCTCATCAGCACTGACTGAAATCAGTATTACTGGACTTGATGACCTTCCCAGTGGTGATACTATTGAGTATCAACTGCTTATCAGTACAGGTCAATCTACTACCAATTCGACAAATACTGCAATCCACTTCACTCTGGAAGGACAGAACTGGACGGATCTGGTGATAATTTTGACCTATCAAAACCAGCAGATCTACAAATATACTGGCTATACTTGGGAAAGTATTAACATAGATCTCAGTGATGTTATTGTTGCTATACCTCCGTCATCTACACCTACGACTTTAACTTCAAGTAGACCAGACGAGAAATCCGGCTTTTTCTCCAATTTACCCATTCCAATAGGTATGGTGCTGATGGCATTGTCCTTCATGACGGTAATTATTTATCGAAGAAAGCGTACTACCTGATACAAGTGCTCAATTCTCATTCAAATCATGTGTTTTGACCAATTATTTTTCAAATAAATCCTAGAATTCATGTTGTATATTGTCTATGTATTCAATTACAAATTATTACGTAAAAAATCGTAATTGGTGATACCTTTATATTAGTGAAATCCCATCAATAAATTATCAAATGTGTGGCATTATCGGAATCACCAAGACCAAAGCTGACAAAGAACCAATTGGCAAACAGATATACGAGGCATTAAGTCGACTCGAATATCGTGGGTACGACTCCGTTGGTATGGCAGTGGTCAATCAGGATGGAATCCTATTAGCCAAAGATAGTGGTGCTATCAAAGAGGTAGGACAAAAACTAGATTTCCAATCATACACCGGACAGACTGCCATTGGTCATTCACGCTGGGCTACACATGGACCTCCCGTACAACGCAATGCACATCCCCACAAATCAATGGATGGTCGGGTGGTGGTCATTCATAATGGGATTATCGAGAATTATCTCTCCATTAAAAAGGAATTAGAGGCAAAGGGTGTTGAATTCCAGTCCGATACCGATACTGAGGTCGTCCCCAATCTCTTGGAACAAGAATTGAAACAGGGTAAAACTATGGAGGAGGCAATTGATATACTGGTCAATCGTATTGAGGGAACCTTTGCTCTGGTAATATCAACCACTGCTGAACCAAATCGAATTTATGCACTCAGACGTGATAATCCCCTGGTTGTCGGAATTACCGAGGATGCTATGTTCTGTGCCTCTGATGTCCCTGCGTTTTTACCTTGGACTCGTGAGGTTCTGATCCTACGAGATGAAGAACTGGCGATATTGGAACCGGGTTCATTGAAAATAAAGAATACCAAAACTGGTAAGATTATCAAGCGTCGATCACATGAGGTAACATGGGATGCTGAGGCTGCTCAGAAAGGTGGTTTTCCCCATTTTATGCAAAAAGAGATACACGAGCAATCAAAAACCCTACAGACACAGCTTCGAACCCAATCTGATATTTTTGAAGAAGCTGCAAAGATGGTGTCAAAAGCTGATAAAATCATTACTGTAGCTGCAGGGACTGCTTATTATGCCAGCCTGACAGCCTATCATTCATTTCCCAAGTATGGTAGCTCGGTCGTATTGCCCTGTATCTCGGCAGAATGGGATACCGTTGCTCCCTTGGTTGATGAACGTACATTAGTACTGGCAGTATCTCAATCAGGTGAGACTCTAGATACCATCAAAGCCATTAAGGATGCCAAACAATCTGGGGCAGCAATACTTTCTGTTGTCAATGTGACTGGATCTACTTTAACCCAGATCTCCGACCTGACGATCTATATTCATGCAGGTCCTGAGATCGGTGTGGCTGCAACGAAAACCTTTACCAATCAATCCTATGCAGTGTGGCGTATTGGTTATGCTCTGGCAAAACGGAATGCCACACTTTCAGATGCTAAATTGTCTGAATTTGAACAGGCAATCAACTCTATCCCATCGGCTGTTAGCAAAGTGATCCGTAAGACCGAAGCCCAAGCTCGTGATCTATCAAAATGGTTTGCTGAAAAATCATCTGCATTTTATCTTGGTCGTGGTATCTCCCAAATTACCGCATTTGAGGGAGCATTGAAGATGAAGGAGATCTCCTATATTCACGCAGAAGGATATCCTGCTGGAGAATCAAAACATGGCCCTATTGCCCTGGTCGAACAGGATTATCCCGTGGTCTTTACCATTCCTCGAGATCGAACAAGGGAGAAGATGATGGGTTCTGTTCAGGAAATGGCAGCTCGTGGTGCCACCACTATTGGTGTCATTGAGGAAGGTGACGAAGAGATGATAGAAGTACTAGATCATTATTTTGAGATACCTAAAGGTTATTCTGAATTTCTCAGTACTATTATCTATACCATCCCTCAACAACTGTTGGCATATTATACCTCTGTAAATCGTGGTTTTGATCCCGATCGACCTCGTAATCTGGCAAAAAGTGTAACTGTTGAATAGAATCAGTTCCAATCTGGTCGAGAGACTAAACTTGTTTATTTTCCTTAGAAGACAAGATCCTTCAGTTTCTTCAGTAAGGGCCAGTTGTAATGTATCGAATCAAGTTGGACAAATTTGTAAGAAATCGTGATCAGCCAAAATCCCTCCATAGTCAGACCTAATTTTTGGAATAAACCAGCAAAGTGGGTAATTGCTCCGGTCAAGACAATCGCAAGTCCCGAGCCGGTATAGAGAACCACTTTGAGAATAGTCAAGATCAATACGATCTTTAAGGTCAATTTCCATTCGTCATAGTTCTTCATCTCGATGAGAAAGAATACCGAGGCAAAGATAAATGAGATCATTAACAATGCAGCAATTAGATTATGTGCGGTTTGCGTAGGGACCTGTAATCCAATCACCTCTCCACCAGGGAAAAACGCTAGTAATACCAATAATACCCCTGCCAGGGCGATAAAATGTGGAGAGCCAATCTCCGTAATTTCTTTGTCTAGTAATCGATTCAGTTTGAAGGAGGAGATGATCAGTAACGTCCCGTCGATAACAAAGATGATATTCATCAACAGATGGGCTGGTGCCGCAGCTGATCCCAGTACACTGACAGTATGTGTGATTATACTGTAATCATTCCACATTAGCCCCATAATCGTTGTACCAATCCAGATCAGGGACCATCCCATGATGGAAAGTAGCAACAATTGAATGGATTTGGTAATTGAGGGCATATATTGCTTGATTTATCGGTATGCGATCTTATATTATCTCGTGTTAGATCATGAACAAATGTAGTTATTTACACTCCTAATTAGTATCTGTACAATCTGAATCTTCTGTCAAACCAGTCGTAAATAACTGATTAGTTTCAATCGATCCTTGGGCGCTATATAATGACAATTTTCTGCTATCATCCCTGAGAGATCAATATAATTGAGAAATTGATGGGTGAATAAACTAGCTAGATAATCGAGTAAATCTCTCAGATCAAGATAGTGAAAGGGAATGGTCAATATTTCAGTCATCCGTGTTTTGATTCGACTAATATAGGATTGAATGTCATGGACAATCATCCGATATTCTAATCTTGGACTATCAATAATCCTCTTCAGATACTGCTGTCGTTTTTGGATCTCCTGCTTGCTGGTAGGATAGACAATGTAGTTGAGTATCAGATTATGTGTGCCCTGAGGATACAAATCAAATTCCTCTTTGAATATCTGATCAATATCAGAAAGGTTACGGAGGTTAACCATTTTCTCTTTTTCTAGCTTCTCCCGGGAATTATTTTAATTTGCGCAATTCGGGTAATTCTATCAGGAAAATTCATCGGAGCTTATGAACTATTATTCTCTCAAAAATGAATAATCATCTGCAGTAATTCGATCTTCCTGTCTTTTTTCCTTTGCTCGTTCTAATTCGTCTACTGGTCGTTGGTAGTAAATCTTGCACTTTCCATCAACTTCCTTGAGGATTTGAAGTTTCATCTTCAGCCCGAACCCCGTTTCATATCGTTCGAGAATCTCATGAATATCATTGAATTCCTGGAGCAGATCGTTTTTATCTTTGGTTCGTTCGTGAATCAACAGAATCACTGCAAAAACATCCTCAAGAACCGAACTTAAACCCACGGTATCACGATCAGTATTGAGTTGCTCTATGATGTCATATAATTGAGATCTTATCATTTTGAGAAACCTACAGATATCATCAACATCGACATATTTGGAATCATGAAATCCCTGTTTGATTGTTCCGAGACAGTGCATAAATTCGAATCTATCAGTAAAATTCTCTGTTAAACAATCAAAATTAACACTCATACTCAGGACAATCGACATCTGCTTTAAGTAGTCATCTGTGTCTGAATAACTATCTGAAAATCTCAATTGCTGTAATGAACAGTCAGGTCTATTGATCTAGTAATTTGGGATTATTCTCGGACTCGTGATCCAGATTGGGATATATGTCTAACGAAAATATACGGCTTAGATTTCTTGGAGTGTCGAATATTCATATCTCTATTCTCATGTACAATTAGTATTCTTGATATATGATCCCTGACTGTAGATAATATGTACTCTATATATTTTTATGATCTCAATAACTCTGTAAGTATGTGATCGGACGTGATGTTATCATAATCCATCAATTTTCGTCCACCGTACAAGCATTTATCTTCCCAGCCTTGTAATATATCATATGGATCCGCCTGAGGTAACCGTTTCATTCAATGGCACGCATTTTCATTCGATCAATACCTTTCTCTTTGACCTTGATGGTACCTTGATAGACTCATTGGATCTTCATATAGAGGCATTTCAGTGGGTGCTCAATCAACTTGGTAAATCCGTGGCTCGGGAGACATTGGAACCTTTGATGGGTCGTACACCACAGGATATTATCAAGCAATTTTTTGCCGATATGAGTCGTGAAGAATTACTTCATGCTGCAAGACTCAAGGAAGATAAATTAGCCGAGATAATTGATCATGTCTATGTCTATCCACACATTCAACCTTTCTTGCAGGAATTGAAACGATTGGGTCTGAAGCTGATTGTTATCTCATCAACACACAAGAAATTGGTTGAAATTCTCTTACAGAAAGCTGGACTCTTGCCCTATCTTGATGATATTGTCAGTGGTGATGAGGTTAAAAACGGAAAACCTGATCCTGAACCATTTGCTCTAGGCGTTCAAAAAGCCAAATCTATTTCCTCGAAAGCAGTGGCAATTGGTGATAGTGTTCACGATTATCAGTCTGCAATTGCTGCTGGTGTAAATTTCATCGGGATTTTGACTGGTAAAACTGAAAAACAAACCTTCGTGGAGTATGGTCTAACAAATCTAATCTCAAATATTAACGAACTTTCACTTCAGGTCTTGTAAATTTAATCTTTGTGACCGTATGAGTTGTTTGAATTAAATATCATCAATAGTATAATCGTTTTCATCCTGTTCATCAGGATGGTATTTAGCCATTTCTTTGGTGAAAGTACCTACTCCTTCAACCAAAGTAGACATGCCGACGGTACCTCCTTCCATTGCACCACGGAGGAAAGCTTTTCCTAGTTCCTGGCCTGCAACTTTGAGCTTGTTCGATGTCTCTGATTCCTGACTCTGTTTCATCTGGGCATTGAATGCTCCTTCAGCCATACGTTTGGTAAATAGGATTGAAGCCTTGGACAGACCCGTCAGGATTTGTTTACCACTTTTCTTGGCGGCATCAATCATAACATCTTCTTTTGTCGGTGGTTTATCTTCGGTCACAATTATTGTATTGTATATACTCAATTAAAAATTCTTGTTTGAAGGAGTTGTTTGCGAGAAGTCAGGATGTCAAGATTTCATCATCTATATCAATTCTCGTCGATTATTTGGTTGCAATCATATTCCGTAAAGCGAACATTTCATTTTCTGCAATAGAATCCCCATCTAGATGGTATATTTTCTCCAAGAGGAGTAGAGTGTTGATATTTTCTCGGTATTTCTTGAAATTCAGATCTGAAGAAATTAGTGACTTCGTAGATAGATAGGTGTTGAAAAGTTCATCACTCAGTTTGGATGACACACTTCCCAGTGACGCAATATCAACTAGAGGGTCTCCCAATCGGAGTTGGGTAAAATCTGCAACTCCCAGAAGTTGTGAAGTACTGGGTTCTACCATTAGGTTTTCCGCAGTTAGGTTTCCATGAATTAGACTTGGTTCATAGATGTAGCCATCAAAGAAGTCAATTACCTCCTTCTGGATTTGATCAATTTTCACGAGATCTGTTTGATGAAATCTATCCGCTGCAATCGTCTTCAAATGCTCAAAATATTCTTCAATTCTTCTTACTGGAGGAGGAAATACCGAGAGATCAATTCCATCAAAATCAGGTTGCATTTGTTGTAAGTTCCTCAGAAATCGTAACAACTTCGACGAGAATTCCTCCATACACAGAACATTGTCTAGGGCCAGGTCAGATTTACTAAATGCAGTACCAGAAAGCTTGCGATAGCCAATGGTATTGAAGGGAATGGAGGGTGATGTATAGAAATACTTGGGATAGGGTACTTGAAGACCGGCAAATTGCCCATGCTGTGTGAGGAGAAAATCCCGACAGGCTACGAGCTGAGTTGCCATCCGTTCGGTTTGTGCAAGAATAAACTGGTATTTCTCATCAAACTCAATTATCTGATGATCAATTGAATTAGCAACTAGATTTACCTGCTTTGGTGGGGCTAGGTTACGAAATTCTGCGGTGATCTCAGCTCCAATCTGATGCAGGTTCATACTAAGTACAATTAGTATTACCGGTTTAAGAAGGATGAGACAACTACAATTCAGTACATTATGATCATTCGAATCTCCTGAAGTTTAAATGTGATATGTCAAAATCCATGATAGTTGTCTTTCACGAGCTCTATCAGATAAATTATGTGCTTTAACCTGCATACTCATCAGAAAAGTATTACGGTGTAATACCCGTATATTACAGGAATAATATGTTGTATTTTATTATGGTGAAATAATATTACACTTGGCAGATGTCAGATTCTAGTGTAAATACTTGTGAGGTTTGTGGGACATCCAAACTTCTCAGGTTCTGTCGAGATTGTGCGACATTATCGTGTAATTCCTGCCTAGAAACATCTGTTGAATATATCTATAGCTGTCCAAATTGTACTGCAGAGCCTAATTCTGAGGTATGTGGTAGCTGTGGGTCCACTACTAAGATTGATCAGGAAAGAACTATTTCTATCTGCCCCTCCTGTTCCAGTCACCGAGTAGAAGATCCAGAAGTTCTTCTTGATAATCTGCCATCAAATTATTATGAAACCATCACCAAAGTTGAAGTCGTCAATTCCGAATTTATTGATCTCTACCGCTCGTTTGATTTTATGGTAGCTTTGGTAAGATTTTGTCGATTAGCCGGACTATATGGTCTACCACAGATGGAGATGCAATTGGAAAAGTGTTCTAATGCGATGGTAAATATCAATAACAACGCGATAGAGGGTCTTAGCAAGATCCGCAAAGAAGGTATGTATGATATTCGTCAGCATGATTACTTCAAGAAAATCAGTCTAGAACACTACCGATCCCTAGAAGGAGTGTTACGGCATACCGAGGAGAAGATTGAGGCACATCTGAAACAGATTAGACATTGGGTAGATGAAGTCAAACAACGGTTGGAAGAATTGACCCCAACTGCTCTCTTCCTTCGAGAACATTATGAAACCCTATCTACTATTAATCGGTACCTTCCCACTGGAGTAAATGATGTCGCTGCTATTGTCCCTCCCATCGCTATGAGTATTAATACTCCCAAGCGAAAGGAAAATGACGAGTGCTATATCGTCTTCACACAGGAATACTGCGTATTTCTTCCCAAACATGCGTTGAATGATGAGGAGATTGTGACCGGGGTAAAAATTCCCTATGCCAATTTCATTCAACGTAAACGTACTAACTCCCTGCTCAAAGGTGTCCAGTTGAAAATCGTCCTTAAGCAGGGTAATATTGTGATCAGTGCCCCTCCTCAAGTACTCGATAAAGTCGAAGAATATTTCGGACTCATCGATTCCGATGAACCCTACATGGTCGGTTCACCGAAGAAGATCATTGCAATTGAAAGTGATACTCCTGATAAAAACGAATACAAGCGAGCTGCGACGAAGATGATTAATATCTTCAGAGAATGGTTATTTGATGACCGTGTACAGAAAGCTCATCAGGAGCAAAAACTCGAACTTCCCTCGATGAAGGAATTGAAGACACAATTGGATCGATTGGAGAAGATGTATAGCAATTACAATTATCAAGCCAGACACCATCAGATCCCTCTGGATAAGTATCAGGAGGGAACTGCTGAGATTAAGGATAATTATGCGTCGCTCCGAGATAAATGGAGTAAGTTATCTGGTCATTTTGGTGATCTAGATCCCTCCTTCTTTGGAAAATAATCACAATTGATTTCTCTATCTACTCTGTTTATGATGGTTTGATTGATTCTCACGAATTGGTTTTTTCCTATGTTTGGTTCAGCGTAATACTATTCAGTTGATGACATTACTATTCTAATATTAATTTATCAGTCGAAAGTTCAGCAGAATCAGAGGTTCTCCTTTTATTGAGTACTCCTGAGAATGATTGCAACAATGTTTCAGTCTTGTTTATCTCAAAGTTTATAGGATACCCAATCTAAAATTACTAAATGAACACAAAGAAGGTGTTATTTTAATGGCTAAGAAACGTCGATCCGGAGGAAGATCCGGCGGCAAACGTGGATCCAATACAAACGAACAATGTGGTAACTGTGGAGCAATAGTTCCATCCGACAAAATTAAAAAAGTCACTCATTACGTCTCGCTTGTTGATCCTCGTATGAGAAAAGAACTCAAAGAGGCTGGTGCTATCTTGCCTCGACGACGAGTAACTGAGAAGTACTGCATTAGTTGTGCGGTTCATTATGGTAAGGTCAAAATCCGTGCCAAAGATAATCGTAAACCAGATTCCTGGTAAATTGGTTTCTAATTAAACGCTAACTGGTCAAATACTCGAATCTCATAAAAAATCTAATAAAATTCCAATCTCACTATTCAGAGTTTTCCAATTTTCAATTTTTTATATTTATTATATTCATCTAATTAACCGAATCTTGTAGAAATCCCACTTATCATCTTGTGATCTGATCCTAATCTGATCCTAAAGGACGGGGTCTTCTTGTCATTTTAGATAAAATTGAGATGGTATCAGAACTGATCACAATTCTATCTCGACTAATTGATTGTTATCTTGTGGGACCAATTGGACCTTCCCGATCTCCTGATGCATAGATGTCAGTACTACAACCATTGAAAATCTCTCTTAGCGGGTCGAGCTGAGAATTCTCTTGTTTACGTTCAGAAAATGTGTAAAAATTATAGTAAATTACGCGATTGTAGATATATGTCAAAAAATTACTATGGATTCATTGTTTCAATGAAATACTTTGGATATGTCATAAAATTACTATGGATTTATTGGAAATCCGAAACAATACAAAAACGAAAATTTTTCGTAATTCATTATGCCAAAATCCATACAAATTCAAACTTAAATTGATAACTATTTTATAGTTAGATCAAATCAAGATCTGTTACCTCAGTAATGATAAGCTGAGAGAAGTGATAATATGACAACTTCACAGAATGAACATGGAAATGAGATTGAAGGTGGATTTTTAACCACCTTCATGGATAAGATATGGCTTCAAATGGGCATAGCAACCGGGATAACCGTCCTTTGGATTATCTGGATTGTGTATGAGATCCTTTTCAAAGGATCTCCAGCGTAGGTGATTAAGATATGGCTTTGACACCTCCACCAAAAAATTGGCAAGCTATTCCTTTGGGTAGAGATGAGAAATTATGGTCTTTATTGATAATCGTCATGATTACAATGATGGGTTTGATGACCGTAGGTTTCGTCTTCGTCGGTAATCAGAATCCACCTGAAGAATATCGACAGATCCCAACAGAAGATTACAGACAATACGCTATTGATGGAAATGACGCATCGGGTGCGGTAAAAACTACTATTCGTGGAGAAAATGCCCTTTCCTTACTTAGTGGAGTTGATGCTCAGGGTAATGGCGGAGATATTTACATGCAGGCAAGACAATGGAATTGGTTGGCACCGATGACTAATTTCACCGCCAATGGAATTCAAATCGCACGTGGTGAGACCTACCGACTCCATCTTGGATCAACTGATGTTCTTCATGGGTTCGAGTTAATTGGTGCTGATTTCCTCGTCACCATCCAAGTAGTACCTGGTTATGATTATATTGTTGATTTTATTCCTCAGGAAACAGGAATTTTCAGAATAATCTGCAATGAGTATTGCGGCGCAGGTCATCATACAATGTTTAGCTTTATGGAGGTTGTGGACGTATGAGTTCGATAACTATTGATAAAGAGAACTTCCGAGTCTGCCCACAGACCTCATTTCGCGTTCACAAACCTACCGAACCTTTGATTATTATTAACGCCGTTATGGCAATTCTTACCCTGTCTACTGGTGGAATTGCTGCACTCCTGATGGGATTGCATAAATCTCCAGGACAGGCATGGACTTTACTAAAAAGTACTACCGCCTATTATCGAGTTGTTAATATCCATGGTTTCAATATGTTGATATTTTGGGTTATTTGGTTTGAAGTAGCTTTGATGTATTTTGTACCGACCGTACTCCTGAACTCACCTCTCTTCTCGACGAAGATGGGTTGGGGTGCATTTGCAACCATGCTAATTGGTACCTTAGGATTGGAATACATACTGATCTTTGGCTCCCCCAAAAATATCGTTATGTTTACTGCATATCATCCACTGACTGCAGAACCTGCATTCTATATGTTCTACCTAATCTATGCGGTAGGTGTCCTACTGGCAGGTGCTAATTTCTTTCTGACAGTCTATCAAGCCAAGAAGACAGGAACTTACCCTCATAAATCCCTGCCTTTGGTTGTTTATGGGGTATTCGTTGCAGTAGTAATTGCTGTACAGGCTATCCTGAATGGTGCCATCGTACTTTCAATTGGGTGGCTTTATTCCCTTGGAGTACTAAAACATCCCGTTGATGCTGACCTTTGGAAACAGGTATTTTGGGGATTTGGTCACAGTGCACAGTATATCAATATAACTGCAACTGCTGCAGTATGGTATACCTTAATTGCGATTTCAACTGGTGCAAAACCACTAAACGAGAAATTCTCCAGGTTGGCTTTTCTGCTCTATCTGGTATTCACCGTACCAGTTGCAACTCACCACCTGATTGTGGATCCAGCCTATTCAATGCCATTTAAGATTATTAATGCCACCATATTGGCACTTGGGTTGGCAGTTCCCTCCTTGATACACGCATTTGTTATTCCCGGTGCTCTTGAAAAACAAGTTCGCCTACAGAATCCAGATGATGAAGAGGTAACTGATTCACTCTTCGGTTGGATGCGTAAATTGCCATGGAATGAACATCCTGCTATTCCCGCAATCATCTGGTCAGTCTTTCTCTTTGGAGTGGGTGGAATAATAGGTTCGATCCAGGGAACATATCAACTTAATATGATCACTCATAATACACTGAGAATCAATGCTCATTTCCATCTGACGGTGGTTGCGGGAACCACAATTGCATTTATGGCGATAGCATATTATGTAATCGAGTTGATTCCTCGCCGTAAGATCCTATTTGGTCGTCTCAAGTCAATACAAATTCATCTGTATGCAATCGGTCTCTTACTACTCTCTGGAGGCATGTTTATTGCTGGCGTGCAAGGTGCTCCTCGTCGAACTGCCACCTATCAGAATTATGCTTCAAATGGTTTCAAACTTCCTGCTTGGAATTTTGGACTTTGGATGTTATCTGTCGGTGCTGTTTTTGCAGTAACAGCCGGGGTCATTTTTGTGGTTCTAATTGTGGGATCTCTCTTCTTTGGTGAGAAATTACCAAAAGAAGGGGATTGGAGTTCAGCCATTCCTGGTGGTGATCCCGAGGTACTGGAAGAAGAGCATGGTGATGGACTTGAAGCACCTGGAACTCTGGGTCTGGGGGTTCTCTTCATGATCCTCTTTGCAGTATTCTATATTGTGACCTTCTTGGTTCTGTCCCAGGGATGGGATATAGGTAGACTAACCTATCCATAACATCACAATCCTTGGGGAAGGGTACTTTTCAGGTGAAAAATATGTATCAAATACACTCTACATCATTATCAACCGTTGGTCTTACCGATCTTTTGCAATTGACCAAACCGAAAATTGTGGTTCTTTTGGCTATAACTGGTGCTGTTGCATTTTGTATGCCTGTAACCGGTTCAATATCAATTCCTCATCTAATCTTGTATATCCTTCTCGGCTATTTTGTGGCAGGAGGTGCTATGGTTGTAAATAATGCCATCGATTATGATATTGATGCCATGATGGAACGAACGCAATCCCGAGTCAGTACCGGTCAATTATCGAGAATTCAGGTGACTGTCTTCGGTTCGATTTTGATGGTATTGGGCTTAGTACCTGCATTTATCATTTTTGGTGGCTATACTACGTTATTCTTGGCTTGGGGCGGCTTCTTCTACATCTTTGGATATTCGTTACTGTTAAAACGAAATACGATTCTCAATACAATATTTGGTGGATTAGCCTCACCTGCTCCGGTTTGGGGTGGATATGCTGCTAGATATGAACTAATTGGTCAAATTCCAAAAGATGCAATACTTGGAGTCCCAATTGAAGGCTGGTTAATTGGACTGCTTGTATTTTTGTGGACTCCAACCCATACTTGGGCCATGGCTGTGAAAAACTATCATGATTATGAAAATGCATCAATTCCCATGCTTCCTGTTGTTTTAGGAATCAGGAAGACGGCATATATCTGCCTACTAGGAGGGATTATAATCCTTGTATTTGCCAGTTATCTAGTCCTTTCAATACATCCTCAGGTACTTCTATTCCTTCTCCTGATTAACAGTGCTTTTCTTCTCTCTCTGCTTAAGTTTGCACTGCGACCGACGATAGCAGAGGGAACACAGAATTTCTATGCCCATAATATCTGGTTAGGAATGGTGTTCTTGTTACTACTGTGAGCTGATTACTATGGAAATAACTGAAAAACAAATCAAACATCTGCATAAAATATCGAGAACAGGATTAGTTATGGCTTTTGCCCTTATCGTCATCATGCTATTTCATGTCCTGATTGACTTTTTTTACCATATCTGAGGTGCTTAGATGAAACATAGCTTCCTTCTGATACTTCTGCTTCTCTCAATGCCTGTTCTGGTGAGTGGACATGGATCTACTCCTGATAACGTGCATCAGACTGAGATGCCAACTCTCAGCCTTGAGATGATCTTCCTGATCACCCTGTTATTTGGCCTTGGGATTCTCTTCGTATTATCTGAGGTCATCGGTATCAGAGATCGAGCATTATTACTTAGGATGGCTGCAATTACCCTGATGTTGCTGGTCATTGATTACACATACATCAGGTACTTTAGGTGAATTAAAATGAATGAAAAACAACTCTATGATGAACTAATATCCAATATATACGGGATAATACTACTGCTGACCCTAGCGTCGGTAATGCTTCTGGTGCATGTGTCCTTGGCTTTCTACTTTCATAATTGAGGTGAGATAATGACAGAATTGCAGCTTTCACAGTCAACATTTGCTACCTATCGGTATTATATCATTACCGCTATCATCTTCTTAGATTTTGGTATTCTCTTCGGTGGGTTAAATGCATTACGGGTCGCTGAAATCTTTAATGTTCCCGAAATACACCGGACTCACTGGACATCAACTCTATTTGGTGGTATGACCGTAATCATGTTGGGATTACTACTGTATCAGATTGGGCTGAACCTTAAGGTGAATATCCCCCTCAAAATACTGAGTATCATTGTCCTAATTCTCATTATTCTTGCAGCAATCTCCAGTTATATCGTTGCCTGGGATCAGGGTAACCCCTTGGGTATGTACTTTATGCCACTTATCAAGCTGGCAGCTCTCCTGTATACGCTTATGGTAGTTTATGCCATAATATTCTTGGACCGGAGGCAACCTCTTCTAGAGGAACCAGCATATTACATGATCTATGCGGCTGTAATTTGGATGGCTATCTCCTTACTGTATTTCCTTGGCTATACAGGAGTTATTGGTCCTGAATTCCTGACGACCTATATTTACGGGTTCTTCAGTTTAACTCTGTTTGGTACCTTGTCAATGGTTCTCCCCCGAATATATGGCACAAAACCCCGTCCGAAAACTGCAATCCTTCGTGACACGGTTATGTTGTCACTGAGTGCTACCCTATTATTATTTAGTGATCTCTTCGAATCAGATTCTACTCTGATGGGTTTTGTAGGGACGATATGTTGGGGGCTTGTCGGTTTTCTATTCATTCTCTATATCTTTGATCTGATGTTCAAAACTGGTATCTCTCCCGTATTGTTGGGATTATCAGTAGCATTGATCATGTTTGGTTTCTTCGTCATGGATACGTTGATGAAATCTGTATTTCCGATCTGGGTCACGGCTAGTCATGTCCATTTCATGTTTTTAGGTACCTTGGTGATATCAATTATTGCAGTTGGTTTGCAATTTCTAAGTTCTGAGATTGATCAGATCCAAATGAGCTCTAAAACTCAAAGTATTGTGATCTTTACCAGTATTATTCTGATAGGAACCATCTTATTGTCGTTCACCCTGCAAGTCTTTGCTATAGCTGGAGTTGCTGGTATTCTCTTTTTCCTATTTCTCATCAGTTTTGAATTAACCTTGGTATGGCAAGTAATAACGTAACAAAAGCGAAACGTCTTGAAAATACGAAATTCTCATGTTCTATCCTCTCAACTGACGATTGTTATATCTCGATAAAACAGGCAATATTCGATCATTTTTTTATATGGCGCCAGATACCTAGGCTATGACGTCTGTATTAGTCAATGGCACTGGTACTATTGGTGAACCACTTATTGCGCTTCTGCTTAGTACGAAGAAAGATCTGGGTATTGATGATCTTACTTTTTACAAACATACCCCTCGATTGAGGGATCGACCCATGCTCAAAAACCTGCAACGAAAAGGTGGCAGAATGTGTGTCATGGCTGATAAAGTCGATGCATTCAGAGAAATTGATATTGAACCTGATCTGGTCTTCGAGGATGCATTAAAAGCTGCTGATGTCGTTGCAGATGCAACTGCAGAATCTGTTGGACTTCGTAATAAGAAGGAATATTATGAGGCTGCGGAAGACTCAACACTTGGTTTTTTGGCTCAGGGTTCTGAATCTGGTTTTGGGACAATTTACGCCGCTGGAATTAATGATAATATCTTCTACGACGATGTCATGCCTAAATACGTACAAATTGCTTCCTGTAACACACATGCTTCAGCTTCTGCAATTAAGCATTTCGCCATCAATGACGATGGTACTAGTAATTTGGAGCATGCTGATCTTACATTTATCCGTCGTGCATCAGATGTTAGTCAAGAACGAGGTGTCATGGCTCCGACCATCTCAACATTTACTGATGATCGATTTGGAACACACCACGCCAAAGATGTACACAAACTCTTCAAAACACAGGGTCATGATCTTAATATCTTCTCATCTGCTATCAAGGTGAATTCCCAGTACATGCATACTTTATCTGCTCATCTTACACTGAAAGAACCACGGACGCGTGAGGAAATTCTGGACATTATTCACAATACTGATACGCTAGCACTGACCAACAAGACTGCTGTCAATTTGGTCTTCTCATTTGGCCGTGATCATGGTCATTTTGGGAGAATTCTGAATCAGGCAGTATTTGTAGAACCATCAATCAAAGTGCATGGCCGTCATCTCTATTTTTGGAGCTTTACTCCTCAAGATGGTAATGCCATCCTGTCTTCAGTTAAGGCAATCCTGTATCATCTCCATGGTCAGGAAGAGACTGAAGAACTAATGAAACATGCCAAACCCTGGTTATTTACAGAAGTATAATTCAACCAGTTTTTTCGCAGATCTGTACCGATTTTCTCAATATTTTTGTAGATCTAAACCTATAGTATAGTTGTGACTTTCTGCCCAATTCACGACCGAGTTGAACTTCAGGATGGAAAATGTGTTGCCTGTGGTGAAGTTGAGTATTTGACGCAGTCTCAGAAAGATATGGGTGACAAAAAACGTGTGAAATATCTCATGTTTGGTTACAGTCTGGTATTTACCATAATTGTTGGTATTATGTGGATCTTTAGCTGAGTAGTGGCGAAATATTATTGATTACTCAATTATTTTGGTAAGCAGTTATCGGGTGGTTTCCACTTTATTCTGATCACAATACTCGGTTAATCTGCATTTGGAACAGAATGGACTCTGTGGTGTACAGATATTCTGACCATAGGTAACAAGAAGCCCGTTAATTGGTATCCAGTATTCTTCAGGTAATTTATCTCGGAGGGCATACTCCGTCTTACTCGGTTTGTCTGTATTGATATAGCCCCAACGATTACAGATACGATGAACGTGCGTATCCACACAGATCCCTGGTTTGTTGAAACCCAAGGTGACAACAAGATTTGCTGTCTTTCTGCCCACTCCTGGTAGTTTGATCAATTCTTTAATGGTATCGGGGACCTGATCATCTAATTCCTCATGGAGAATTCTACCGGTTTCTTTGAGATATCCGGCTTTGTTTTTATAGAATCCAGCAGGATAAATCAATTCCTGTATCTGCTCCTCATCAAGCTCAGACAGCTCCTTTGGATTGTTTGCCACGGCAAATAACGCCGAACTGGCCTGTTCAGTCACCTCGTCCTTGGTACGAGAGCTGATAATCGTCGAGATCAAGACCCGATAGGGATCACTCGACCGTTTGGCGATTTCATCGACCACGGTGGTATATTCTTCTACATCCTGTTCCACAATTTTGAGAACCTCATGGATGTCTTCATCTTTCATACTTCTGGTTTAGATCACTGACTTTAATGCCTACTCAATGCAGGTAGAACAGGAGAATGATTATTTTTCCCCATGATGAACTGGAAATAATCAAGATCAATAACGATGAAGTTAAAAATTACAACACTTTAGACCATATTGTTCTGATCCTGAGGATTGATTTGGATTGGAGACAGATCGCGGGGATCGCCCAGCCTGGCCAACGGCGCAAGGTTGAGGGCCTTGTCACTTAGGTGTTCGTGGGTTCGAATCCCTCTCCCCGCACCATTTTTAATTTTTTGAACGAATTGAATCATGATTATCTTCTAATATGAATCTCACAAATATTACAGTTAATCTAGCTATTTTCGATTACATACTTTCTGACAGACCATCTCTAAGTTGTTTTTATGAGATGGAAAAGTGGCTAGGGATATCTTCTTAGCTTTGCCAAATTTCCGTGCGTAACAGCAGAAATCTATTTAGAAACCATCATTAAATAGAATTCATGAGTAATTTATTTCGAGATTATCTGAAACAGGTAGAGGAAGCAG
>Ga0102944_1000410_pt1 | contig 33618 bp, 29 predicted proteins | sample SalPonD_shore_MG_FD_78172 | JGI IMG/M metagenome (GOLD analysis project Ga0102944, IMG submission 78172) | Salt pond soil microbial communities from South San Francisco under conditions of wetland restoration - Salt Pond MetaG... | ecosystem: Environmental > Aquatic > Marine > Intertidal zone >... | reverse complement strand
TAAATATGTGAAGATTTACTCAGTTTCATGAAATGATTAGCTTTTATGTAACTTAGGTTACTAATTTATCGAAAACCTGATTTACAAATCTCTATTTATCTGCTTAAATGCTTTCGAGTCGATTATTATTCGAAAGGAGAAACGCCATGATTAGAAAAGCAATCGGATTTCCTGTCCTCGTTGCGCTTGCAGCGATTCTGATCTCCTGCGGGGGATCTGGCGCAGAGAATGGTACCACCGCTCAGAAACAGACGCTGTCGCTTGGACTCGGAAATTCACCGATCTTCCGGGTTGGTCCCGGTAAGGACTCAACGGGTACACAGGTTTACAGTTTCACCTACGTTCAAGCTGCTGTAGTATTCAACGCGGACGGAAAAATTGCGGACCTTGAAGTTGATGAGCTTGAAGTGAGCACCCCAAACTATGATGGACTTTCCATGCCGCATTTTTCAGGCTGGCCAGGTAGCCCGGAGCCCAACATTACCAATCATGACACAGAAAAAGTGGAGGGAAAGGCCCCGACCACGGAAGACTCGATTATCGCGGAAGTTACCGCGTGGAAGACCAAGCGTGACCGCGGAGACTCTTACGGCATGAGTGACACTAACGATTGGTGGAAGCAAATGGACGCGTGGGAAGCACTTTTCATTGGAAAGACCATCGATGAGGTTGAAACGTTCTACGCAAAGTACACCAATGACCGCAACGGGCGGCCGCTGAACCCGGAGACAACAGATCCGGCGGAGAAGGCAAAGTACGAACGCATGAGCAAAGGGGACAGGGAAGTTGTAGCAGACGTGAGGTCCGGGGCCACTATGAGTATTAATGACGCGCACGGCTACGTGCTCAAAGCTATTCGGGAAGCGTGGGACAAGCGCAAGCCAATGCCGGAGCTGAACATATAGACCCCGCCCTGCAGCGTATCGAAGCCCCCTCACGTTGAGGGGGCTTTTTTGTGAGCTCCCGCGGTGGAGCGTGCAATAATCATATTCCTGTTTTACAATAGCGGACACGGAGGAACCATGAATCTCGACCGACTAACTGAGCGTATCAAGCAGGTTTCCGACCTTTATGCAGCCGACTTCGAGATCGAGCGGGATGACGATTGGTATGTCTTCAAGCTCCAGGAGGAACTTGGCGAGCTCACTCAAAAGTACCTCATGATGACTGGCCGCGCACGAACGAAAGGACTGAGCAAGGCGGACATCGCTGTACAGTTCCGTGACGAAGTTGCCGATACGTTCTCTCTCATTGTATTGCTGGCCCGCCACTTTGACATTGACCTTGACGATGCAGTAAAAGACAAATGGTTGAAGCATCTGGAATGACAGCGAGTCTCTCCCGTATCAATTCCTGACGCCGTTACCCCGCCCGGTCCCGCACCGTATAGATATGCAAAATGGTCAAAATTTTCTCTTTACAGACCAACAAAAGTGCGTTATCGTTAACGCATATGGGGTTACGTCATTGCCGTGCTGAAATTCAGCATGTCCAACGCCTTGAATCCTATGTGCCGCATCAATGCGGTGGCCGGCAGCTTCCAACCTCCTTCTCCACAGCATACTATGCGGGGAAGGTATGGGCTTTTTAATCTTTTTGACCATTTTAATTAAATTTGACTTTTCTCGTCGGGCATGTATACATTTACCCATGACACATCACCTGCGGCTTCAGGGTTACAGGAGCCGAGGGCAAGGAGGTACATAGATGAAACGTTTATTTGTATTGCTTTTGGCGTCATTTATGCTTGCGGGCATTGGGACGTCTCTGGCATTCGCATCCGGTTCCGCAGAATCTGGCGGCGGTGGCGGCGGCGGAAAGGTTGATCTTTCATTCTGGAACATGCCGTTTGTGACTCAGGAGGTCTCTCCCGAGTACGTGAACATGTGGGAACAGAAGGTCAAACAAGCTCTCCCCAACGCCACGGTTGATGATTACTACGGCCCCGGCAAGTACTCGGAACAGCGTAAGACGTTCCTGGTGCAGGGGAAGAGCGGTACTCCGGACGTTATTGAGGGCTTACTTGAAGACGTGGCCGTGTACGTCCAGAAGGACTCCATTGTCCCGCTGGATAGTTATTTCAACAGCTGGAACATGTCTGACGAGTTTGTAAAGAGCACTCTCAAGCCGCTCACCATTAATGGCAAACTTTATGGCATTCCTTACAATACAAATGCACGAGCCATGGTTTACCGTAAAGACGTGCTGGACAAACTGGGACTCCCCGTGCCCAAGACGTGGACGGAGCTCATTAAGACCGCTCGGACCATCACGGAAAAAACGGACATGCACGGTCTCTACCTTTGCACAAAGGTCGGTGGACCAAGAGCTGCTCAGGAATTCATTTCCTGGTATTTCCAGGTAAACGGCGGCAAGAACATGTTCACAGTCACGGGTGATCACCAGGTCACGTATAACGCGACGGTAGATCAACTTGAGAAGGTCCTGACCCTCTATGACGAAGCGTTCAAGGGCGACAACCCTGCGGTTGACCCGAATGAAAGAGGAAACGGATGGGAAAGCGAAGATCCTGGTTATGTGAACGGACAGTGGGCGATGGCGCCAATGGGTCCGTGGCTCTGGGGTCGCAGAGGTGACAGTGCCGGCGCAAAGGACGTTCTGGAAAACAAAACCGGCATCGCTTCTCTTCCCGTCATCAGTGGAGGTACGCCGGCCACCTATCTTGAAGTGAAAGCGATCATGATGAACTCTGCCTCTAAGAACAAAGATGAGGCATGGAAGCTCATTCAATTCATCACCTCAAAAGAGATGATGGCCCGCTGGCTTGTTGACTCTGGTGGTATTCCTCCACGCCAAGACAGCCTGAATATGGATCTTTTTCAGAAAAGCGATATAGGCTGGTGGATTCAGGGATATGCCGACCAGCTTTCCAAAGCTGTGGCGCAGGCACCCATCAACTGGGGACCGGTGAGTGAAGCGGACCTCCGTGCGGTGAACTATGTGATCTATGACAAGCAGTCACCCCGTGAGGCAGCACAGTGGCTCCACGACCAGGTAACAAGTCTCCTGGATTCCGGAGAGCTCTAATCCGCATATATAGCATGAGCTGAATCGCGAAGAGCGGACAGTCGGTGAAGTTTTCATCCCTGTCCGCTCGTTTTCGATGTACCATTACGCATAAGTAAAGGAGAACAGGGAGTGACGAGTGTTCACATAAGCAGAAAACATATTGGTCTTTTGTTGCTACTTCCCACACTCGTGATAATGGCCGCGTTTACCCTTTTCCCGCTCCTGGAAGGGCTCCGCCTCAGCCTCACAAACATGAACCTTCTGCGCGAGACGTCACAGTTCATTGGATTGTCGAATTTTGCGAAGCTTCTTACGGATGATATTTTCTGGATTTCACTCTATCACTCAGTGTTACTCACAACCGTCGCGGTTGTCCTGCAACTGATACTGGGACTCGTGGTAGCTACTGCGCTCAAGCAGGAGCTGCCAGGAGTCCGCTTTATGCGGAGCATTATCATGGCCAGCTGGGTAATTCCCGTTGTGGCTACCGTAGTCATGTTCCGATTCATGTCGCAACCGGACTACGGATTCATTAACATAATCTTTCGGCTTCTCGGGGCGAAAAATTTGAACAGCTACTGGTTTGGCAACCTGAATGCCGCATTGCCAATGATCATCATTATGCATCTCTGGCGAAACATCCCGTTTTACGCCATTGCCTTTATGGCAGCCATGCAGGCAATACCGGAAGACCAGTATGACGCGGCACACATTGACGGGGCCGGTCCGTGGAAAACATTCACGAACGTAACGCTCCCGGGAATTCGCGGGATGATTATTGTTATGGTGACTATCCACGTTCTCTGGACGTTCAACAACTTTGACTTTGTCTATATTGCCACAGGCGGCGGACCGGTAAATGCAACTGATATTCTGCCCGTCTACGTATACCGGCAAACGTGGAGCAATTACACCGTCGGATATGGAGCCAGCATTGGTGTCGTGATGCTCCTTATCCTCCTTGTCTATTTTGTTATCTATATTCGCATCTACGAACGGAAGTCGAGGTGATTTCATGGCACTGACTAAACGAACGCGCGACCTTATTCGCATTACGGCCACGTATGTCGTGCTGGCCGGTTGTTTTGTATTTTTCATCATGCCCATGATTTGGATAATCTACAGCTCATTTAGAGGATCCGACGCGATCTTCAGCGGGAAGGTATTCACACCACTGTCCGGTTTTACGCTGGACCACTACAAGACAATACTTTCGGTGACAGACTTTCCACTCTTCTTCCTCAATTCGCTGCGTATCGCGTTTCTGGTGAGCGTCATTGCCGTTTCCTCTTCCATTCTTGGCGCGTACGGGTTGAGTAGATTTCATATCCCCAGGCGGAACACCATCCTCACAGCCATATTTTCCACCCAGATGTTCCCCAAGATTCTTATGATCCTGCCTCTTTACACCATCATTGTGGCATTCTCCATGCTGGATACCACCATTGGCATTGTGCTTGCTCAACTCATTCTGGTACTGCCTTTTGCGGTGTGGATGCTCAAAGGCTACTTTGACAACCTGCCATCGGAACTCGAGGACGCAGCACGAGTTGACGGCTGCAACGTCTTCCAAACGCTGTTCCGGATTATCATTCCCATCGCGGCGCCGGGAATCCTGGTAGCCGCGTTCTACTCATTTGTAGTGTCCTGGGGAGATTATCTGATTGTGTCCGTTATAGCCCAAAGCCAGCGCACCGCAACCCTTCCCCTTGTGCTCCAGCGGCTCTCTTCCGCTTTAAATATCCGGTGGGGGCAGGTTGCGGCCGCTACCGTAATGACCATTGTCCCTACCATACTCCTCTTTTCACTGGTCAACCGCTGGCTTGTCTCCGGAATGACCGCGGGAGCCGTGAAAGAATAGGGCTCCCGTTCATCGCCTCATATTGCTATTCACACTCACTATTTGTAATCCGTGCGATTCTTCTTGAATCCGTTTTCCGGACGTGTAGGCTGATACAATCCTATAAACACCTGTAAGGAGGAGATCAGATGAGAAGAGTTGCATTGATTCTTCTGGCGCTCACCGTATTGTCCGGCATGGCGTTTGCAAACGGCGGCCAGGAACAATCCGCCGGCAACGACCAGGCAATGACAGCCGCTGAAGGCTTCAACTGGAAAGCGTTTGAAGGCGAGAGCATCAACGTTATCGTAAACAAGCACCCGTGGGTTGACATCATCCAGCCCAAGATTGCGGAGTTTGAAAAACTTACCGGCATCAACGTCAGTCTCGATGTGTATCCGGAAGACCAGTTCCGCACTAAGAGAACCGTTGAAATGGTTTCCGGGACCTCAGTCATTGACGTCTTTATGATGATGCCGGGCAACAGCCTTGCGCAGTACTACACCAATGACTGGGTAGAGCCGCTGAACCAGTTCATTGACAACAAGAACATGGTATGGCCGGAATACGATCTGGCTGACTTCTATCCCTCAGCACTCGGCGCCGGGGAGCGCGACGGAAACAACTACACCGTTCCGCTGCTTCTTGAAACCTCCCTTCTGGCCTACAACAAAGACATTTTGGCAAAGTACGGCGTGTCAGTACCGCAGACTATGGATGAGCTTGAAGCAGCCGCAAAGACCATCTACGAGAAGTCAAACGGCAAGACGTACGGCATCACGCTGCGCGGAAAGAAAGCGTCTGCTACCAGCCAGTGGGTCGACTTCCTTCACTCCTTTGGCGGGGAATGGATTGACGACCAGGGAAATGCGGCAATTGACTCTCCGGAGGCAATTGCAGCAACCAAGTTCTACGGGAAACTGCTCCGCGAATACGGTCCTAAGAGCGCGCCGAGCAACAGCTGGTACGAAAGCATTTCCATCTTTATGCAGGGCGAAGCAGCGATGATTTACGACGCAAGCGTGTTCCGCCCCAACTATGAAGATCCTGAAAGCTCTCAAATCGCTGACAGCGTTGGCTACGCAGTCATCCCTGAAGGACCGGCAGGCCGCGTTCCCCACATTTCAAACTGGGGCCTCGCCATTTACTCCGGTTCAGAACACAAGGGCGCATCCTGGCTCTTCATCCAGTGGGCAACCAGCAAGAAGATTGCTCTTGAAGGCCAGCTGGCAGGCATTCCGTCCGCACGCGCAAGTGCATGGAATGATCCCGAGTTCAAGAAAGCAGACCCCTCTCCGGAGTGGACTGAAGCTTCAAAGAAGAGCTACGAACTTGCTTCACCCATCTGGAATCCCCCGGTGATCAACGTTGGCGAAGCTCGTGACGCAGCCGGTAGTGCCATTGTTGCCGCCATCCTTGGTGAAGACGTGGACACCGCCGCAAGAGAAGCTGCAAAGTCCATGAATAAGGTTATTGCTGACGAGTAAATGCAGCAGATGCAGCCACAGGCCCGTTCGCGGGCCTGTGGTCTCTCAAACCGCATGAGGAGCGCGGCAAAATGGTAGAAAAACGGGTAAAGTATCTCTTTCCCCTTCCAGCCCTCATTGTGATGGGCATTATTGTTATCTTCCCTATCGGCTACAACCTGGTTCTCAGCCTTTACCGCTGGAATCTGGCAAGCGGCGGTCATACGAGCTTTGTAGGACTTTCCAACTACGTTGGCTTGCTCCATGACGCGCGATTCTGGAACTCTCTGCGGGTCACTGCGCTTTTCACGACCGGCGCTCTTGGCGGCGAGGTAGTTCTGGGAACGCTGCTGGCGCTTTTCTTTCATCGTGAGTTCAAGGGAAAGGGTTTGGTGAAGGCGATCTTTCTCTTTCCGATTGCCGCGACTCCCGTAGCTGTCTCTCTCATTTGGGCAATGATGTACAACTATGACCTGGGCATCATTAACCACATGTTAACCTCAATCGGATTGCCGCGGTCACTCTGGCTGGCCAGTCCCAAAACTGTCATACCCGCTTTAATTATTACAGACGTCTGGCAGTGGACCCCGCTGATTTTGCTCATTGTGCTCGCAAGCCTTGAGTCACTTCCGCAGGATCCGTTCGAGTCTGCACACGTGGACGGCGCATCCCCGCTTCAGGTCTTGATTTACCTCACGCTTCCCATGGTTAGACCCGCCATTGTTGTGGCAGCAATGATACGCTCAATTGATGCCATAAAGACATTCGACCTGATCTACGTCATGACACAGGGTGGACCTGACGTGGCGTCGGAAAACCTGAACATCTACATATTTCACAAAGGCTTTTCGTACTTTCGCATGGGAGAAGCCTCAACCCTTGCCGTGGTGCTCTTTATGCTCGTGCTTATTGTAAACATACTTCTGGCCATGCTCCGCAATGCCGGTGAAGGCGCCAGACGACGGAAGGGAGGATCGGCCACGTGAAAACCAAACGTACTCCCATCCAGGCGGCCTTCTTTTACACCGGTGTCGTCGTTATCTGCATCATTCCGCTCTTCGTGTTTGCCTGGATGATCATGACCGCACTCAAGACTCAAATGGACAATCTTGCCATACCGCCGAAACTGATTTTCACCCCTACCCTCGATAACTTTCGGAATACGTTAAGTGGCAACAATTTTGGCAAATATCTTTTCAATAGCTTCATTGTTGCCGGCTTCGCCGTAGGTATTTCGCTGGTTGTAGGATTGCCCGCCGCATACGCCATTGCCAAATACCGCCTGCGCAGAATTGGCCTCTCTCTTTTGGTAGCGAGAATGGTACCTTTTATCAGCTACCTCATTCCGTGGTTCATTGTCTTTCGGGCAATGCGGCTGGTGGATTCCTACATCGCACTCATTACCACACACTTGATCATTACCCTGCCTTATGTCATCTGGATTATGATCAACTTCTTTGAAAACGTCCCAACTTCTTTAGAGGAATCCGCCCGCATTGACGGCGCCAGTTATCTCCAGGCCTTTCTGTACGTTATCTTGCCCGTTGTTCGAAACGGAGTCTTCACTGCATCGGTTTTATCTTTCATCTTTTCGTGGAATCAGTTCCTCTTCTCACTCATACTGAGCGGAAGAGACACAATGACCGTACCGGTTGCAGTCTTCCAGTTTATTTCCTATGATCAGATCAACTGGGGTGGACTTGCCTCAGCAGCAACACTGATTACCCTGCCGCCGCTTGTCATGACGCTTTTCATTCAGAAGTACATCATTCGCGGTCTCACTTCAGGGGCGGTAAAGGAATAGGACAGACGCCGTGAGCATCAGCATACGGCGCCGGATTTTTCTCTCCTACATAGCCCTCATCCTGCTCGTCGTGGGCTATGTGGCTGTTTCCGGCGCCATTCGTTCGGTCAGGTTGCGCATTGAGACCGACCGAAACACCATTCTGCAGCTAAAGAACACGTGGAATCAGATCCAGATATCCCTGAACAACATCGTTGTGAACTGGAGAGACGGTGCATCGTATGAAGAGTTCCGCGCTCAGTATGATGCTTTTGACACCCAGCTTGCCGCCGCGCACAGTACAATTAGCGGACGCGTGTACTACCCACAGGACCTAAAGAAACGCTTGACCAATCTGGAGGAAGTATGGTCCATTGCAGACACCCATCTCAGCTCCGTGGTGCGCCACGTAGAGCTTCCGGCGTTTGCGCAAGTGGAACACCTGGTTACCAGGAAGCCGGGATTGCAGCGATTGAATCACCTCTGGGTAGATCTTTTTTACAGCGGATCCGCCGAGTCACGCCGGCTTGCCTACGTCATTGAAGATCTGATCGCCTCCGTGGAGTTTTTCCCCATCTACGGGGAGACGATGAACCACCTGCTTGATGTAATCATCGGGGACGCAAACCGGCTTCACGCCCAAACTGCCGTTTTCCAACGCGCCGCAAGCTTCCTCTTCTTTGTTGCATTTTTGATCACCGCATTTTTTCTCTCCTCCCGCTTTTCGTACGCGCTGTCCCGTCCGATTGTGAGGGTGGCTGACCGGTTAAGCCGTTTTATGGGGCGTACCGGAGCCGGCTCTTCCTACCACGGACGCGACGAGGTGCGGGTTCTCGCCCGGACAGCGGAGCACATGATGCGCCACTACACGCGACTTTCCACACAGGCCGAGCGGCTTGCGCGGGGAGAAGTTGCAGACGGCGATTTGGACTTTCCGCGCAGCGGCGTGGTTGGACACTCCATGAGCGAGATTGCAAACTACTTTTATGAGCTGGCACGTACCAGTGATTGGATCCGCATGGGACAATACGGCGCGCAAATCAAGGAAAAATCTCCGAGGGATGTGCTTGCTCACAACTTCAACGTCATGTCCGCGGTCATCTACGAGCAAATCACCACCCTCAGAAACATGTTTGAGGGGGTCGATGAAGCGGTTCTTGTCATGGATGAAAACGGGACCGTGCTTGAGGCGAACTCACGCCTCTTTCGCCTGTTCGGAGACGAAGGGTGTGAATCCGCCGAATGTGAGCGTATCCTGCAAGAATTGCCGCCCAAGTTGAGCGAGCTGGTAGTGCAAGTAGTTGGCGGGACATCGGCCAATGACTATCACACAACGCTGCGCGCCCTCGCCGGACACCAAGTGCCCGTCCGCATTAATGGAAGACTCCTTCCTCAGCTTGACGGACAGCGCCAGAAGGTGATGTTTCTCATTTCAAACGAATCCTGGCGCGCCCGCGCGAAGAGAGAACAGGAACGGCTGCGCGCCCACGCCACCGTTGCAGAGCTAAAAGCATTGCGCGCGCAGATACACCCTCACTTCTTTTTCAACACCCTCAATACTATCGCATATTTAATTGAGACACAGCCAGAGACGGCCGTAGGCACGGTGGAAAAGCTTGCAGATCTTTTCCGGTACACGCTGGCCGCCACAAGGCGGGATAGAGTGCCACTCCGCGAGGAACTCGAACAAATTGAGCGTTACCTGGACATTGAGAAACTCCGCCACCGCGAACGGCTTACCGTCACCTACAACCTTGATGGAGGACTTGAAACTGCCCGCATTCCGCCCATGTTGCTGCAGCCGCTCGTGGAAAACGCCGTACGCTACGGACAGGACGGCCGCGGAAGTGTGCGGATTGAAATACACGCTCGCAAGGAACGTGAAGCGGTAAGTATTGAGATTGCGGATCATGGTGCGGCTGAAGTGAGCCAGGATGAACTTCTCAGTGGTTCCGGCACCGGTATTCGCAACGTAAACCATCGCCTCAAGACTCTGTACCGTGAACAACTTTACTTCCGCGACAACACGCCGGCGGGTCTTGTAGTGGGGCTCCGCATACCAGCGAGGGCGTCATGACCAGGGTCAGGACCGTCATCGCCGAAGATGAAGGCCCGGCAAGAGAACGGCTTATTGCGCTCTGCGCTTCCATGCCCATTCTGGACGTAGTCTCCGTTGCAGTTACCGGAGCCCAGGCGCTTGAGGCCATTCGGACCCACACGCCCGACCTTGCGTTCCTCGATATACAGATGCCGGTCATGAATGGGTTTGAAGTGCTCTCCCGCCTGGAGACAATCCCGCATGTCATATTCACCACGGCCTTTGACGACTACGCAATTCAGGCCTTCGAAGTACATGCAGTAGATTATCTTCTGAAACCGTACGGCAAAAAGCGATTTGAAACAGCCGTCTCGAGAGCCGTTGCGCGGATAGAAGCAAACGTGGGTGACGAGGAGAAACTCCGTACCATACTGCGTCAGGTGCGTGTCCCCCAGGAATACCTGCGACGGCTCAGCATCCGAGAAGGACATTCGTATCGCGTGATAGACGTTTCATCGGTAGATTGCTTTAAGGCGGAAGAGGGGCTGGTGTTTGTACTCAGCAAGGGGCAAAAACATGTAGTGGACACCTCCCTTTCACAGCTGGAAGAAGAGCTGGATCCAAACCACTTCCTGCGCATCCACCGCAACGCCATAGCAAACCTTTCACGTATTGAACGGGTAATCCCGTGGGGGCAAGGGCAACTCTCCGTTGCACTTCCCGGTGGAGAGAAGCTGTTTGTAAGCAGAAGCCACGTGGATGAGTTTCGAAAAGTGATGGGACTCCGTTTTTGATTCGATACTGGCCCTTGCAAAAGGCTGCTTGATTTTTCCCCTACCGATCAGCATACTTGTCGCACCCGGGAGGTCTCCCAGTGAGAGCATGCGCAACATGTAGATTTTTCATCACGCTTGTGGTCATCCTGACTGCAACTGCCGCCCTTCCGGCGCAGGAATTAACCTGGAATCTTGGCGACGTACTAAGAGCGGGGATTGACAACAATCTTGGGCTCAAGCAGGAGCATCTTTCTGTAGCAGAAGCGCGGGGCAAAATGGAAGACGCGTGGAACAAGTTCCTTCCACAGCTGGACGCAGGTACCTCCTTGAGCCGAACGGGCGGTCCGGATTCCAGGTGGTCTGCCTCCTTAAGCGCAACTGCATCGCTTCGCCTCTCTTCTTCGGTGCGCCTTGAGATTGAGCAGCTTCAAAATGCGTATGAATCAAGCCTTGCATCATACGCTTCATCTGTTGCTGCCCTGGAAAAAACGCTGAAGGAAACATACTTCTCCGTCCTTCTCACCGAGCGGCGGATCGAAATCGCAAGAAGCAATCTAGATCTTGCCGAGCAGCAGTATGCACAGATCCGCCTCCGGTTCCAAAACGGCCGCGCCTCGGAACTGGATATGCTTTCCGCGCGCGTAGCGGCGGCCAAACGCAAACCGGAATTATTAACGCTGCAGCAGAACAAAGAAAGCTCACTGTCAAAGTTAAAAGACCTTACGGGACTTGCTCCGGACGCGGCCCTTCAGTTGGAAGGCCGGATAGATCCGCCGGAGTTTTCCCTGAATCCGGAATCGCTTGTTTCCGAAGGAGTGTCAAACTCGCAGGAAATCCGGTCCCAGGAACTGCAACTCGAGGGCGCGAAACGTGACAAACGCATATCGCTGCGCACAAACAAGGTTCCGACCTTTTCTTTGAGTTACTCCTATTCTCCGTCGGTCAGCCCCCCGTTTGACGGCTCGCTTTGGACTGCCCCTTCAACCTGGCAGGGCGGATCGCTAACATTCCGGCTGAGTATTCCGCTGGACCCATTGGTGCCTCATTCCCAGGCCGACAACGCCGTTCGGTCCAATGATTACCGGATAGAGAAGGCCCAACTCGGCCTTCAAGAAACGCGCAGGTCGGTGCAGAGCCAGGTGATGGACATCACCCGCCGAATGCAGCTGTCACAGCAGAAGCTCGAGGTCCTTAGACTGGCTGTGGAAGCGGCCAGCGCACGCTACCGGCAGACCGTCAGCGCCTATGAAACGGGAGGGCGTCAGCTTCTGGATGTTGAAAACGCCCAAACTGAAATGCAGCAGGCGCAACTGGACGTAGCAAACGAAATGTATAACTATATCGTGGCAATTATTGAGCTTGAAACAATCACGGGAAAGAGCTTCTTGCTGGAGAAATAAATGACGAAAAACCGTTCCGCCCGAACCATCGCGGCCAGGTTTGGTTTCATGGCCCTCTTGACACTTTCACTGTTTCTCGGCGCCTGCGCCCAAAAGAATAGCACGGAGGACCCACAGAATAGCGGGGCGGAATCCGCTCAGGTTTCACAATCGCGCGCGCCGTCCGGGACCGGCGGAACGGCGGGCCCGCCCGCATCTGCTTTCAGCACCGCGCGCGTGGAAGTCCGGACCAGATCCATTCAGGTTGGCGGCCGTCTTGAGCCGCAGACCCGGATTGTTCACAGCATGCCTGTTGCGGGCGTGATCAGAAAGGTCGGCGTTAGTCCGGGAGACCGCGTCTCCCAGGGGCAAACGCTGTTCACCATAGAACGAGACGAAGTTGGACAGACCTATCTGCCCGTCCCCGTGACCGCACGGGTTACCGGTGTGGTGGCAGAAGTCGATGTGACAGCTGATGAGGAAGTTTCCTCCGGAGAGACCGGCGTAATTGTGATAGGAGTGAACGGCTACCGTTTGCGGGCACAGGTGAGCGATAAGGACGTTGCCGGAGTGCGGGTTGGACAGAAGGTCACTGCGGATCTTTCCAACTCAAAAGAACTTCGCGGTACGCTCACTGTACGGTCTCAGGAACCAGACTATGATACCGGCCTCTTCTCGGTCACTTTTGATTTTCCAGCGTCGCCTGACACGTTTGTGGGTCAGTTTGTCCTTGTGAACCTTCCGACCGCGCAGGCGCGCGGAATTTTTGTTCCGCGTGATGCGGTAGTAAGACGGTACGGCCGCTATTTTGTTTGGACAGTAGATGAGAAGAACAGCCTGCAGCGACGGGAAGTTCAGATAGGAGAATCGTTTGGTGATGAGACGCAGATTACTGCGGGACTTCAAACCGGTGAACGTTACCTTACACGGCCAACCGGCCGAGAACGAGAAGGCACGCCGGTGCCGGAGAACACGCAATAATGCTAAGAGAACTTTTCAGGCGTCACTCGGTGTTCATACTCCTGCTTGTGCTTCTCTGCGCGGCGGGTATCGTGCTTGTGACCCGGTTGCCGGTCCAGCTCTATCCGCAAACCCAGCGTCCACGCGTATACTTACGGATTTCACATTCCGGATATTCCGCGGTTGATTTTTCCAGACAGTACGGTCAGGACATTGAGTCGCAGTTGCTTGCCATAGACAACGTGGACACACTGGAAACCGAGTATGAAAATGACTCGAGCACGTTTGTCCTGACGTTCAGCTGGCAGGCTGACAGTGACGCCGCAAAAGCAAGCGTAGAAAACGCAATGAACTCGATTAAGTCTCTGTTGCCGGCTGATATCCAAAATGATTATGTGGTTCACTTCTTCGCCGGAGAAAACGCCGGCTTCCTCATTTTAGGTCTTCGCTCCGCCTCGACTCCGCCGGAAACCCTCTACCAGATCCTGTCAACTTCCCTGGAACCTCGCCTCACCCAGGTACCCGATGCTGATGTGGTGGAGATCCACAACATAGAGGACATGGAAGTGAACGTGTCGCTTCGGCCGTCCGATCTGCTTGCATACGGACTAACCATTGACGATGTTGACGCGGCCATGCGCTCCGGCTACCTGCCTCAACCGGTGGGCAATCTGGAAGAAGGAGACCGGGAGTTCACCGTACGTTATCGGAAAGATATTAATTCCGTGTACGATGTGGGTAAGATAGTGGTAGCCGAGCGTGGAGACGTCTCCGTCCGCCTGCAGGATGTTGCCGATATCTCAATTGGATACACCCTTCCCTCCCAGGCTCTGGTCATTCACGGACAGCCGGCAGTGCGTATTAATGCCACGCCGAAAGACGGCGGAAATATCCGGAAAATGTCAGAAGACATCCAGAACATTCTTCGTGACGCACGGGATAACGGAATACTACCGGCCGACACGGTCTTTCAGCTCTACATCGACCCGGCTGAATACATAAACCGTTCAATACGCAACGTGGTGCGGGCCGCTCTGATCGGCGCGGGACTCGCCATGCTTATTGTGCTGCTTACGCTTGGAGAATTACGGAACACGCTGCTCATTGCCATCTCGCTGCCGCTCACACTCATACTCTCCTTCATCCTGATGTACTTTTTCCACGTCAGCCTGAATCTCATTTCACTTGGCGGTATTGCCCTTGCCGTGGGAATGGTGATCGACTCCTCAATTGTGGTAATTGAAAACATCCATCGTCACTATGACGAATCACGGGTGGTAGACAGCCGTTCAGGACTGGTTTCGCTCATTATTTCAGCTGTAGATCAGGTGCGCAGTCCGGTTATTGCATCCACACTCACTACCATATTGGTGTTTCTGCCCATTTCGTTTACGGCACCGCTCACCAGTGCCATCCTCGGGGATCAGGCAAATACCGTTGTCTTTGCACTTAGTGTGGCACTCCTGGTAGCCCTCGCAGTGGTTCCCGTCATCGCCGCCTCCGTGTACCGCCTGAAAATTGGCGCCGATGACGCACTCCATCTGAATCGCGGCCTCTCCCGTTTCTCCAATGCCACCATGCGCTTTCTCGATGCACGTTACCAGGGTTCGCTCCGTCGCATAATCGCACATAAGTGGAGCGCCGGGCTCTTTGTTCTCGGAAGCTTTGCTGTATTAGGGGTGGCAATAACCCAGATAATGCCACTTATTCCAAAGGAAATCATTTCTCCCCCGTCGAGTGACCGCATAGTCGTGTTTTTCAGAAGCTCTACCACTACTGACCGCGTCGAGATAGTTGAGCAAGTCGTACCCAGAATGGAACAGACTGTCCAACAGGTTGCAGGCGCCTACGTAGAGAACACGTACGCGACTGTCTCCGGTAGATTTAACATCCTCTTTGTAAACCTGAAAGATTCAAGGGATTCACAGCAGGTCCTCGGTATCCTGCAGCGCGCTTTTGTATCAGACAGCCAGTTTTACTACAATGTTTCGATGTGGGACCCGGCGCAGTTGCCGCTTCCCCGCACCAATGACCTGCAGATCAGCATACGCGGTCCCGACGACAAAGTTGTTATCGGTCTGCTCGAGCAACTGCGCGACCTGGTCAATGAGGCCGATCTCTACGGGCGAGTTTTCACAGACCCGCAAACCGGGCTGAGTGATGAACTCTCCATGACCGCGCGAACGGAAGTGATAGACGGTTTTCCGCAATTGACCGCATCGTCCCTTATTTCGCTGGTGCGGAAAACGCTTCGCGGCACCTCGAGCATTGAGTTTGAACAGGACCAGCGTACAGTTTCCGTGCAGGCAACCTTTCCGGACAGCGTCATTGACAGCCGTGAACATCTGGGGGACTTCCTGATCCCCACGTCCAAAGGATTGGTGCCGCTCAAACATTTCTTTGACTTTACCGAAGCAACCGGGGTTGCCGGGATTGCCTCAGAAAACGGCCAAAAAATCTTCCGCCTCTACGCCCGGATGCCGGGCGGTTCGCCGGCAGCAGATAGGCAGAAGTATGAAGAGCACGTTCGCAAGATCGTTGACGGGAAGCTGACCCTTCCGCCCGGTTACTCCGTGGTGTTTGAGAATCCACAGGCTGAGCTTGATCAGGCGATCCGGTCCCTTTTCCTGGCGCTTGCCGCGTCGGTAGCGCTCATCTATCTGGTAGTTGCCTTTCAGTTCAACTCGCTCAAGGTCCCTTTTGTGATTCTTGTGACCGTACCGCTTGGTTTCATTGGTGTCATAGTGAGTTTGTTTGTCTTTGGATCCACGTTGAGCCTCAATTCAATGCTCGGTACTATTCTCTTGGGCGGAATAGTAGTGAATAACGCCATTATTATGATCGATTTTTACATAAAGATGGCCGATGATCATCCAACCAAGATAGATGCCCTTGTTGCCACTGCCGGCATTCGGTTCCGCCCCATCATCATCACAACACTCACCACTGTCCTCGGGATGCTCCCACTCGCGATTGGCCTGGGAGAAGGGTCAAATATAGTACAGCCGCTGGGAATAGCGGTTTCAGGCGGGCTGGTTGTTTCCACGCTTTTCACCTTGTACGTAGTACCAAGCATCCTGCGGTTCATGAGAAAACCAACCGGCGGTCGCGTTTGATCCGCCGGGGAAGTGACCCACAGCTTGAGCTAAGCGGGCTTCTCGTGGTATTTCCTATCTATGGGAGAACAGAGTCCGCTTCTCACCCGTGATGCTGGCAGTACCATTGCTCAACGTCCGGCAGTCACAATAGTCGCCATCCTTGCTGCCGTTTTCTTGCTGGGAATGGGCAACGCCCTCCAGGCCACTGCGCTGGCCCTTCGCGGCGGCCTGGCAGGATTTTCCAACCAGGTAATTGGTCTGGTGATGTCCGCCTACTTCATTGGATTTGCCGTGGGCTCACTTTTCTCGGTACGCATCATTCGGCAGGTTGGCTATGTCCGAACGTTTGCGGCGTTTGCATCGCTCTCATCCATCACGGCTCTATCGCACATCTTGATTATTAACCCGGTGGCGTGGATAGTGTTGCGCGCGTTTCACGGGCTCTGTCTCGCAAGCATGCTGGTGGTGGTTGAAAGCTGGCTAAATGCCTCTACGGCAAGCTACAACCGCGGCAGGGTGCTCTCCGTCTATAGTCTGGTTTATCTTGCTTCCATGGGCGCCGGACAGCCCCTCATCGCCGTATTCTCACCGGCAACCTTTGAAATCTTTGCCGTGACCAGTATTCTCATTTCCGCCTGTCTTGTGCCAATCACCCTTGCGCCGGTGACCGGAACACCGGTTGTGGACAGAAGCGAACCGCACCTCTGGAAAACGTTTCTACGCTCTCCGCTGGGAGGAATAGGGATTGTAATCAGCGGCATCAGTGCCGAAGCTATTTGGGGTCTCGCACCACGGTTTGGCCAGCAAATGGGCTTTTCAGAAGCGCGCATCGGTACGCTTATGCTCACGGTTTCTCTCGGTGCCCTGGCAGTCCAATTCCCACTGGGATGGCTATCTGACCGGTGGGACCGGCGTGTGGCAATCCTGCTGGCTGCCGGAATAGGTTCCGCGGCCGCAGGACTGATGGCGTTTCTCCATGGAAGTGGCTTCCTCTTCTTTATGCTCGCGTTTCTGTTTGGCGCGTTTTGCATGCCGCTCTACTCCCTTTGCATGGCTCTCATAAATGATGAACTGACGCCGGGCCAGATGGTCCAGGCTGCAAGCGCGCTGGTGATTTACTACGGAGTCGGATCTGCAACAGGCCCTTACGTTGCCAGCATCTTCATGTCCGCAGTGGGACCCTCCGGTCTCTTTCTCTTTGTTTCTGCGGTCCTCATGCTCTTTGTGATAGGCGCAAGCGTCCGTGTGCGCGCCCGGCCCCGCCCGGAGGCCGCACATGCAGAGCACTATCATCCCTACCCACGCACAACGTTTGCCGCGTTTGAGCTTGTAAGAAACGTGACCCGCAGACGCCGCGGCGCCGCTATGCGCAAGAAAAACCGAGAAAATTCCGTGCCTCCGCGCGAGTAAATGCGTGTGATCCAATTGCCTTTTGGAAAGCCTGTACCTATGTTAGGTCAAACACGACACTCGACAGGAACATAAATGTGACAAAGGACCAGTTTTGTCACCTATATCAAATTGGTGACGAAGAGTTTCAACGTGCCGGCATCTCCTGGGAAAAGCTGGAAGAGCTTGTTGCAGAGTACAGCCGCATTAAGCCGGCGCTTGAGTCGGTTGGGAAGTACGTTGTGGACGCCCTGCTGAAGTGCAGCAAGGTACATTCCATAAAATATCGCCTGAAAGAGAACGATCACCTTCTGGAGAAGGTGATCAGAAAACGCAGCGCAGATCCCCAGCGCCGCATAGATACTGACAATTTCAGAACGGAGATAACCGACCTGGTTGGCATTCGGGCACTTCACCTGTTCAAGGAGGACTGGATAGAAGTTCATAAATATATCTGTTCAACCTGGCCGCTTGCCGAGAAACCGACGGCATACGTGAGAGCCGGAGATGCTCCGGAAGTCATACAGTATTACCGCGACAACAATTGCGAGATCAAGGAGCATCGATTTGGCTATCGCTCCGTGCACTACCTGATAGAGTCCCGCCCGGACCGGGAAACATACACCGTTGAAATACAGGCCCGGACGGTCTTTGAAGAGGCATGGGGAGAAATAGATCACGTTATCAGCTATCCTTATCACACGGAAAACGAGCTGTTGGTCCGCCTCTCCTCCATTCTGAACCGTCTCGCGGCAAACGCCGACGAGCTTGGCTCCTACATGCGCTACCTCAAGCGAAAAACGGACCTAAGAGAGAGAGAGTATCAGGAAACAATCCATAACAAAAACAGCCTCATTGAAGATCTGCGGGCACGCATTGAGAGCCTCGAAATAGATAGCGATGAGAAGGCCGCACTGACCTCCGGGCTGAATGAACTCGGGAAAAACAGAAGCGCCGAGGCGGAGTTTTCAGAGCAATTCCCCTGGCTTGACCACTTCATGGAATCACATCTGTTTCAGGATATTGCGAAACGCATCAACACCATTGTGAATTCAGAGGAGTTCGAAAAGATTGAACTCTCAGAAAGTGACATACAGCTTCTTTCAAACGCGCAACGCGATCTGCTGCATCTGGTGGACAACCCCCAACTGATGGCGCGTATGTTGCGTGAGCAACCCTTTCGCAACAGCCTCAGGCAAATAGAGAACGGAATTTCTTTGACCGAAGACGAAAAAGAAGAAGGGAATGATAATCCGCCGGAAGGCAATGCTTGACCGGACACCGCACTCCGCACGGTCCAGATGGAAAGGACTTGCAGAACCGGCAGCCTGCGCCGACAATTACAGTGTCACCAGCAGCGTACCACCTCTGACAGAAGCCGCAGAAAATCGGAGGATAAGATGGCGGAATGTGATTGTCTTGGCGGATGCCCCTTTTTTCATGACAAGATGGCCAATATGCCGGCGCTTGCAGGCATGATGAAAAAACACTATTGTCTGAGCGATTTTATGGTCTGCGCCCGCCACCAGGTGAAGGAAGAGCTGGGAAAAGAGCACGTTCCCGCCAATCTCTTTCCGAACCAGGCGGCACGTGTACCGGGAATTCTTGCTCAATTTCACGGGACAGCACCCGCATAGGAGAGCAGCCAATACAGCGCCGACCGGTTTCCATTGCCCTTACAGCTTCACACACTCCGGACACCACGATACCGGGATGATCCCGGATCGCATAAGGATCCCGTATATCTTGCACCCCGCACAATAGTTGAGAGCTGCTTCTAGAAAAGAAAAGAGGCTTAATAAAAGCAGCGGAATTGCAGATAGAAGGGCAACGTTTGCGAGAAAGCCGGCCACAGAGAGTGCGGAAAGAGAAAACCCTATTGCCGCGGCAAAACGTTTAGGGGAGTAAAACACGTCCTTGCGTGATGAACCAAAACGGGGGGAAATAAGCTTGGCCGCAATGTATCGCAACGGACTCCACTGCGGCTTAACTATTGCTCTCAACCCAAAGTCCAATAACAGCACAAGAACCAGCCACACATTTTGCAGCACCAGAGCGAGTGCCGCCAATATAAAAACTTCGCCCGCAACGCTTCTGACAATCGTGATTGAAACCTTGAGGGGGAATCGCTCGCTTGAATGCATGTAACCTCCCCGGCCAGCACGTGACGCTGATCAAATGCGGTTCTTTCGATTTGCACGCACTAATACCTTACTAAATCAAGTTACTAAATGCAGAATGTGGTGTCAAGCGCCCTCCTGACGGGCGGGTATGCTACTAAACTTTTCCCGCCATCCGCTCTACCGCCTTTCGGTATTCCTCGGGAGTATTTACATTTTCGAGAAGGGACTGATCAGGCGGATCGAGGAGTTTCACCCGTGCCCGAGAGAGGAGACGCCGCGCGGATACCTTGCCGGTGGCGAGATGGCTGTGAAACAGGTAACGGGATGCCGGCTCATAGCAGGCGCACAAGGGCTCGGGAAGACCATTCGTACCACTTCGGAACGCGGTTGCAAGTTTCAGCGCTTCGCGCTCCCTTTTCAGCGTGAAGAGGAGCTCTTTGGTGACAAACGGCATATCACAGCCAAGTACCAGCCAGGCCGCACCCGGAAACTCATGCATGGCGCTCAAAATGCCACCGGCCGGGCCAATGCCGATAAAACGATCAGTTATGAGCGGCAAGCCGGCATACGGGGAGTCGCCTGCCGGCTGTTCGCGCACGGAGACGTATACCTCATCACACACGGATCCCAGAAGTCCAAACGCGTTTTGCACCTGCGGACTGCCTCTGAAGTCAAGCACGCCTTTGTCCTGACCCATTCGGGAACTTGCCCCGCCGCTCAAAACCAAACCGTAGAGTGGCGTCCGTGCGGCACGGGCAGTAAGGATATCCTGCACAAACCTCGCAATCTCGGGCACGTCATCCGCGGCGAAAACCGGCGGCGTAGATTCCGTTCTCCGTGTCGCTGCTACAAAGGAACGCACACGCCGTGCGGCCTCCTTGTGCGTGGAACGAACCACGAAAGCGGCAACATTGGATATCGCTCCGCGCTCCACCTCACCCACTATTTCCCCTATCTTGTCTACGACTACAAGTTTCGCCAGCGACGAGCTCTTTGCCCCTTCAACCAGCACACAGTCACATGAAAGCCAGTATGCGCGGTCCAGGTGGGGGTCGGCCGCCCCACGCGCGATCCACGCCGTGTGTGCGGGATCCTGAATGGATACGGCGGCCGCCCCGGAACTCCACGCGATATCGGTATCCTTTCCTTCACGGTCCATAGAAAAACGGTGCGTGCTGTTTTTCAAATATCCAACGCTCATTTGTTGCGAGAGCAGCTTTGCAAGCCGTGAGATAAGCCACGTCTTCCCACTTCCGGAATAGCCTGTCACGGCCACGGCCTGAGATAGATCGGCAACGGCTTCTGCACGAGGCGACGCGTGGTTGTCTGCGTGGTGCGGTCTGATCACCTTTTTACTCCCTCTCTGTGATGTTATCTCTCTTTCTGAAGTGTTATGCCATCACGTGAGGGCGGAATCCGGCAGCGTATCTTCAGACGAGGAAGCGATGCCTTTGGAAAGAAACTTCTTCAGGTCAGCCGCCGCAATCGGTTTGGAGTACCGAAAGCCTTGAAGCGCGTCACACCCGAGCGTTTTGAGCAACCGCTCTTGCCCGGAGCTGGTTACTCCTTCGGCAATGACCCGCTTGCCTCTTAGTTTCACCAGATGAATTATGTGATCAAGAAAGGAAACATCTTCGGGATGATCCAGAAGTGCCTCGACAAAACTTCGGTCAATCTTGATGGCGCTTGCCGGCAAATCTTTCAAATAACTTAGGCTTGACTGACCGGTTCCAAAATCATCAACATAGACTTGTACACCCATCTCTTCCAGCGCCTGAATGCGAGGGATAGCGACGTCAGCGCGTTCCATGCACTCGCTTTCCGTGATCTCCACCTTGAGGGCGGAGGCCGGGAGACCATTCCTTTGTTTAAGAGCGGCATCCACCATGTGCACAATGTTTTCATCTTCCAGATCGGACGCAGTGAGGTTTACCGACACATAAATCTGGTGGTGTTTGTACAATGCCCCCACTTTTCGAATAGCGCTAAAGAGCACCCAGCGGCTGATGCTTTTTAGCAACCCGTTTTCCGCGGCAAGATGAATGAACTCTCCCGGAGGAACGACGCCGCGCTCGGGATGATTCCACCGGATCAGCGCTTCCACACCTTCAACGTCACCGCACGCTGCAACGATCGGCTGGAAGAAGAGCTCAAACTGACTATCCTCGAGAGCCTGACGGAGATGAGCCTCCATGGAAAAGCGTTCAGCAGCAAGGGCGTGCATTCCCGCGTCGTAGAGTTTGTACGGTGACTTTGTGCGCACTGCCTCATTAAGTGCGGCTATGGCGTGACGGACGAGTGAACGTTGATCATTCGCATCATCAGGATAGAGCGCGACGCCAATTCTACAGGCGAGGGCAACGTCATTGTCCTGGTAGCGATAAGGGGCGCCTATTGCATGAATCAGCTTGTCTGCAACAAGAGCCGCATCTGAAGCCTTGGCCAGATAGGAGAGGATCACAACCAGTTCGTCATGTTGAAACTGAAAGACAAAGTCTCCGTTACGAATGCTCTCTCTTATGCGCAGTCCGGTGTTTTCAATGAGATAATCGCCAATGTCATGACCCAGATTGCGATTGATGTCGGTAAGGTTTTCAATTCCAATAAAAAGCAATCCTCGTAGCTGGTTCTTTGGGTCCTTTTGTGCCTTGAGGATCTCCATGTCCAGAAGCATCTCGAGCGATTTCCGATTGAAGAGGCCTGTATGGGGGTCACGAGACTCATAGTGTACAATCCTGTTCTCAAGCTCGCCGAGGCGTGTCAGGTCACGCGAAAAGACCAGCGCGTGGGTGATACCGTTCCCGTCCTGTTCATACGGGTAGAAGGTAACCTGCATGTATCGCTTTTCCGTCCCGAACTTGAAGCGCTGTATGTAGGAGACTATCTCACCCGAGAGGCAGCGGCTAAGGTAGAGAGAGATTTCAGTTTCATACCGCTGTGAGCCCCAAATATCAGCTACCGAATGGCCAAGGATTGCATCTCTGGATTTGCCAATCGCTTTACAGTAACTGTCGTTTACAAGCTCGTAGACGTGCTCACTGTTAATAAGCGTGATGGAGTCAACAGACTGGTTCAGGATGAACTCATATCTGTGTCCCGTTACCTTCGGAACCGGTCCTCCCGCCATTAGCTGCGCCTCCCTGCAGGCAAATACCCTTTGGGCCTTTCAATGGTCATACCAATGCCTTCCGTGACATCTACTGACCATACTATAAAATTATACTCAACTATGGCATCGATTTCAACGCGAACGTCAAACCGCCTCGCCACGTGCCCGCACACGGATAGTCTCCAGCCCAACATCCACGGCCCGCACGGTGGCCTTCGCAATCTGGTCCGGTGTTCCAAACGCCGTCTTGTCCCCAATGATGCCGAGTACGGCAGCCGCCTCCACGCTCCGCGCGCTGCCTGAAACAGCGGCCTCCTGCGTAAATACCGTAGCCAGGGTAAAGAGCATGGCACATTCCATTTCAGATGCAAGCACCCCGCAGGCAGAAAGCTCCTTCATGAAGCGTTCATTTTCTTCCCCGCGCGGCCCAGCATGAAACTCCCGTGCAAACAGCGAGTCTTTTGTGTGTACCGTACCGACAAAGCGATTTTCAACGCCAAGTGCTGCCGCGGCCTGCCGTGCAGCATTCACCATTTCCGGCGAGGCGACTGCAGGCACGCATTCCGGCATGTAACAGCGTGTTGCGCCTTCATCGCGAACGGCAGCGGAGGCAACGACTACCGAGCCAATGGGAATGCGGCCCGGCTGGAGCGAGCCCGCCGTACCCACACGCAACAATCGGCGTGCCCCCAAACGGCAGAGCTCATTCACAATGATATCCACGCTCGGTGCGCCCATACCGGTGGCAACCGTTGCCACGTCCACACGCCTACCGTCCACATTGATGGTACCGGTATAAAAGTTGTGGCGGCGTGAGTGCTCTTTGACCTGGGTGTTTTCGAACCGGTCGGCAATTTCAGCGGCTCTTCCGTCTGATCCTGGAAGAAGGATGTAGCGCCCTACCTCACCGTTTCCGGCGAGATCTTCTGCGCTAATGTTCATGTGATGGGGGATAAATGTTTGTTCACTCATAACGTGAACTATAGAGTACCCCGGAATTGTGCCGCTGTTCAATCCGTCCCACCGGTCAGGCACCCTTCAAGCGCTCTGCGAAAGCTTGCCGGAATCCGCGTAATCCGGCGCTTCTGATAGTCGAACGCGGCCAGTGTAGTAGTCCCGGTAGCAGCGGCGGTTTCCTCGCCGTCACGCCGCACCTCGTACTCCAGTACAAACCGGGAGGCCCCTATTTTTGCCGGCCGCACAGCAACGGTAAGACGGTCGCTTAGAAAGAGTTCAACCCGGAAATTGAGGTGCGCCTCGCTCATGATAACTCCGGTCCCGTCTCCTATGGCGCGTTCACTGAAACCAAGCCATTCCAGAAACCGGATTCGTGCATCCTGAAAAAGGAGCAAATACTTGTCATTGCCCATATGCCCGCCATAATTGATTTCCCCTACGCGCACAATAAAACTGGTTTGAAAGAGGGAGCGCACACGTTCCTCCTTATTACCGGTAATCCCCGGGCCGGCCTGTCGGCCGCTTCGACAAGTATAGAGTTTTGCCCTGCCGCAGTCACCACGTTGCACTTCGTGCTCATCCGTCGTAGTGTGTCACGTATGGATTTCTTGATGCTGGACACCGACGCGCTGGCGGCGGGATATTTGGATAGGATCGTTGAAGACGGCGTTGTGGCCGTAGCAGTTGATATTGAGGCGGAGTTCAATCTTCATGTCTACGGAGAACGCCTCTGCCTCATTCAGCTGTTTGACGGTCGCCAGGCTGCCATCATCGATCCGCACAAAGTAAGCCAGCAAGTCTATCGACGTGTATTTGAAAGTCGTGACTTTCTCAAAGTCACCTATGACAGTGCAAGCGACCGGTCTCTCCTTCTCCGCACGCAGGATATTTCGATGTTTTCTATCCTCGATCTTAAGCCCGCCGTAGAACTGCTTCAGCTTCCCAGGCAGGATCTTTCCTCCGTCCTTTCAGCCACCCTCGACATTCGCCGGGAAACAAACAAGCGTTTTCAGACCTACGACTGGACGCGGCGGCCCATTTCCGAAACAGCGCTTGCCTACGCCGTTGAAGACGTTCTGCATCTCCTGACGCTCAAAGAAAACTTGACCGCACGCATACGCGCGGAAGGACTTGACGAACACTACCAGCTAAAAAACCTTAACGTTCAAAACGCGCCCATTCGCACCTCGCCCCATAACAACCCACACCTTCGCATAAAAGGCGCCCGGAAACTGAATCGCAGCCAGGCATCATTACTCAAGCACCTCTTCGCTGCACGGGACACAATTGCCAGAGAGCACGATTTTCCTCCACACCTGGTACTTAGAAACGATATTCTCATAGAGCTCGCCCGGGGGACACTCGCTCCCGCGGATATCCCTTTCTCCAGGCGCATCAACCCTTCCCTGCGCGAACGCATCACCAATCAGGTGGAGAACGCGCTTCATCAGAGGTAGCGATGGCCTGCCGGTTTGACCCCTTCACGCTGCGGCAGTAGCTTTGAAGAGGTGACGAGGTCGGAAGCGTCAGTTCGATAGGATTCAATTCAAAAGGGACGCGTATGAAAACCGGAATTCGAACACTTTTCCTGGACATTGGCGGTGTTCTGCTCACAAACGGCTGGGACCGTCACGCCAGACGGCGCGCGGCACAGAGATTTGACCTGGAATATGAGGATATGGATGAGCGCCACCATCTCACGTTTAACACCTACGAAGAAGGGAAACTCTCTTTAGACGAATATCTGCAGCGCGTTGTCTTTCACAAGGTGCGTTCCTTTTCTCAGTCCGAGTTCCGGACGTTCATGTTTCAGCAATCGGATCCCTACCAGGAAAACATCGACTATTTTAAACAGCTGAAAGAGCGGCACGGACTTAAAGTGGCTGCCGTCAGCAATGAAGGTCTTGAGCTTACCCGTCACCGCATAGACAGCTTTCATCTCGGTGATCTGATAGATTTCTTTATTTCATCTTCGTTTGTGCACATGCGAAAGCCGGATGAGGATATCTACCATCTGGCATTGCAGACCGCTCATACACAGCCCGGTGAGTCAGCGTATGTCGATGACAGAAAGCTCTTTGTGGAAGTTGCATCCCGGTTGGGACTTAACGGAGTCTGGCACGAAAACCTTGCAGCCACGCGAGAAAAAATGGGGAAACTCGGACTCGACCTGAAGGAGAATACGGTATGAAAGAAGCGCGCCATAACATAGGCATGGTTGGGCTTGGCGTCATGGGAAGAAACTTGCTGCTCAACATGGCGGAGAACGGCTATGCCGTAGCCGGATATGACAAGGATGAAGAGAAGGTGCGCGCCCTGGATGAAGAATCCGGCAACCGGCAGGTGTTTGCTACTGTGCACCTCAAAGAATTTATCACATCTCTTGCCGCACCCCGCGTGGTCATGATGCTCGTTCCCGCGGGAGATGCCGTAGATTCGGTTATTCATGATCTGCTTCCCTACCTTGACAAAGACGACACCATTATTGACGGTGGAAACTCACACTTTAGCGATACCGAATTGCGCATAGACGCAATGGCGGAAAAAGGCATTCGCTATCTCGGAATCGGCATTTCAGGAGGTGCTTCCGGAGCCCGTCATGGTCCGAGCATGATGCCCGGCGGAGACCGACAGTCCTACGAAAGCGTGCAGGAAATCTTTGAGGCAGCATCAGCGCACGTTGAAAGCGACCCGTGTGTAGCCTACCTCGGTCCCCGCTCGGCAGGACACTACGTGAAGATGGTGCACAACGGAATAGAGTACGGCTTGATGCAACTCATTGCTGAAACGTATGACGTGATGAAGCGCGGAATGAGCATGAACGATGATGAAATACATGCCGCATTCAAGGAGTGGAGCCAGGGCGAGCTTGCCTCCTACCTGATAGAAATCACGGCGGACATCTTTGTGAAGGAAGACGACCGGACCGGGCGCCGTCTCATCGACGTCATCCTGGATGAAGCAAAGCAAAAAGGCACCGGCATGTGGACCTCCCAGGAAGGGATGGATGCGGCCGTTCCCCTACCTACTATAGACACCGCAGTCACCATGCGGCATCTTTCTGCGCTGGACAAGGTGCGCACCGAGGCGAGCCGTGTGTTTGGAGAACCGGACCGCCACACAGGTGAGCCACGGGATGAGGCACTTTCACGCTTGCGCGATGCGCTCTATCTTTCCTTTGTCGTGACCTACAGCCAGGGGATGGATCTTCTATCGCATTCATCACAGACACGCCACTTTAACCTGAACCTGGAAACCATAGCACGGATCTGGCGCGGAGGCTGTATTATTCGGGCTAAACTCCTCGATGACATCCGAAGCGCATATCACCATAACCCGGATGAAACAAGCCTGCTCTTTGCGCCACACTTTTCGGACGTAGTAACAAGCCGTGAAAAGTCGTTGCGGACCGTTGTTCGCACCGCCATTGACCGGCGCATTCCTGCCCCGGCTCTTTCCGCAACGCTCTCATATCTGGATGCGCTGCGCAGCGGATGGCTTCCCGCTAATCTCATCCAGGCACAACGCGACTACTTTGGATCCCACACATACGAACGGGTAGACGCCCGTGGAACCTTCCACACCAGATGGGAAAAGGAGTAATAACGCTATGGACGAAACACTAAAACCTGATAAGACAATTGTAGTCATTTTTGGCGCCGCAGGAGATCTCACGCGCCGGAAACTTGTACCGGGGTTTTACAACCTATTTCTGGACCGCACAATGCCGGATGATTTTGTCCTCCTTGGGGTGGACAAACAGGAAATGTCCGATGACAAGTTTGCCTCACGGCTTCATGACGGAGTTTCTCGTTTCTCGCGGCGCGGTGCGCCGCAAGACTCCACGTGGCAGCAGTTTGCCGAACACGTTCACTACATGCAGGGCGATTTTGGTTCGGACAAATGCTTTCAGGATGTCGCATCCTGGGTTTCCGACAAGGAGAACGAGTGGCAGAAAAAAGTCTCCCGCATTTTCTACTTTGCCGTTCCGCCTTCATTCATCGGTCCGCTCAGCACCGGGCTGGATGATGCAGGTCTCACCAGAGACCGGGAACACTCACGTGTGGTTGTGGAGAAACCGTTTGGTCACGATCTGGAATCCGCACGCCACCTCAACAAGTTGCTTGGCGAACGGTTTAAAGAACGGCAAATATATCGTATTGACCACTATCTTGGAAAGGAAACTGTGCAAAACCTGATGGCATTCCGCTTTGCCAACGCATTGTTTGAGCCCGTGTGGGAACAGCACTACATAGACCACATCCAGATTACCGTGGCTGAAGATGCCGGCGTGGGCCACCGCGGCGGCTACTACGAGGGCGCCGGAGCGCTCCGCGACATGATTCAGAATCACATGATGCAGTTGCTCTGCCTGATTGCAATGGAACCTCCGGTTTCCTTTGATGATAACGAAATAAGGAATAAAAAGGTGGACGTGCTTCACGCGGTCAGGCCGATACCGGAGGAGGACATTCAGGATTACGCCGTACGCGGTCAGTACGATGAAGGATGGCTTGAGGGTAAGAAAGTCTCCGCCTATCAGGAAGAAAGTGGTGTGTCAAAGGAATCCTCCACAGAGACCTACGCTGCGGTAAAGCTCTTTGTGGACAATTGGCGTTGGCAGGGAGTGCCATTTTATCTCCGAACCGGAAAACGGCTTGCATCCCGCGTCTCTGAAATCTCCATTCAGTTTCTCCCCGTTCCTCATCGCTCGTTTCCCTCCTCGGCATCTCTGGACTGGGTGCCCAACCGTTTGGTGCTTCGCATTCAGCCCGACGAAGGGATAGTGCTGCAGTTTCAGGCAAAACAGCCTGGCCCCCGGATGCGCCTGACGCCGGTGTCAATGAATTTCTGCTACGATGATTCTTTTGAGTTTGAACCGCCCGAGGCGTATGAGACGCTCCTCCTGGACGTGATGCTCGGTGATGCGACCCTCTTCATGAGGGCAGATCAGGTCGAGGCGGCGTGGTCCGTGATTATGCCCATTATTAAAGTATGGAGTCACGCGCGACCGCTGAATTTCCCCAATTACCAGGCCGGGACCTGGGGTCCGGAAGAAGGCGAAGTGCTCATTGCGCGTGATGGCCGCAGTTGGGCCAAACCGCTTACGGGAGGCTGTTCCTGATACAGCATGAGGATACCACGCTCAGTCACCAATAGGAGCCGCATGATCTTCCCAGGAGGAAAGCGGAACCAGAATTATCCCGTTTTGCTTTTCCTGCAGGCGCTTCACGTAATTCCAGATTCTGTGACTTGGAACCGTAAACTCCCTGCCGGCGGCGCGTACCTCCTTCACTGCATCGGGAAGATCATCGTAGAAAGATGGAGAGGCAATCGTCATATACGGGCCGTCAAGAAGCATCAAGACCCGCTGTTTTTGCGCGTACGGTTCTCCCGCGTAGAGCAAGTTGCGCGGCGGCAGAAACGGCACCGGGTCGTATGCGGCTCCAACCAGGATTACCGGCAACGCCTGGAATTTCCGCCATCCGTTGGCATCGGTCACTTTTGGCGGACCAGTTGCAACAACGCGCGTTACCTGAACACCATCACGGGTCAGATACATTCCCAGAATGAGCGCCTCCGCCGCGCCAAGAGAGTGTCCGCAAATTGAAACCGAGTACCCTGGGATAAGGCGCGTGACCAGGTCTTTGTGAAGCGCCTGTGCCACGCGGTCAAAACCACTGTGAAGCCGTATCCCAAGTGTCTTGCTCTCTGATTTTACAAACTCAATATCGTAGAACGCGTTCTTCAGATTTTCCGTACCACGGATACCCACTTCCTGCGTGCGGTTTGCGTGGTCGGTCAGCAACACGTATCGATTTGCCACTTCCGATAATTCCACCAACAATGCCACGTCATACGCAGGTGTCCACACACTCTCCACCACGTCTGCCGAATCCATTGCGGCAGACTGTTCCAGCAACAGGAAGTGGCGCATCTGTTCAAATCCAATGTTAAATCCCGCAGCTTCCAGAGCATTGGCCGTCCACTTTCCCGAATCGAGTTGATCCGGCATACCGTCTGCTGCCGCACGGCAGAGAAACGCCAATCCGGCAATAACAAAGAGGGAAAAAAACCTGCAATACCGTAACACTCCTATACGGTAGCACGTATTCCGGAGTATGTTTACTGGCAACAGGAGTGAGCCATGCCGTTTCTGTCTTTTGACGCCTACAACGTTGTGTCCAGTCTCATTGTGAGCCTTGTTATCCAGGCGGTCTTCTTTGCAATTGCTGCCATTCTTGTCACCGACAAAGTCACAGATCTCTCATACAGTCTCTCATTTGTATCTATCACGTTGCTGTTGCTCTTTCTTGAGCGCGCCTACGCCCCACTGCAGCTTCTTGCCGCGGCAATAGTAGTGATGTGGGGAGCACGCCTGGGCGGGTATCTCTTTGTTCGTATTCACAAAATGAAACGGGATCGCAGGTTTGACGGGATCAGAGAGAATCCGATGCGCTTCCTTCGTTTCTGGATACTCCAGGCGGTAGTAGTGTGGCTTGTGATGCTCCCGCAAACCGTACTCCTATCTACACCTGATCCGCCGGCTCCCGTCACGGTGAGCTGGATCGGGATACTCCTTTGCGCCGTTGGAGGTGTCCTCGAAAGCGTTGCCGATGCCCAGAAATATCGATTCAAAACATCTGAGGGGGAAACGTCGGGCTGGATTTCAAGCGGCGTGTGGAAATATTCACGCCACCCGAACTACTTTGGAGAAATGCTGGTTTGGTGGGGGCTCTTCCTGACGGCGCTTCCCGTCTACGAGGGTGCGCTCTGGCTTACCGCCGTGGGTCCCGTTTCCATCACGCTGATCCTTCTCTTTGTTACAGGTATCCCGCCGCTTGAACGCAAATACGAAGAGGCGTTCGGTGATGACCCACGCTACCAGGAATACAAGCGCAACACCCGTCTACTTGTTCCCCTGCCGCGGAGCCGTTGAATTACTCGAAGAGCCGGTCTATTGCTTTGAGCACCCGTGCTGATTCAAATGGCTTTATGATAAAATCCTTGGCTCCCAGATTGATTGCCTCAAATACCATCTTCTTCTGACCAACCGCGCTCACAATTACCACCAGCGCCTCCGGATGCGCGGAGACAATCTGGGAGAGCACCTCCAGACCGTTGAGCTGCGGCATCGTAATATCCAGGGTAACAAAGTCCGGTTTGTAGTGCTCATACATGTTGAGCGCTTCCTGGCCGTTGGTGGCTTCCGCCACAACTTTATACCGCGTTTCAAGAATATCGCGAAGCCGCATCCGCATTACTGCAGCATCGTCAACTATCAGTCCCGTTTGCATAGTCTACGCTCCATCCTCAGTCAGCGCGATGTTGATCTCAAGCCGCCCAAATTCACAGATCAGGCCCAGACAAATAGTTGGAATAGCAAGAAAGTCAACCGTCATATCCCTTCCGGAAAACACCGCCGGTGGTGTCAGGTGAATGAGTTGATTTTCCCCGGCAAGCGAAATACTGGCCTGCCCGGTTATCATGTTCGCAATCTCGCTTACCGCACTGTTAACCAAAGACTTCAACTCATGCGGCAGCTTATTGGGCACCATTGCCTTCGCGACACTGGTGGCAAACGCCGTGTCCATCGAATAAACCACCTGCCCCCGGACCGCTCCCGTAATGCCAAGCACAATAGAAACCGGGAGGCTTGGCACCGGGGCATTCTTTCTGGTAAGGCTCTGCCTCGACAGTTTTGCCCCGATCTCCTGCCGGAACACGCTGTAAGCACTGTTCACGAAAATATTCGCATATTCAGCCTTCATGACACCTTCCTGTTTTTATGGGGAATAACGATTCGAAATGTCGTGCCCCTGCCCGCCTGTGTTTCAACCCCAATACGACCATCAAGATCTCTAACCGCCTCGCGAACCACCGAAAGACCAACACCGCGGCCGGACACCGTTGTCACTGCTTCAGCCGTGGAAAAACCTGACCGGAACAGGAGCGTCAGTAATTGACGTTTGGTAGGACGCGTATCGCCACTGAGCAGACCGCGTTCCCGCGCACGTTGCTCCACCTGCTTGAGCCCAATCCCCTGCCCGTCATCGGAAAGAATGATCTCCATTGCCTGCAGTGAGTCCTTAATAACCAGACGAATATTACCCGCCTGATCCTTTCCCTGAACCTCCCTCGCCATGGGAGACTCAATTCCGTGATCCACCATATTGCGCACCACATGGGTCAACGCGTTTACAAGCGATTCATAATTTTCCGGTATAACCGAAAAGTTGCCGCCCACAATCTCGAGCGGCTTCACCCGCTTTGCCCGTGCTTCGGCAACATCCTGAATCATATCCGGAAACCGGGAGAAGAGACTCACCAATGGAACCGCTCGCAGTTGCGAGACAGCACTGCGAAGCCTGCCGTCCTTCGGGTACTGCAGTTGCATATACTGCTCCAGATTCCGTATGCGCTGAACCGGCACGGTCACAGAACTCAGGTCTTTGACCCACTGCTCTCCCAGCGTGGAACTCACCACGTCCAACTCGCCATGGAAATTCTTTCTCAGCTCCAAAAGCGTATCGGAAATGTCCGCCACCTGACCGAGGACCGCATGGTCGCCAATCGTCGTTTCAAGCTCATGCGCAGTATTTCCCGTCCTCTCAAATCCGAGAAAGTGTGCGTTGCTCTTGAACGTATGCAGCTTTCGCAGCACCTCTTCCACCTCTTCCGCAAGCAGTGAATCGAGCTCACGAAGTACCTCGTGGGCCTCATCAATGAAGCGAGAAAAGTATTTCCGGTGCGTGGCAACCCGAAGAATCAAATTACGGTTGTGCTCCTCCTCCTGCAGCTGAAACTCCAACTGACGTGCCGACGTTACGTCAGTCAGCGTGCACATGACCGTCTCATCATCAATTGTACGGTACTCTATCTCAACGATACTTTCGCCAAGGCGCGTCTCATGTTCCAGGAGGTCAAAAATTACCTCGCCCTTCGCTTTTCCCGCGAAGTAAATATCCAGGCCATCCACGAAGTCCGCGCGTATCTGTTCATCCGAGAATAAAAGATCAGGCAATCGCCGTCCCGCGATGTCAGGACCGAGCAACCTCTCGCACTCGCGGGAGTATTCAGGCCGCACACGATAGTCCGGCCCAAATGAGAGAAAGCCCTGCTCGGTCACATTTAGCATTGCCTGGATAGCATTGGTGCGTTCTTCCACCCGCCGTTCAAGATTCTGGTTTGTCACATTGAGATTGTCCTGTCTGCTTCCGGCAAAGTGCGCAAAAATACCCAGGAAAACAGGAGCCGTACAGATGATCCAAAAGAGGAGGTCAAGTGGTCTGCCTATAAGGATAGAAACAACAAGTGCGGTAGCGGGAAACAACGCGCCGAACGCCGCTCCGAAGACCGCGTACTGAAAACTCGCACGTTGCATGCGGGACTTTAAACTCATGAAACTTCCACGGAGCGTGAGACACGCTGGTTTTTTAAGCATTGTAGTGAAGCAATCGATCGCTGTCAAACTGTGGTAGTGGCCCGAAGATTGTGCGTTTTGAATCAGTGGGGAGGAAGGGGCAGTAGAAAGGAACAGAAGCGTAGAGGTTTTCTTCGTCTTTGAGCAAGGAGGTCTCCCAGAAAGTGTTTATTCCACCATTCTGTCCCGAACGTAGCTGTGACGCTCACTATCATCGGCCGGACCGGCGCTGGTGGGAGCGTCGGG
>Ga0102944_1000409_pt1 | contig 33664 bp, 30 predicted proteins | sample SalPonD_shore_MG_FD_78172 | JGI IMG/M metagenome (GOLD analysis project Ga0102944, IMG submission 78172) | Salt pond soil microbial communities from South San Francisco under conditions of wetland restoration - Salt Pond MetaG... | ecosystem: Environmental > Aquatic > Marine > Intertidal zone >... | reverse complement strand
GGTCAGACCGTTACCCGCATCTCTTTGACGGATAGTTCGGTGAATCGCGAGTTCACCACCACGGGCCCGGTACCGGCTGCACTGAACCGGTACGGGGATCATTTGCTGATCCTGAATTCGACGCCCGCCTCGGTGGAACTGCTCTCCCCGGAGGATAGTACCGACCGGCAGGTGCTCACGCTGCCCCTGGGGAGCAATCCGTTCGATCTGCAGGTGTATGGGGACCGGCTATACGTAAGCGGCTTGACCTCGGGAAAGCTGTATACCATAGATGCGAAAACCCTCACGCTGTTGGACTCGATGGGAGCCGGAGCGGCCCCGGAAGGCATCGCCGTGGATGAGCATTCGATTTACGTCGCCAGCAGCAACGGATGGCAATCCGGGTACACGGGCTCGTCCGTTCACGTGATTTCCCGGACGTCGTTGATCCCGGCAGACACCATTCCGGTAGGGCCAAATCCCCAACGTTTGGCCTGGGGTAACGGGACCGTTCTTCACGTGCTCTGCACCGGTGACTATGTGGAGTCCACCGGAGAAGTGGACGTGATTGATGTCGGGACCGGAACGGTGACTACAACCCTCTCCCTGGGGGGATTCCCCGGCTACCTGCTCATTACCCCGGATGCTATTGGCTTTGCGGCGGATTTCGGCACCGCGACTGCTCAGGACACCGCCGGCTTTTTGTACTCCTACGACGCGGCCCGGAACAAAGTCCTGCACACCAGCACCGACCCCGTCCGGGTGGGCTACGGCGCCATGGGGATGGCGTACGATGCGCAGACTGACCGGTTATACGTTTCGAATTTCAAGGATAATACGGTGCAGGCGCTGAATCCCCGCACCGGTGAAGTGCTGGAAACCTATGCAGTGGGGGACGGCCCCCAATCGCTGGTCATTCTGTAACAACCGAAGGGCAAACCGGCGGGTGTCCGGCGCCCCGGCTCAGGCTCTGAATTCTTCCTCCACCATCGTGTGTAATGCATTCAGTGGAGAGTCAGCCGTCAGACTTGTCGGAAGAAAACCGGGAATCGCTTTTCCGGGTCCGGGCTTCGGTCACGGACGGTTCCAGCCAGCCCAGTCTCCGCGGGGTACCCGGTTCGAACTCCGGAACGGCCGGCTTGATATCCAGCACCGGCGTTCCGTCCAGCATATCGACATTTTCAATGTGCAGCCGGTTCGCATCTACCTTCAGTAACCGTACCGTCGATAAACCGATGGGATTGGGCCGTCGCGGCGCCCGGGTCGCGAACACACCGTGTGGCTGCTGATCTAAAAAAGGTGTGACGACCAAATCAAATCCTTCGCTGCGATGACAATGGTAGATTACAATAAGATGCGAAAAGCCGTCCAGATCTTTCAATCCCTCCCTGTATTCGGGGTCCAGCTCAATCGAACCCCTGATTCCGGCCGCTCCCGACGGTTGGATGGGCATCCCTTCCGGGTGCTGAAACGGCGTATGAATCACACCGATAGGAGTGTACTCAATAGGTTGCCTGGTGTTCATCATAACTTGCCTTCCTGCGCCGTTTCCGAATTCCCCGGAGCACGGCATAGAGAACTGAGATTACAATCCTTTTCCGGTCAGGTGCTTCAACATGGTGTTCAACTCATCCTGCGAAATGTCATATCCCCGGTCAATCAGTTCACCCCACAACAGAATCGTCGGAACGCTGCGATTGTTTTCTTTCTCCTGCAGATCATGCAGACACAACAGGACCGCCCGTTCCAGCCGGGTCAGGCCATCGCGCACGTCAGGAATTCCGGATCTCTTCATTCCAGTGGTCGCCTTCCTTCGATTTAACACCTCATGCTGTCAACCCAGGGCAGCAGGGCGATTGCCGTTGACTCTCCCCCTCTCCCCTGTCCCGCTCCGGTGTCCACGATTGTCTTTCACGTTATGGTGTAATATAAGTATATTATGGTACAGCGGATATCCGGAAATTCACTCAATCATAAAATCATAATGCATGAATAACACGTTATTCAATATCGCCCTCATTATCTTTGCCGGCATCGCGTCGCAGCTGCTGGCCAGCAAATTCAGGTTCCCGGCGATTGTCCCGCTGCTGGTGATTGGCGGCCTGTTAGGTCAGCTGGGGATTCTGGACCTGGAGCTGCTCGGCGAGGGATTGGAATCCATCGTCCACATCGGGGTGGCGATTATTTTGTTCGAAGGCGGTCTTTCGCTCCGCCGGGTCGACTACCGAAGCGCTCCGAAAACGATCCGGAACCTGATCACTATCGGGTTGCTCCTCACCTGGCTCCTCGGGACATTTGCTGCGTATCTTCTATTCCCGGCGCTTCGTAACCCGACCGGATTCCGGGTGGCCTTGCTGTTCGGGGCCCTGATTACTGTCACCGGTCCTACCGTAATTATGCCTTTACTGAAAATGGTGAAGACCAACCAGAAGATCTCCACCATTCTCACCTGGGAGGGGATATTAATTGATCCCATCGGCGCCATTTTGGCGGTGGTTATTCTGACGTTCATCGAAACCTCTTCTGCAGGCGGGATCATTCTCAGGGAATTCATGCGCAGCCTGGCGATCGGGGCTTCGATCGGAGTCGGCGGCGGGGTCCTGATGAACTATTTACTGAACCAACGACGGTTAATTCCCTGGGAGCTGCGCAACCTGTTTGTTCTGTCCGCCGTGATCGTCATCTATGCATTCTCCGACTGGCTGCAGCATGAGACCGGTGTTCTGGCCGTGACGGTGACCGGATTGCTGGTAGGGATCTTCAAACCGACCGGGATCGACGAAATCGAATCGTTCAAGGGGCAGCTGACGACGCTGATGGTTTCTTTTCTTTTCATCCTGTTGGCCGCCCGGCTGGATCTGGACCGGATGATCGCGCTGGGATGGAGGGGAGTCGTTCTGCTGTGCCTGGTGATCTTCGTCATCCGTCCTCTCAATGTTTTTCTCTCCACCGCGGGTTCCGATCTCAATCTCCGGGAAAAACTCTTTCTTTCCTGGATTGCCCCCCGCGGCATTGTGGCTGCGGCGGTGGCGTCCCTATTCGCCACGAACATGGCGCAAATCCCGGGCTACGAGTCACAGGCCTGGTACGTGGAGAGTCTGACTTTTCTTATCATTGGAGGGACGGTATTTTTACAGGGAGGCACGGCGAACTACGTGGGACGGTTTCTGGGGGTGGTCCAGCCGGAACCCCGGGGATTCCTGTTCGTGGGCGCCAACTCCGCTGCCCGGAAACTGGCGCATGCCATCCAAACGGCCGGATTCCCGGTGCTGCTGCTGGATATCAATAAAGCGAATTGCCGGGCGGCCGAAAAGGAGGGGCTGAAAGCCGTGCAGGCGGACGCCCTGGAACCCGACACGCTGGAGGAACTCCCCCTGGAAGGCCTGGGCAATATGATCGCCATGACGCCGAACGCTGAAGTCAACATCGTTGCCTGTCAGCAGGGGGCCAAGACCTTCGCAACGGATCACGTCTTCCGAATCCGCCTGCAGGAGGAAAAAGAGGATCAAACCGACGAACGCGGCTTGCGGGACGAAGGGATTTTACTCTTCGACGAAACCCTGACCCTGGGAACGCTGCAGCAACGGTTGCGCCAGGGCAACGCCTTTTACTGCATGCAAACCGAGGGCCCGGAGCCTGACGCCGCTCCGGAAGAGGAGCCCGCGGATTTCATCCCGTTGTTTTACGTGAAGAATGACCATCTGGAGCTGGTGACGCAGGATATTACTATCCCCAAAGGCGCCCAAACGGTGTGTTTTGGGAAAGAACCGGCTGCCGGCTCCAAGGCGCAGGAAGTCTCCGGCAAGTCCGGGGATCTCACCCCCGAAAGCAAGGAGGATGCGTAACCTCTTCCGGGAAGCGACACCCCCAGCCTCGTGGCCGGAATCCGCTTGATTTTAGCCACCTCCACGTCTATTTTTTTATGAAACCATTATATAAAGATTGGTTGGTTTATCCATAGCCCTATGCGACTACTAATTACCATTCAACGCGATAGATTTTTCTTAAAACCCTCCTGTTTGCGGGAGGGTTTTTATGTTATACGCCACCCCGTTCACGCCCCAACTAATGGAGAGTTGCATGTATGAACCGTATCGACATCTTGATTCGATCGACTTTTCCCGGCCTGAAAACGTGCAAGCCATGCAGGACGCCTTACAATCTGTTCAAACGGACCTCGGGCACGAGTATGATTTAATTATCGGCGGAAAGCGGGTGAAGGGCAAGGGGACGTTCCCGTCCTATAACCCCGCAAAAAAGACGGAGGTAATCGGAAATTTTCAAAAGGCCCGGGCCGAACAGATCGATGCAGCGCTGGAGGCCGGCTGGGACGCGTTTGAGGAATGGAGCCGGTTCACCCCGGAAGCCCGGGCGGCTATTTTCATGCGTGCCGCGGCCCGCATGAAGGAACGGCGATTCGAACTGGCAGCCTGGCAGGTGTACGAAGAGGGCAAAAACTGGATGGAAGCCGATGGCGATGTGGTCGAAGCCATTGATTTTCAGGAATATTATGCCCGGCAGGCCATTCGGTATGGCCGGGGCAAACCGATGGCGGCTTTTCCGGGCGAGAGTAACGAGTACGTCTACGTTCCACTGGGGACCGGCGCCGTGATCCCGCCCTGGAACTTTCCGTTGGCCATCATGTCCGGGATGACCGCAGCCGCGGCCGTATCCGGGAACTGTGTCGTCCTGAAGCCGTCGCCCGACTCCCCGGCAATGGCCGCCAAGTATGTGGAGATCCTGGAAGAGGTCGGCCTGCCTTCCGGGGTGGTGAATTTTATCACCGGCGAAGATGACGTCATCGGCGATCCGCTGGTCAGCCATCCGAAAACCCGGTTCATTGCATTTACCGGCTCGCAGGCTGTGGGGCTGCATATCAACGAACTCGCGGCGAAACACCAGCCCGGTCAGAAATGGGTCAAACGGGTGATCGCGGAGATGGGCGGCAAGGATGCCCAAATCGTCCTGGCCGACGCCGATCCGGATCAGGCGGCCGAAGCCGCCGTTACCGGCGCCTACGGGTTCCAGGGCCAGAAATGCTCTGCCTGCTCCCGCCTGATCGTCGAGGAATCGGTACACGATGACCTCCTGGAGAAGATCATTGAACGCACCAAATCAATTACCGTCGGCCCCACCACCGAACAGAAGCACTGGATGGGCCCCTTGATCAATCAGAAGGCACAGGACAAGGTTCTGAAGTATATCGACATCGGGAAAAAAGAAGGGCAACTGGTCCTGGGCGGTAACCGGATCAACGATCAGGGCTATTTTGTGGAATGTACCATTTTTGATCAGGTCCGGCCCGGCGCCCGGATCGAGCAGGAAGAAATTTTCGGACCGGTGCTCTCGGTGATCACCGCCCGGGATTACGATCAGGCCCTGGAAATTGCCAACGATACCGATTACGGTCTGACCGGTGGGGTATTCACCCGGGATCAGCGCAACATCGAACGGGCCAAGCGCGAATTCCACGTTGGCAATCTGTACTTCAACCGGAAGATCACCGGCTCGCTGGTGGGGATTCAACCGTTCGGCGGATTCAACCTGTCCGGCACGGACAGCAAGGCGGGAGGGCCGGACTATCTCCTCTACTTCCTGCAGCCGAAAACCATCACCCATCGTTTATAAATGGCGCAGATCATCAAACATCCCCTGCGGACCTCCGCGGTGAGTGAGTTCATTCGGGCATTGATCCGCTGGGCGCACTGGTTCGGGTTTTGCTAGAAGTCGATACTCCTGGAAGACCGAGTGAGAAACAGTCTGCATTCACATTCACGCATCACACGAGGGAGTATCGAACATGGCACAAACGAATGTAATCATTATGGGCGCGGCCGGCCGCGATTTTCATAATTTCAATCTGTTTTACCGCACCAATCCATCCTACCGGGTGGTCGCATTCACCGCGGCACAAATTCCGGACATCGATGACCGGCGGTATCCGCCGGAACTGGCCGGGGAACACTATCCCGACGGCATTCCCATTGTACCGGAGACACAGCTGGAACAGCTGATCCGGGAACACGCGGTAGAAGAAGTGACTTTTGCCTATAGTGATGTCTCCAATGAACACGTTATGCACGCCGCCGCCCGGGTAAACAACACCGGAGCGGATTTCCGGCTGCTAGGGTCCGGCCACACCATGCTCACCAGTCAGAAACCGGTGGTCGCCGTGTGCGCGGTCCGGACCGGGTGTGGCAAGAGCCAGACCACCCGCCGGGTGGCGGAGCTGTTCACCGAAGCGGGCAAACAGGTGGTCGTGATCAGACACCCCATGCCGTACGGCGATCTGGCGGCCCAGAAGGTTCAGCGGTTCGCCGCGTTGGCCGATCTCCAAACCCAGCACTGTACCATCGAAGAGATGGAAGAGTACGAACCTCATATCAACCGGGGATCGGTAGTGTATGCCGGGGTGGACTACCAGGCGATCCTGGAACAGGCCGAGACCGAGGCCGACATCATCCTCTGGGACGGTGGCAATAATGATATGCCTTTTATCCGCCCCGACCTGATGATTACGGTCACCGATCCCCACCGGCCGGGACATGAAATCGCCTATTATCCCGGTGAAGCCAACCTCCGGATGGCCGATGCCGTGATCATTAACAAGATCGACACGGCTGACGCCGATAACGTCCGGACGGTCCGCAAAAACATCGCGGCCTATAATCCGGACGCCACCGTCATTGATGCGGCCTCTCCTCTGACCGTCGAAGATCCCAAAATCTTTCGGGGCAAGCGGGTGCTGGTGGTGGAGGACGGCCCTACCGTGACCCATGGGGGGATGCGATATGGGGCGGGCGTGATGGCGGCCCGCAAATTCGGCGCCGCCGAACTGGTGGACCCCCGGCCCTTTACCGCGGGCTCCATCTCGGAAACCTTCCGAACCTATCCCGAGATCGGGAACCTGCTGCCGGCCATGGGATACGGGGAACAACAAATGAAGGATCTGGAGGCAACCATTACCAAAACCGATTGTGACCTCGTGGTCATCGGAACGCCCATCGATCTCCGGCGCATCATCACCATTGATCACCCCTCGGTCCGGGTGACCTATGATCTCCAGGAGATCGGCAAACCTGACCTGACCGATGTACTCACCCCGCTTCTCCGGGACCAATGAGTAAGACAGCGGTCGTCGCGCTGGGCGGCAACGCCATCAGCCCTCCCGGGGAGCCGGACACCATCGCAAACCAGTTCCGCCACACCCGGGAAAGCCTGGCCGCCGTCATGCACCTGATCAGGGAGCACTATCACCTGGCCATTTCCCACGGAAACGGCCCCCAGGTGGGAAACGCCCTGCTGCGGGTGGACCTGGCGCGCGGCAAGGCGCCGGTTCTGCCCCTGGGGGTGTGCGTGGCGGACACCCAGGGCGGGATGGGGTACATGATCGAACAATCGCTGAAAAACCGGCTGCGCCAGGAGCATATCCGGCGGGACGTGGTCACGCTCATCACCCAGGTGCTGGTGGATCGTGACGATCCGGCGGTCCAAAACCCTACCAAATTCATCGGCCAGTTGTATGAAGAAGCCGTGGCCCGGAAACTGGCCAGGCACAACGGTTGGGCCGTGGCGTTTGATTCCGGGCATCAGGCCTGGCGGCGGGTCGTTCCTTCGCCGCAGCCGCGGCAAATCGTCAACTGGCAGCCCATCAAGCAACTGGTGGAATCCGGCACCATTGTGATCGCAGGCGGGGGCGGAGGTATCCCGGTGTATGTTGAACAGAACGGGGACCTTGAAGGGATGGACGCGGTGATCGATAAGGACCGGGCTTCGGCAATTCTTGCCAGAGATATCGGGGCCAGTGAACTCTTCATCGTCACCGATGTCCCGGAGGTGTATCTGGATTATGAACAGGAGACCCGGCGGCCGCTCCGCCGGATCTCCCTGGGGGAACTGAAGGAGATCGCGTCGGACGCCCAGTTTCCGCCGGGTTCGATGGGGCCCAAAATCGAGGCGGCCATCACCTTTCTCGAACATGGCGGAGAAAAGGTGACCATTACTTCCATCGAACAGGTGGAGGCCGCTCTGCAGGGAAACCGGGGAACGGAGATCTCTCCGTAAATTCGTAGTTAACTATCGAGGGAAAATTTCTTACGTTTAATGTTTTGAATGAATAAGAACTCAGGAGCACGCAATGAAGATTCATGAGTACCAGGCGAAGGAGATCCTTCGAACGTATGGAGTAGCGGTTCCGGATGGCCAGATGGTGGAAACGGCGAAGGACGCGGAACAAGTTGCCCGGCGACTGGGCGGCGGAACGGTGGTGGTAAAAGCGCAAATTCACGCCGGCGGCCGGGGTAAGGGCGGGGGCGTGAAACTGGCGAACCGTCCCGAAGAAGCCGGGAAACTCGCCGGTGAAATGCTGGGAATGACCCTGGTCACCCACCAGACCGGTCCGGAAGGAAAAACGGTGAATAAGGTCCTGGTGGAGAGCGGTGTGGACATCGCCCGGGAACTCTACGCCGGCATCGTGCTGGATCGGGCCGAGGGCCGGAACGCCTTCATGGTGTCTACGGAAGGTGGCGTGGAGATCGAAAAAGTGGCGGCGGAAAGCCCGGAAAAAATTCTGAAAGAATGGATCGATCCGGCGGTGGGTTTTCGCCCGTTTCAGGCCACCCGGCTTGCCTTCGGCCTGGGGTTGGAAGGACACCAGGTCAAATCGGCCACCAAGTTTTTCATGAGTCTCTATAAGGCATACGAAGACACCGATGCGTCCCTGGCGGAGATCAATCCGCTGGTGGTCACCGGAGACGGCGACGTCCTGGCCCTGGATGCCAAAATTAATTTCGATGATAACGGCCTGTTCCGGCATTCGGATATTGCAGACTACCGGGATTTGAGCGAGGAAGATCCGGCGGAAATCGAGGCCGCCAAATACCATCTCAACTATATCAATCTTGACGGCAACGTGGGCTGTATGGTCAACGGTGCCGGGCTGGCCATGTCGACCATGGATATCATTAAGCTGGCCGGCGGAGAACCCGCAAACTTTCTGGATGTGGGGGGATCGGCCTCTTCCGAAACTGTCCAGCAGGGATTTAAAATCATCCTCCGGGATGAAAAGGTCAAAGCGGTGCTCATCAATATTTTCGGGGGGATCGTCCGGTGCGATCGGGTGGCCCAGGGGATCATCGAGGCCCTCCACACCCTGAAGGTCACCACCCCGGTGGTGGTTCGGCTGGAGGGAACCAACGCGGAAGAAGCGGCAGAATTGCTGGAAGAATCCCCGCTCAAGTTTACGGTCGCAAAAAGTTTGAAGGAAGCAGCGGAAAAATCAGTCGCCCTCGCTTCCTAAGCACAGAAGGAGCATTTGCATGAGTATTTTAGTAGACGAACACAGCACAGTGATAGTCCAGGGCATTACCGGCAGCGAAGGATCATTTCATACCGCCCAGATGCTGGATTACGGGACCAACATCGTCGCCGGAGTCACTCCCGGGAAGGGGGGGCAGCATCACCATGAAGTCCCGGTTTACAATGCCGTCCGGGAAGCCAAACAGGCGCATCAGGCCAATGTTTCGGTCATTTTCGTTCCTCCGCCCTTTGCGGCGGACGCCATCATGGAAGCGGCGGAATCCGGCCTGGAACTGGTAGTTTGCATCACGGAAGGGATTCCGGTGCAGGACATGATCCGGGTCCGGCGATACCTGGAAGACAAACCCACCCGCCTGATTGGCCCGAATTGTCCGGGGATTATCGCACCCGGCAAGGCGAAAATCGGCATTATGCCCGGATTTATCCATAGCCCGGGACGGGTGGGCATTATTTCCAGAAGCGGCACCCTCACTTATGAAGCGGTTCATCAACTCACCCGCCAGGGATTGGGGCAGTCCACCGCCATCGGCATCGGCGGTGATCCCATCATCGGCAGTACCTTTACCGATTTGCTGCAGCTGTTCGGTGAGGATGCCGAAACCGAGGCGGTGGTGCTGATTGGAGAAATCGGGGGCAGCGCAGAAGAAGAAGCCGCCCGCTGGGTCACGGAGCAACCATTCAGCAAGCCCGTGGTTGCCTTTATTGCCGGTCGCACGGCCCCTCCCGGCCGCCGCATGGGACATGCCGGTGCCATCATCTCCGGCGGGCAGGGGACCGCGGAGCAAAAAATCCGGACGTTGCGGGAAGCGGGTATCACGGTTAGCGAAAGTCCCGCCACCATCGGCGAAACGGTCGCCAAGGTCTTGGCATAATACCTTGCCAGGAATCCCCCGGAGGGAACGGCACGATGCAGTACCGGGATCCTTCGGGACCATGGCCGGAAACAGAAACGTGGAATTATAATTCATTCAAACCAGTGAAGGAAACGTCGACCGCATGAATAAAACACTCGCTATCATCAAACCGGATGCCATACGGAATAACTATCAGGGCAAGATTATCGATCATATCCTTGCGAAAGGATTTCAAATCCGGGCCTGCCAGTTGACGCATCTCACCACCCGGGACGCCCAACAATTCTATGCGGTACATCAGGCAAAACCCTTTTTCAGCGACCTGGTGGAATTTATGACCTCGGGACCGTGCATGCCGATGGTCCTGGAACACAAGGAAGCCGTCCCCTATTTCCGGGAAATTATCGGCGCGACCGATCCGGCCCAAGCCGCCGAAGGAACTGTGCGGGCGTTGTATGCGGAATCTTTGCAGAATAACGCCATCCATGGCTCCGATTCTCCCGAAAATGCGGAAAAAGAAATTGCATTTTTCTTTAGCACAAGGGATATTATATCATAATTTTCCACGCATCTGGGACATTCAATATCTCTTTAATAAGGTGAATAGCATGCGGAAGTTAGGGTATATTCTCTGTGGCGTGTTCGGCCTCGCAGTCGTCAGCTGTGGCCCTAAAACGCAAGACACCATCTTAAAAACCGGCGCGGTCAATCAACCTGTCCGCCTGGCAGTGGCTCCGGACAACCGGCAGGCCGATTATATGATCGAGTGGACGTTTACCAAATTACCGCCCCGGGTCGTCTTAACCAAATACGACTTCCAGCCGGTCCAAACCAGTCCGGAGGTCACGTTCGTGCCCCCGGATACCGGCACGTATCGCCTGGAATACACCCTGAGGAATCAGCGGGGCGTGGAAAAGGTGGTGCAACCGTTCACCGTCCGTGTTGGCACCGTGGCCCAGGCGGACCGGCCCCCCTCTGCGACTTCCGACCAAACCGGCACCGGGGAGACGGCACAGCCGTCTCCCCGGACCGAGCCGCCATCACCTTCCGGCTCCCCGGCACCATCCGGGACAGCCACTCGATCCGGGCAACCACCGGCCGGTAATGCGCCATCGGGAACGACGGCCATTCCCAGACGCGCCAACCGGTACACCGTGCAAGTCGCCTCGTTACAATCCTTCAGCCGGGCGGAAGCCGTTGCCAGCCAGGCGAAAAAACTGGGATACGACAGCTACATCCAGCGGGCGACCCTGCCAACCACCGGCGCAGTATGGTACCGGGTGCGAATCGGCTCCTTTAACACCCATCAAGCCGCCGAAACCCTGCTCAGGAAACTGGAGCAAGAACCGGCCTTTTCCGACAATAACATGTGGATTGACTTTCAGCGTGAAGACTCGTGACGGCTGATACTGCGTATCAACATAGCTCATAATCGAACTTACTAAAGAGGAGATATTTCATGAACCAGGAACTCTACATGGATTTTCGGGACATCTTTCGGATTCCTCGGATTGCATTGAGCGGAAAGAAGATCTGGACACTGTTTGTCGCCAATGTACTGGGTTTCATCGGATTCATCATCTTTTCTTACCTCGGGATCGTCATTAGTGGTTATGGACTGGCCGACGCGATCAGTAAATATCACTTCTTTCCCTTCCCGTACGATCTCAGCCTGACGGCCCTGGGATGGGTTTTCTATTCCGTGGGCAGCTTAATTTGGATTTTGGCGTATTACTTCGCCAACCTGGCGGTAGCCCGTATCACCTATAAAGAACTAAAGGGCGACTTTTTTTACTCCAGCGGCGATGGCTGGAATTTTGTTAAAAAACACTGGCATCCCCTGATTTTCGCTCCCCTCTCCCTCATTGGCATCGTGGTCTTTTTTCTGGTGATGGCCATTATCGCCGCCCTGCTGGGTAAAATACCCTATGTGGGGGAATTTATCTTTTCGCTTCCCTACCTGCTGTATTTTCCAGTGGCAATTTTCGTCCTGTACAGCGCAGTGGTCTTTATTATTGTCATCACCTTTGCCCCGGCAATTGTTGCTTCTTCGGAAGAAGACACCCTGGAAGCCGTCTTTCAGGGCTATTCCCTCTTGTGGTCCCAGACCTGGCGTCTGGTAGTCTATGAAGTCCTGTGGGCTGGTCTGGTGGGTATCGCTATATATTTCTTCGGCCTGGTGATGACAGCAGGCGTGTCTTTCATCTCCTCCGTGTTCGGTCAGGAATGGCTGATGGGAGATAAATTGTTCGGCATGGTCCAGGCAGCGGTCTATTACCTGGGTGGTGCTTCCGATGTGTACTATGAATTTCTGAATATTTTTGTCACTCCCTTCTTACATTCGGGCTATCTGTTTACCGGCATGGTACCGTTAAGTGTTACCGAAGCAATCGCCTCCGGGTTTCTGGCGCTCGGATTCTTCGTCATTCTCTTCTTGATCGTCTCCTATGCCACCTCCCTGGATAGCGTCGGTCAGCAAATGATTTATCTCATCCTCCGGAAGAAAAAGGATGAGGAAAACCTGCTGGAGCGCAAAGACGAGGAGGAACTGGCGCAGGAAGAAGAGGAGCGCGAAGAGGAAGAGGAACGAGAGGAATCTGCCGGTGACACCGACGTGGCAGGCGAGAGCGACGGGAACTCCGAAGAGACAGGTTTATCGGAGGAGCCCGGCAGCCCGGAGTAGAGTCCCTGTGTTCTCTGGAATTTGCGATGTCAAATGGGTTAAGGAGAATCATTGATTTAGACTTGACTCGTTCTATACCCTCTCTTAAATTCCAAGTTCATGATAAAGATACCGATTGAGCGGATTCGGCGGGAAGAGGGCGCACCGGTTCAGTTTGTGGGCACTGGTGACGAATTGGGCCTTGAGGCTGTTAAGGTTCCGGTGAAGCATCTTGAGATCAGCTGCCATTTGGCGGAAGCGGAGGAGGGATTCTTTTTGACTTGCGAAAGCATCGGGGAACTCGAACTTGCATGTCACCGATGCCTGACAAAATTTGAGTACCACCTGGACACAGAATCATCCGCGTTAATCGTCTTTGAAAAGCGAGCGGAATTTGAAGATGAAGAAGGGATCATCGAAGCGGATCCGCACGCTCCCGAAATCGATATCACGAAGTTGATCTCCGACTCCATTTTATTGGACATCCCGTACAAAGTGCTATGCACAGAAGACTGTCAGGGACTTTGTCCCCAATGTGGAACAAACCTCAATGAGTCGACGTGTGATTGTACGACAGAAACCATCGATCCCCGGTGGGCGAAACTACAAGAACTTAACTTTGATAAAGAAGGGGAATAACTGTGGCACTACCAAAACGCAAATCATCCCGGGCACGGCGGAATAAACGCAGAACCCATTGGAAGTTAACAGCACCGAACGCCGTGGAATGCCGGCAATGTCATCAACCGAAACTACCTCACCGAGCCTGCCCGAATTGCGGGTACTACAAGGGCCGTCCCGTCTACATTCCGAAAGAATACTAAACAAGCGGATTCAGAGGAATTATGCGGATTGTCGTGGATACGATGGGTGGAGATCACGCTCCAGCTGCGACAATAGCCGGCGCCTTACTGGCTTTGGAAGATGACGCGTTCAGCGACATCGATCTCGTCCTGGCGGGTCCCGAATCCGCCATCAAGGATGAGATGAAACACCACACCTATCGGGCGGACCGGGTGGAAATCGTTCACGCCCCCCAGGTCGTCACCATGAAGGAATCACCGACCAAAGCTCTCAAACATAAGCCGAAATCCTCCATCGCTCTTGGTATCAATCTTCAGAAAACCGGTGAAGCCGAAGCATTTGTGAGTGCAGGCAACACGGGTGCTGTCTTAACCTCTTCCCTGATGTCTCTCGGCAGAATCCAGGGGGTGAACCGGCCGACCATCGGAAGTTATTTACCCAGCATGAAGGGGGGATGCTTCGTTTTTGATGTCGGGGCCAATCCTGACGCCAAACCCCTGAACCTATTACAATTTGCCATCATGGGCGCGATCTACATCAAACACGTGTATGGTATCGACAACCCGAAAGTCGGGCTGCTGAATATCGGCGAAGAACGCACCAAGGGCAATAATGTGGTGGTCGACGCCTATGGCATGCTGGAGCAGGAAGTACCGAATTTCATCGGCAACATCGAAGGGCGTGATATCCTCCGGGGAAAGGCCAATTTAGTCATCTGCGACGGTTTCGTCGGCAATATCTTGTTAAAGTTCGGGGAAAGTGTTTTTGACGTGATCACCGAAAAAGCCAAGTATCAGATTACGAATAAACCGTTCGCGACCCTCGGAGCCTTCCTGATGAAGCCCGTGGTTAAAAAAATGGCCAAAGAATTTAATTATGAGGAGTATGGCGGGGTTCCCCTGCTGGGGATTAACGGCGTGTCCATTATCAGCCATGGAAGCTCCACGCCGAAAGCCATTAAAAATGCCATCGGGGTCGCCCGCACGATGGTCACCAAGCGCATTAATGAACTCATTACCGAGGAAGTGGAAGCACACCAGGTTCCATCTCCCAGCATGCCACAAGTTGATGATCCGATAATACCACAAGGATAGCTATGACAGGACACGCTACAATTACCGCCGTTGGTGGATACGTACCCGAAGACGTGTTGACAAATTTCGATCTGGAAAAAATGGTCGACACGAATGACGAATGGATCCGGACACGCACAGGAATCAGGGAACGCCGGATTGTGAGTGAAGGGCAAGCCACATCGGACCTTGCCATCGCGGCCGCCAAGTCCATGTTCGAAGAATACGACATCGACCCCGAAACCATTGATGCTATTGTGGTGGCGACGGTCACACCGGACATGTTTTTCCCGTCCACGGGCTGCATCATCCAGAATGCCATCGGAGCCAAAAACGCCTGGGCATTCGATTTATCCGCTGCCTGCTCCGGCTTCCTCTATGCACTGGATACCGCTGCCCGGTTTGTGGAGAGCGGTCGCTCGAAACGGGTGCTGGTGGTCGGCGCGGACACCATGTCGAGTATTACAGACTATTCGGACCGGAACACGTGTATTTTATTCGGAGACGGCGCCGGAGTCGTGCTGATAGAGCCGGCCGAACAGGACGGAGTCGGCATTCTGGACAGTGTGTTGTACACGGACGGATCCGGCGGCAAGTATCTGTATATGCCCGGGGGCGGCAGTTTAAATCCGCCGACCCATCAGACCGTGGATGAAAACCTGCACACGCTCCGCCAGGATGGCCGCACTGTCTTTAAATATGCCGTGAATGGAATGGCCAACGTCTCGATAGAAATATTGGAACGGAATAACCTCACTGGTGACGATATCGGATTATTCATCCCACATCAGGCCAATAAGCGCATTATTGATGCCGCGGCACGCAAAATGGGCCTGCGGGAAGACCAGGTGGTCATCAACATCGATAAATATGCCAATACCACGGCAGCGACCATACCGCTGGGGTTGTATGATTCGTTGAAAGACGGGCGTGTCAAGAACGGGGATTATATTGTTCTCTCCACCTTTGGCGCCGGTTTTACCTGGGGCGCCACTTTAATTCATTGGGGTAAATAACAAACGAGGAACTATCGTGAGTACAACAGCCTTTCTCTTCCCGGGACAAGCCTCTCAAAGTGTGGGTATGGGAAAAGATCTCTATGAAAGTTTTGAACTGGCGAAAGAGTACTATCACCAGGCAGATGAAATCATGGGCAAGCCTATTTCGAAAATCTCCTTCGAAGGGCCAATGGAGAAGCTCACTGAGACCCATATTACCCAACCTGCGATTTTCACCTTGAGTGTGATTCTATTCGAACTCATGAAACAAAAGCATACCACTCCCGGGTTGGTGGCCGGCCATTCACTGGGGGAATACAGCGCGTTAGTAGCGGCGGGCGCCTTCGATTTTGCCGAAGGATTGCGGCTAGTGAAAATCCGCAGCCAGGCCATGCAGGCGGCCAGTGAAGAGCGCCCCGGGACCATGGCGGCCATCATTGGACTGGAAAAACAGAAAGTGGCCGAAGCTTGCAGTGCGGCCGCCGGCCAGGGTATCGTCCAACCGGCCAACTACAACTCCTCGGGCCAGATCGCCATCTCCGGGGAAGTGGATGCCGTCCGGGAAGCCATGGAACACGCCAAGGAACTGGGCGCGCGCCGGGCGATTGAGCTGGTCGTGAGCGGCGCCTTCCACTCTCCGCTCATGAACTCGGCGAAGAAAAAGATGCAAGAGGCCCTGGAATCGGTGGAAGTCCGGAATACCTCAATCCCGGTGTACGTCAATGTCTCCGCAAAGGCCGTTACCGCAGGGGATGAATTGAAAAAGGCCCTGATCGATCAGATTGACCATCCGGTTCTCTGGATACAAACCATCGAAAAAATGATTCAGAACGGTGCTGACCGGTTTTACGAGGTCGGACCGGGAACGGTGCTGGCAGGCCTGATGCGACGGATTAACCGGGAGATGGAATGCACCAACGTCTCCTCGTACCGGGATTTGGCCAAGCTGGAAGGATAACCAAAGATGTATGATATGCAGGACAAGACCGTTGTTGTCACCGGCGGCTCTCGCGGTATCGGGTTCGCCATTGCCAGAGAATTTGCCGCGCAGGGAGCCCGGGTGGTGATCAGCAGCCGTACTCAACAGGCACTCGAAGCCGCGGCCGAAAAAATTGCCGCCGAGGGCGGGCAAGTGACGCCGGTACCCTGCGACGTATCGCAATCGGAGCAAGTGCAACGGCTGGTCTCCCAGACCCTGGAAACCTACGAACGGATCGATGTGCTGGTCAATAATGCCGGCATTACCCGGGATAATCTGCTCCTGCGGATGCAGGAAGACGACTGGGATGCCGTACTGAACGTCAACCTGAAAGGCGCCTTCCTTTGCACCAAAGCGGTCACCAGACCGATGTTGAAGCAGCGCGCCGGGAGCATCATTAATATCTCTTCGGTGGTCGGCGTGGCCGGGAATGCCGGGCAGACGAACTACGGCGCTTCCAAAGCCGGTATCCTGGGGTTGACCAAGGCCACAGCTCTGGAACTGGCCTCCCGGGGTATCACAGTCAATGCCATCGCGCCGGGCTATATTGAAACCGAAATGACGGACAATTTAACGGAAAAACAAAAAGAAGCGCTTGCCGGAAAAATTCCCCTGGGATATATTGGTAAGCCTGAAGATATTGCCGGAGTCGCGTTGTTCTTAGCCTCCCCGGCAGCACGCTACATCACTGGACAAGTGTTCAGGATTGATGGCGGAATGGTAATGGGTTAACTCGATAAACAGAAGGAGATGCAACACCATGGACACTTTCGAAACTGTCAAGGAGATTATTCAGGACAAGCTTGGCGTGGAAGCCAGCAAAATTACCAAAGAAGCTTCCTTTATTGATGATTTGGGCGCGGACTCGCTTGATACCGTGGAACTCATCATGCAGATGGAAGAAGAGTTCAACCTGGAAATCCCGGATGAAGAAGCCGAAAAACTGACAACCGTCGGTGATGTAGTCAGTTACATCGAGGACAAGGTCGACAACTAATTCGGTCTTAATATCCCATAACTCCAAGATAACAGATAGATGGCAGATCCAATGAAACGGCGAGTAGTGATCACCGGAATGGGGACCGTCAACCCTTGCGGAAACGATGTGGAATCATTTTGGGACAATCTGGTCTCGGGACACAGCGGCATCGGGCAAATCACCCGGTTTGACACCGAGGGATATCCGGTGGACTTTGCCGGGGAAATTCGGGATTTCGATCCCGGCCAATATCTCGAATCACGGGAGATCCGGCGGATGGATCTCTATAGTATCTATGCCATGGCCGCGGCAGCTCAAGCGATCGGTGATTCGGGTCTGGATATGGAAGCGATCGATCTCGAACGTGCCGGCGTCGTGGTGGGCTCCGGGATCGGCGGGATTAACACTTTCGAAGATCAGATGCGGGTCCTGGTTAAGAAGGGTAACCGGCGGATTAGTCCCTTCTTTGTCCCCATGATGATCTCCGATATCGCCGCCGGACATATTTCGATGCACTACAACCTCAAGGGACCCAATTACTCGGTGGTCTCTGCGTGTGCTACCGCGTCCCACGCCATTGGAAACGCCGTGAAACACATTCAGTATGGGGATGCGGACTTCATGGTCGCCGGCGGCTCTGAGGCCTCGATTTGTGAAATTTCGATCGGCGGTTTTACCAATATGAAAGCGCTGGCGAAATGGGACGGGGACCCTCGGGAAGCCTCCCGGCCGTTCGATGCGGATCGGTGTGGCTTTGTGATGGGCGAAGGAGCCGGGATTGTCGTCCTGGAGGAATATGAAGCCGCCAAAGCCCGTGGTGCGAACATCTATGCCGAGATCGTCGGGATCGGTTTTACCGCGGATGCCCATCATATCACTCAGCCTGCTCCGGGCGGCGAAGGGGCCGCCCGAGCCATGCGCATTGCCCTCAGGGAAGCCGGGATTTCCCCCGAACAGATTGCTTATATCAATGCGCACGGCACTTCCACGCCGGCGAATGACAAAACAGAAACCACCGCCATCAAGTCTGTGTTCGGCCCATATGCTACCAACGGCCTGGTCGTGAGCTCCACCAAGTCGATGACCGGGCATCTGTTGGGAGCCGCCGGGGGAATCGAGCTCCTGGCATCGGTTTACGCTCTGAAAAATAATCTAATCCCCCCGACTATTAACTACACCACTCCGGATCCCGAATGTGATTTGAATTATTCTCCGAATCAACCGACAGAAAAGCAGGTTGATTACGCCCTGAGTAATACCTTTGGGTTCGGGGGGCATAACGCAGTATTGTTGATTGCCGGGGTGTAACCACATCCTGAAACGAACTTGTGAGTTTCTATTCACGCCTATTATCACGCTTCCGGTCTAACCGGAAGTCAACATATACTCTCCTGCTCCGGAAACTGGGGTACCGGTTCCGGAACGAGGTCCATCTCCGTAAAGCAGTGACCCACCCTTCGTTGGGAACGAACGGGATTGAGCACCAGGATTCCTACGAACGGCTTGAATTTCTGGGGGATGCCGTCCTGGATTTGATTATCTCCGACTACTTATTTCAGGAATACCCCGACGCCACCGAGGGGGAACTCACCGAGCACCGGGCTCAGCTGGTAAATCAGGCGGCACTGGGGTCCATCGGATTTAACCTGGGCCTCCCGGACTTTATCAGGAGCCAGACGGTGGTGAACAGTCCCATCGAACACTCCGAGGCTGTCCTGAGCGACGTGGTGGAAGCCATCCTGGGAGCGGTGTACCTGGACGGGGGGCTGGCGGCAGCGCAGGCAGTGGTAAGGCGTCTCTTCCCTCTGTCGAACTTTACGGAAATTGCACCGTTTACCGACCGAAATTTTAAGGGAGAGTTAATCGAATTCTGTCACGTCCACGATTTGCCTTCTCCGGAATTCCGTACACTGGAAAAGGCAGGCCCGGAGCATGCCCGCACCTATACGGTGGGTGTGATCCTGCGTGACAAAACGTTCGGCGTGGGTCAGGGAAGGTCCAAGAAAAAAGCAGGACAAATTGCTGCACGCAACGCCCTGCCGTTATTACAGAAAGAAATAGAGCTGGGGTAGGCTCATCACTCGCGAGCCCGAATTAATTAGTTCTTCTGCCCCTCAATCTGTTGGATTTTATCCCGTAATTTCGCCGCCTTTTCATACTCCTCGGCATCGATGGCTTTCTTCAAGGCATCCTGTAATTCATCCAACGTTTGCTGCGAGGATTTCTCGGGGACGCTTTCTTCGGTCAATTCGTCACTCTCCTCCGTGACTTCATCCAGATCTTCGGCGATCACGCCCGCTTCCTGCATGACCGCATCTTCAACATAGACACTGGCCCCCACCCGCAAAGCGATCGCAATCGCATCACTGGGCCGGGAATCGATGGATTTATTATCGTAATCAAAACCTTCCAGATAAATCTTGGCGTAAAACGTCCCGTCTATCAAGTCGGTGATCACCACTTCCCTGACTTCAACTTCCAGGTCTTCTAAAATCGTACTGATCAAGTCATGGGTCATGGGACGGGGCATTTTCATGCCCTCCAGTGCCAGTGCAATTGCCTGCGCTTCGAACGCCCCGACAATCACCGGTAACTGCCGATCGCTGCCGACTTCGTGCAAGAGTACGGCGTACCCTTTGCTCGGCGGATAGAAGGCAATTTTTGCAACTTCCACTTCAACCATATAACTTCACTTTCTTTACGAATTCTGTTGAATATACGAAACTCGTTTTTCCCTTGTCAAGTTTGATTCCTGCCATTCACCGTCGTATGAATATGGCATTCCGGTGGTCAATCATTCAAGCGCTTTTTCAGCATGCTTATACGATCGATAGCGGTCGGATCCACTTCCTGTAAGAGCGCCGCGTACAGACTGGCCCAGTCCCCCAGATGAATCAGGGAAAAGATCCGGGCCATCCGGCTGTTGCCTTCGGTTGTCAATTGCGTGTGATACCCGGGATACGGCCGTAACAATTCACCGGTAATTTCCATCCGCCGTCGTATCCGGGGATGGGTTTCCGAATCCGTTAACCAAATGAGTGCCACTTGCTTTAGAAAATCCGGTTGCCGATCCCATCCCATAATTTCATTATGATTCATCTCGGGTAACTGGTTTGTAAATGCCAGCATCTGGGCGTTTTCAGCCAGCTGCCCCTTCCATCGCACCCCCACCACTGCCAGCTCCGGCACTGTATAAATCACAGGGACCATACCGATAAGCGCACGGGCTAACTGATAGGCGGTATTATTGTTATCGTCCTGTTGATACTTTTCACTTAAATCCCCGACCAGAGCGATTGTTTCGTCGATTTCGGCATCCACTTCCCTTTCCGTGAGTCTCAGCCGGTGAAACATGCGCGCCATGGGTATAAAAGAATAGCCTAATGCCGCCCGGGGCTGCATGCCTCCGGGTATCCGGATGAGCGGTGCATCCTGTCCGGAAAGCCGGTCAGTGAGTTCCCCCCCGGAAGAAATGCCTAACACCTGTGCGCCGGCGGCGATGGCCTGGTCCAATGCGCTTAAGGTCTCCTCGGTGTTTCCCGAAAAGCTGCTCACTATGGCCAGGGTTTGGTCGTTTACGAACGCCGGGAGAGCATATTCACGGTTCACGATCATGGGGACTGATAACTCCTGCCGGAGATAGGCGCGCAGCAAATCGCCGCCGATCGCCGAACCACCCATGCCACAGAAGACGATATTCCGTACCGCTCCCATATCCAGCTGGTCTGCGGACGGCAACGTCAGACTGGCCGCTTCTTTCAGCTGATCGGTAAAATTGGCCACGGCACCCCACATATCCCCCGGATCGCCGGTTGATAATGTGCGTTGCAGCTCTCCCACACTCGGATACGTCATACAGACTCCTGTTCCTCTACAAATTAATATGTTCCGGGAAGTGTTCTTGCATAAACTGCTTCAAATAACGTTCGATATCGGCTTCCATGGTGAAATTTAGAACAGTTTCCGCGACATGCCGGCACTGGTCGCTGTCCAGCCCCCGGACGATTTCCTTAATCTTGGGCAGGACCACCGGTGAAACGGAGAGTTCATCGATCCCCATGCCCACCAGCAGCGGAATCGCCAGTGGATCGCCGGCCATTTCCCCGCACATACCGACCCAGATATCGTGCTTGTGGCCGGCCCGGATGGTCATATGAATTAACTGTAAAATGGCCGGATGCAATGTCTTGTAGAGAAACGACACCCGGTCATTTCCCCGATCCACGGCCAGAGCATACTGAATCAGATCATTGGTTCCGATACTGAAAAAATCCAGCTCGTCGGCCAGCTGCTCGGCGATAATGACCGCCGACGGGATTTCGATCAGAGCGCCCAGCTCGACGTCCTGATCATAGGGCACCCCCTCTTCGGTTAGTTCCTTCTGCACCTCCACGATGAATTCTTTCACCCGCTTAATTTCCTCGATGGCGGACAGCATCGGGAACATCAGTTTAATGTTTCCGAAGGCGCTGGCCCGATAGATGGCCCGGAGCTGGGTTTTGAACAACCGGGGATTATCCAGACAGATTCGAATAGCCCGATATCCCAGAAACGGATTGGATTCCTGGAATCCATCGATTTCCATGGAAGCGGAAATTTTATCACCGCCCAGATCGAACGTTCTGAAGATCACCGGATCCGGCGCGATCCGCTCTGCCAGTTGCTTATATTCCTGAAATTGTTCTTCTTCCCTGGGGAAGGTATTCTTTACGAGGTAAAGATATTCGGTACGATAGAGTCCGATACCCTCCGAACCGGAGGCCAGTACATTTTCGATCTCCCCGGGCAGTCCGATGTTGGAGGACAGATGGATACGCAGCCCGTCTAACGTTTCCGAAGGCAATTCCTTATGGGCGTAGAGGTTCTGCTCCACCTCCTTCATACGCTCCTGTTCTCCCCGGAAATTCTCCAGCGTTTCCTCGTCCGGCTGCACAATCACCGTCCCGTGCATCCCGTCGATGACCATGTCCTGCTCCGCATCCACCTGTGATACGATCTCCTGAATCCCGACCACGGCCGGGATCTGCATGGCGCGGGCCAGGATCGCCACATGCGAAGTCCGACCGCCGGTTTCGGAAACCAATCCCAGGATCTTGGACCGATCCATCATGATCATATCGATCAGGCTCAATTCTTTCGCCACCAGGATGGACGGTTCCGCAGCCTCCTCCAGTAACCCCCGGTCCCTGGTCAGCAGATACCGCAACACTCGCTGTTTCACGTCATACACATCCCCGGCCCGATCCCGCATGTACAGATTCTCGGATTGTTCCAGCTGATCCCGGTAGGCTGACAGCACCTGCTGGTACGCGCACTCGGCATTTTCCCGCCGATCCCGAATCCGGCTCCGCACCTCCTCCAGTACGGATTCATCTTCCAGGGAAAGTAACTGGGCATCAATCAACTCGGCATAATTATCACCGATCCGGCTGGCGATCATTCGCTGAGTCGACCGGAGATCCCGCCTGGCATGCTGCAGAGCCTCGTCCAGCCGTTCGATTTCCCGCTGCACCTGCCCCGCAGGAATTTCACGCCGGGGGACGGTGATTTTTTCCGGCACGAATTTCACCACCGGACCGATGGCAATCCCCGGGGACGCCCCGATACCACTGTACCGTCTTTGTGCTAGCGTTGTCTCGGTATTCATTCCGTTCCGAACCGGTCGTTTGCTAATTCGATAATTTGTTCCACTGCCTGGTTCGCATCCTCCCCTTCCGCCTCGATTTTCACGGTACTCCCGCTCTCCGCGGCCAGAACCAACACTCCCAATATCGACTTGGCGTTGACTTTGGTCTCGTCCTTCACCAGGAAAATCTGTGCATGAAATTTATTTGCCAGAGAAACCAGGGCTGCCGCCGGCCGGGCGTGCAGGCCGAATTCATTTCGGATAACCATTTCGCCGGTAACCGTCATGACTTCCGATTCAACAACTGCTCCGTGAGAAATCTCAGATGCGTTACATCCGCCGGCAGGCTATCCAAGATATTTTTCGCTTTCCGGATTTTTTTGGCCACATAATCCCGGGTAAGTTCCACCACCCCCGTATCCTGAATGGCCTGTTTAAGTTCGTTCAACTGCGACATGTCGTCGACATTCGATTTCATCATCTCCCGGATAAATCGCCGGGCTTCCTCATCGGCCAGTTCCAACGCTTTCAGAAACACAAACGTCTTTTTCTCGGCAAAGAAATCGCTTCCCAGACTTTTCCCCATCACCCCGCTGGTGGAAGTCAATTCCAATAAATCGTCCTGTACCTGAAACGCCGTGCCCACGGAAAACCCGAATTGTTCGATCTGCCGGATTTGATCGGCGGGTGCACCGGCGATTAGCCCCCCGATTCGACAGCAGAGGGAGAGCAGACGGCCGGTCTTTTTTCCGATCATCATGAGGTATTCTTCCAGCGATACATCCGACCGGGTTTCGAATTCCTTATCGTACGCCTGGCCTTCGCAAATATCAATCAACCCCTCAGTGTAACACTCCAGGATTTCGGGCAGCGCCCGGTTTTCTACCCCGAGCAGGACCTTGTAAGCCATCGCCAGCAGGCCGTCCCCGGACAGGATGCCGGTGCTGATATTCCACTTGGTGTGCACGGTGGGTTTTCCCCGCCGCTGGGAGTCATCATCCATGATATCATCATGAATCAGGGTAAAATTATGGAGCATTTCCAGGGAGACCGCGGCTTCCAGTGCGGTGTCTTCCGGTCCGCCATAGGCTTCGTTCACCAGTAACAGCAGGATCGGCCGGATGCGCTTACCATTGCCCTCCAGTACGTATTGTATCGGTCCGTACAAGGTTTTCGGAAACTCTTGTTCCCCGGCGACCTCCCGCAACCGCGCGTTCACCCTGGTACGGAGGTGTTGTATCAGTTCCTGTGATTCAATCGTATGTATCTCACTCATGAGAGCTTCTTGAGTCCTCTGCCAGTTGTACGTTGGTCATCGGGGCTCGTGACGCGGGTACCTCTTATTCGCCCACTTTCAGGTCCCCGAACTCCTGCAACTTATTGATGACCAGGTCCCGGATTTCCTGCAATCGCTCTTTCGATTTGGCTTCAAACCGGCAGACAATCACAGGCTGGGTGTTGGACGAACGGACGAGTCCCCATCCGTCTCCGAATTTAATGCGAATCCCGTCTACGTCGATATACTCATACTTCTGAGAGAAGTATTCCTTAGCCCGTTCGGCGATTTTAAATTTTTCCGCATCATCCGCGGCCTCCAATCGCATTTCCGGCGTACTCTCAAAATGCGGCAGTTCCGCCAACAATTCGGATAATTTCCGGTCCGTGCGGCTTAACGTCTGCAACACCCGCACTGAGGCATAAATGGCGTCATCATATCCGTAATAATCATCAGCGAAAAAAATGTGGCCGCTCATTTCTCCGGCGAATCGCGCAGTGCTGTCTTTCATTTTCTGTTTAATCAAGGAGTGCCCCGTTTTCCACATGACCGGGGTGCCGCCTTTCTCCCGGATAGCCTGCTCCAGAGCCTGGGAACACTTCACATCAAAAATCACTTCATCGCCGGGATTGTGTATGACTTCATCCAGAAAAATCGTCATCAGATAATCCGCCCACACCACGTGACCGGTGTCGTCCACCACCCCGACCCGGTCGCCGTCCCCGTCATAGGCTATGCCGACATCATAGTCGCCGTCCCGGACCGTATCGATGAGATCCTGCACGTTCTTCAGCACCGTCGGATCCGGATGGTGATTCGGGAAAGAACCATCCACATCGCAATACAATTCGGTCGCCCCCACCTTCAGGCGACGAAAGATTTCCGGAGCGGCCAGTGCGGCGGAAGCATTCCCACAGTCAATCGCCACCTTCAGGGGTTTCTCCAGCGTGATTTTTTCTACGATAGTTTCGATATATTTATCCAGAATCTCCTGCCGGGAGATTTGGCCGCTCCCTTCGGCAAATTCTCCGCTTTCAATAATCTGCCGGATGGCCTGAATTTGTTCGCCGTACACCGATCCACTTTTCAGTGACATTTTGAAGCCATTATAGGCCGGCGGATTATGACTCCCGGTGATCTGTACGGCACCATCTATCGGGAGTTGATACAGTGAAAAATAATTCACCGGAGTCGGTAAAATACCCAGGTCGATCACATCCACTCCGGTACTGTTGACGCCCGCGGCGAACTGTTTCTTGAGATGGGGAGAGGTTAAGCGCACGTCCCCGCTCAGGCCGATGGTGTTGACATCGTGCTGCAAGGCCCAGGTTCCGAAACCTTTCCCCAGAGATTGTACCACGTCGTCGGGAAAGTCCTTTTCCACTTCCCCCCGAATATCATATGCCCGAAATATATATGAATTCATAACCTCTCCCCGTTTGTCTATGGTGTCAACCTTCCCAATACCACCGCTCTGCTCGCTCCGGTGACCCCGGGCAAATTCGCCGGTGTTTCCATCAGAAATGCCCCGGCACAAAGCGCAAACCCCACGGCTTCCTTCGTTTCGATGGGGATTCCAAAATCTTCACAGGTTAGAATATCTACATTTGGCATGTGAGAAGCAAGTCTCTCCATCAGGTAACGGTTATACGCGCCGCCTCCGCTCACGATCACCCGGTCAATCCGCTCGGCCGGTTGCCAGAACCGCTCCACATTCTGCACGATGGAAACGGCCGTCCATTCACAGGCCGTGGCCAGCAGATCCGCTCCCCGCTGCGGCGAAACCTCCGCTGAAAGTGCAAATCTCTCCGAAACATAGTCCCGGGAATAATATTCCCGGCCGGTGGATTTGGGAGGAGCCTGGCGCACGAACGCATCTTTCATCAACGCATCGAGCAAGGATTCATCCACCGTACCCCGTCTGGCCATGTCCCCGTTGTGATCGTATCGCTCCCGGTCGCCGGAGAGATACCGGACCAGTGTATCCATCACCATGTTCCCGGGCCCCGTGTCCCACCCCAGAACCGCTTCGGCGCCCATGTCCCGGGAAACGCACGTGATGTTCGCGATCCCCCCGATATTCAAGGCGACGGTATTTCCCGGTAACTGCCGGTACAACAGCCAATCCAGATACGGAATCAGCGGGGCGCCGGTTCCGCCGGCAGCGATGTCGTTCTCCCGAAAGTTACTCACAACCGGTATGCCGGTTTCTCCCGCCAGCACGGCCGGCTCGCCGACCTGGAGGGTTGCCGTGCCGGATTCGTGCCACAAGGTCTGCCCGTGGCTGCCGATACAGGTGATATCCTCCGGGGTGAGCGAGTGGTGAGCGAGAAAGTCATTCACGGAGCCGGCCCAGTGATGGCCCAGCCGAAAATTGATCCGGCACACGTCAGAAGTGGCGCCGGTCATACTTTCGAACAGGTCCTTCCGCAGGGCTGGACTGTAATCGTAGGTTGCGGTCTCCCGCACCCTGAATTCAGCCAGTTCGGTACCGGGCCACTCCACCAGGGCGAGGTCCAACCCATCCAGGGAGGTCCCGGACATGAGCCCCAGAATCAGGCCCGGGCCGTCCGTCATTCTTGAAAGGAGACGGCTCATGACCTTGTCAATTCATCCACGGCATCCCGTAAATACCCCTTATGCTTCCGGAGCAATCGGTCCGATTCGTCGTACCCGATATCCCGGAGACTCATGAGAATGGCATTTTTCACCCGGTACTTAGCTTTCACCAGGATCTGTTCCGCTGTTTCCCGGTCGACTCCGGTGACCTGCATGACAATGCGCTGGGCACGGTCCACCAGTTTCTGGTTCACGGCGGTCAGATCGACCATCAGATTTCCATACACCTTCCCCAGGCGAATCATGGCCGTGGTGGTGATCATGTTGAGGACGAGTTTGGTGGCGGTTCCCGCCTTCATCCGGGTGGAGCCGGTCACCACCTCGGGACCGACCACCGGATTAATCAGCACCTCGGCGCTTACTTCCAGAGAATCGCCGGGATTACAAATGATCGCGATGGTCGGGATCCCCGCCTCCCGGGCGGCGTGAAGCGCTCCCAGGACAAAAGGTGTCTTTCCACTGGTCGCAATCCCGCAGACCACGTCTCCCTGGGATACCTGGTATTCCTGTAACGCCTTCGCTCCATCCTCCGGGAAATCTTCCGCGCCTTCGATGCTCCGAACCAACGCTTCCCGTCCGCCGGCAATAATTCCCTGCACCTGCTCCGGATCCGATCGAAAAGTCGGGGGACATTCGGCGGCATCCAGTACTCCGAGCCGGCCGCTGGTGCCGGCCCCTACATAAAAGAGCCGCCCGCCCGCTTTCAATGCGGTCACGACCAGTTCCACCGCCTGCGCTATTTCCGGGATGGTCTCGCCGACCGCCGGCGCCACCTTCCGGTCTTCCGCATTGATCCGGTGCAATATCTCTGTGCTCGAAAGAGAATCAATATCCAGCGTATGTTCGTTCTGCCGTTCGGTAATTAACGGATTTTCGGATGTCATTTTAGTTTATTGCCTTTTGTTGCTGTGTTTGGCCGATGCATGTGAAATTAGACCCGATGAGAAAAAATTACAACCGAAAAGGAAAGATGAATCCCGGGCAGCCTTCTGCCACAGCCTGTGCTCCAGGGAAAACACGCGATTTCACTCTTCATTAACCGGTCGGAGAGCAGATCGTGTTGATTTTCGTCCGATTCAGTGATATCATTACTACAAATAAATTCACCACCATGAACCTTACAATTGTCTTAGCCATCGCCGGTTTGTTGTTCAGCGCCTTTTTTTCCGGGGCGGAAATGGCCTATATCACCGCGAACCCCATGCAAATAGAGGTGTGGAAGCGACAGAGACGGCAAGGTGCGGACGCCAGCAGCAAGCTGCATTCCCGGCCGGAGACCGTGCTGCCCATCCTCCTGACGGGTACGGTGCTGGCAAATATGATCGCCGCCGCTTTTGCCACGATGGCCCTGGTTCCCTATTATCCGGCCATTGTCGTATTCTGCTTCATCGCCCTGGTGTTACTGACCTTTGGCGATATCCTCCCGAAGACCATTTTCCGGGAACGAGCGAACCGGCTGACCCTGAAAATCACCCCGGCGTTAGAATTTTTCACCGGGTTGCTCTATCCCATTTTGTTACTTATCCGCGGATACAATCTGCTTTTTTTCAAGCAGGCCGTCTCCGACCGAACCCCGCCTCAGGCTTTCTCCAAGGATGAACTGCGGCTGCTGTTCGGCGATTCGGAGACAGCCGGCGTGATCGAGCCGCACGAGAAACGTTTTATCGCCCGGCTGTTTACGTTCGGTCAGCAGACTGCCCGGGAAGTCATGACGCCGCGCACCGATATCGCCGCGGTGGAAGCCGGGAAATCCCTGGAAGAAGCCCGGCAGGTCTTTACCAGGAGCGGGCACTCCAAACTCCCCGTTTACCATGAAACCATCGACCATGTGGTGGGCGTCATCTTCCTTCATGATATGTTCGATCCGCACCAAACCCTGCAGGAAATCGCCCGCGAAACGACTTTCGTACCGGAATCCAAAAATATTGCCGAGCTCCTGCGCGAATTCCAGGAAAATAAAAACAGCATCGGGATTGTCATCGATGAGTATGGCGGCACCGCCGGACTCATCACCATCGAAGACATCGTAGAGGAATTATTCGGTGAGTTCGAGGACGAATTCGATTTCGAGGAAGTGACCGTTAAAAAGACGGATAACGGATATATCGTCAGTGGCCGGGCGGAAATCGATTACCTGAACGAATCGCTTCACATGCGGTTGCCAACCGGTGAATATGAAACGCTGGGAGGCTTCCTGGAAGACCGGCTGGGGCGGATTCCCACCACCGGCGAAGAGATCAGTATCGGGAACCGGAAATATATTATTACCAAAGCCAGCCAGAAGAAAATCGAACAGGTGAAAGTGGTCCTGGCCGAAAGTGAATTCCTGACACCCCCCTCCTCTTCTTCGTTCGAACTGTAAGCCGGCCCTGTTCACGGAGATCCCCCTCTGCTTCGAGTAGTTCCCGGAATCGCCTCCCGGCATACCGGAGTCAGGAGATATCGATGTCTTCCCGGGCCTGAATCGGCTTCCCGATGAGGAAGATCCACCCGATCATCAAGGCGACCCCAATCGACGTAAAGAACGGCCAGTTCCAATGGAGGCCGGCAGGGAGATAGCCGGTCATAATCGCGATCACACCCACCACGATGGCGTACGGGATTTGTGTACGGACGTGGTCGATATGATCCGATCCCGAAGCCATGCTGGACAGAATGGTGGTGTCCGAAATGGGAGAACAGTGATCTCCGAACACCGATCCCGAGAGGACCGCCCCGTAGGTTGCCAGAAAACTGGCGGCGTCTGTCGTGGCATGAAAGCCGTGGCTCGCCAACAATTGGGCGGTCAGCGGTATGACAATGGGGATAAGAATCGCCATGGTTCCCCAGGATGTACCGGTAGCAAAACTGACCACAGCCGCAGTAATAAACGTGAGCGCCGGCATCACGGCGGGTTGTAAGACCCCCTCGGTGACCTGGATGATATATTGGGCGGTTTGGACCTCGGAGGCGACCCGGCTGAGTGACCACGCCAGCATTAACACCACGACTGCCAGCACCATGGATTTCACTCCCGATAACCAGGCGTCAATAGCTTCCTGGAGGGTATGGATTCGTTGCACCAGAGAAAGGACGATTGCGGCAATGGATCCGGAAAACGAGGCCCAGATCAACACCTGAAAGGAATTGGATTCACCGATCACTGTCCACAGTTTCCGGGAACCGCCGGCCGGGAGTGCCTGGAGTCCGCTGTAATATAAGCCCACCATCATCACAGCAATCACCACGGCGATCGGGATCACTGCGTTATACCAGCGGTAGGGGATACCCTCCGGGACCGACAATTCCTCGGTATCGGCAAGCGGGCTGGCCCCATCCCGCAGGACTTTCCCCTTATGGGTGCTCCGTTTCTCAGCCCGCAGCATCAGACCGAAATCCCGCTGGGTCCATGCCACCAGAAACACAAAGAAAATGGCAAACAGGCTGTAAAACCGGTAGGGAATCGTTTCGATAAACAGTAGATAAATATTCTCCTTGATGCCCACCATCGTGAGCGATTCCTGCATCAGTCCCATTTCGAACCCCACCCAGGTACTGATAATCGCCATCGAGGTGACCGGTGCAGCGGTGGAATCAACGATGTAGGAGAGCTTTTCTCTGGAAATCCGCAATTTATCCGTCAACACCCGCATGGTATTTCCCACCAGGAGCGTATTGGCATAATCATCGAAAAAGATCAGCACCCCCATAAACGCCGTCGCCAGCTGGCCGCTCCGGTTGGTGGAGGCGTATTCCGAAATCTTTTCCACGATCCCCTGCATCCCGCCGTTTTTCGCCAGCACCCCGACCATCCCGCCAAACGCAAGGGTGAACAAGATGATCGACGCATGCGAGGTATCGGTGAGTGTCTGAACCAGATAGGTATCGAAGAAGGATAACAACGCCGGAAACACCGAAAAATCTTTGATAAAAATAAGCCCTATCCAGACCCCGGCAAACAACGAAATAATGATTTGCCTGGTCATCAGCGCCATGAGAATGGCCAGAAGCGGCGGGATGAGACTATAGAAACCAGGCAAGACCCGAACCGTGCGGGTATATTGTCTCCCGTTCACCGTCCAGTTCAGCCGCTGATGTCCGGTCTTGGTCAGCTCCAGTTTCTCCAAATCGACCGAACCGGATCCGGCCGTCGCCAGCGAATCGCGGCCGTGGATCTGCAGGGCAGGACCTGCCAGGGTGACCGTTGCCGAATCAGGAATGTTTTGAAGTGTGACGTTAAAGGGAATACCGCGCAGGATCACCGGAGGCGGGTTCAGGACCGGTTGCTGGTCGGCTCCGAACCCCGACCCCGGTATGAGTATCATACCTGCGGCCAGCGAAACAATGAACAACCGTAATTTATTCAAGAGTGCTCCGCTCTGCCGTTTGATTTGTCCGTAATTTTAAAAGGTAGATTTTAGGTAACACCGGAATGAAAGTAAAGGGAAACTTCCGGTCGTATTATCGATTGGAGAGAATGGTACATTACAGGGGTGTCAACCGATGACTAAAGACTTATTGTCTTCCGCAGTTCGAAATCGTAGTTTTACCAGAATGTTATGAAACTGTTAGATAGATACCTGTTGCGAAAATACCTGGTGCTCTTCCTCTATTCCATGATCGCCTTTCTGGCGATTTTCGTGATCATCGATTTGGTGGAGAATATGGATAAATTCATCGACGCCGGGTTAAACCGCCACCAGGTCCTGCTGTACTATCTCCTCAACGTGCCGTTCTTCATCAGTATTGCGCTTCCCATGTCCATGCTGATCGCTACGATTTTTTCCATCGGTACTCTGGCCAAAAACAACGAACTGGCCGCGCTGAAGTCTACCGGGGTGAGTCTGTATCGCATCGCCACCCCGATCCTTCTGCTGGCACTGCTGGTCAGCGTGGGCTCCTTTTTCTTTGAAGATCAGGTCAAGATCCAAACGGATCGGAAGCTGGAGAATTACAAAGAACAATTCATCAATAAGCGGCCACCCAAGCGCAAACTGCACCGCAAAGATATTTTTATCCAGGATAGCCCGGAGCGCAATCTGATTATTGAAGAGTTTAACGGGGAGACCATGGAAGGGCAGTATGCGTCCATTCAATACCTGGATTCGGATCGGCTGACCAGACGGATCGACGCCAATCACATCTATTGGAATAAATCCCGGCAATCCTGGTTTATTCAAAATTATGTGATCCGGCGCTTCCCCTCACCCCAGTCGGAAATCGTGGTGGCAAAGGACTCCGGAAGCATGCAGGTGGACTTAAATATCACCCCGGAGGACATCCTGAAGGAAGCCATCGATCCCGCCCAGATGAATTATCACGAGCTCACGGGATTTATCGATAAACTGCATCGCCTGGGGATTTCACCCCGCAAATGGCAGGTGAACCTGCATTTCAAAATCGCCTTTGCATTTACCAACTTCGTGGTCGTACTCTTCGGGCTGCCGCTGGTGGCCAATCAGACGCAGGGCGGAATCGCCTTCGGAGCCGGGATGAGCATCTTTATTATCTTTACGTATTATGCCTTCATCAAGGTGGGGCAGGTCATGGGTTTCAACGGATTGCTCCCGCCGTTTCTCTCGGTCTGGCTTGGAAATATCATATTCATTGCCAGCGGCACCATTCTGCTGATCCGGACCCCGAAGTAAATTTCCGGCTCCCCCGTACCATCTTCCGTCCCCGCCGAAAATCTTGCCGGCATGGATCTGACAATCCGGTAACGCTCCATACCTGGGTGCGCACAGATGCGGCACAGAGTCTCTGGCGGATACTGAATTCAGGTGGTTGCTCGTGTCCGGGAGCTCCGGAGCGTCCCGGAAGTCGGTGAGAGCAAAGTATCAGGTGCCCATATCCCAGGACTGTAAGTATTTCTCTTGTTCCGGGGTCAGGGTATCGATGGCGATGTCCATGGCAGCCAGTTTCAGTTTGGCCACGTCTTTATCGATTCGCTCCGGGACCGGGTGCACCCTGGCTTCCAGTCCGTTTTGTTGAACCGCATATTCACTGGTCAGCGCCTGAACGGCGAAACTCATATCCATCACGCTGGCCGGATGGCCCTCGGCGGCGGCCAGGTTAATTAATCGGCCTTCACCCAACACGTACAGGGACCGCCCGTCTTTCATCACGTATTCATCCACGTAGTTTCGCACACCGGTACGAACGGACGAGGCCATCTCCCGCAGACCGTCCAGATTAATCTCCACGTTGAAATGTCCGGAATTCGCAATGATGGCGCCACTCTTCATCAGCTGAAAATGTTCGGTGTCGATGACGTTGATATCACCGGTGACGGTGCAGAAAATATCACCGGACGTTGCCGCTTCGTGCATCGGCTTCACTGCATATCCGTCCATGGCGGCTTCCAGTGCCCGCAGGGGATCCACTTCGGTCACCACCACGTTGGCGCCCATGCCTTTGGCCCGCATGGCCAGTCCCCGGCCGCACCAGCCGTACCCGGCGACCACAAAATTCTTGCCCGCCAGCAAGACGTCCGTCGCCCGGATAATGCCGTCGATAGT
>Ga0102944_1000407_pt1 | contig 33734 bp, 36 predicted proteins | sample SalPonD_shore_MG_FD_78172 | JGI IMG/M metagenome (GOLD analysis project Ga0102944, IMG submission 78172) | Salt pond soil microbial communities from South San Francisco under conditions of wetland restoration - Salt Pond MetaG... | ecosystem: Environmental > Aquatic > Marine > Intertidal zone >... | reverse complement strand
GGTTCACGGACGGGACGTGGCGGCCGGCGCGCCGTCTCGGGACGGACGCCTACAGCGACCTGGCCGTCCTCCGCGTGGACGGCCGGCCCGAGACGGCCACGGCCCTCCCGTTCGTTGACGCCCCGCCGGCCATCGGGACCCGGGTCGTCGCCATCGGCAGCCCGTTCGGCCTCGAGCAGTCCCTGACGGCGGGCATCGTCTCCGGCGTCCACCGGGAGATCCCGACGAACCACGGCTTCGCCATCCCCGACGCGGTCCAGACCGACGCGGCGGTCAACCCCGGGAACAGCGGCGGACCGCTCGTCACCCTCGCGGGCGACGTCGTCGGCGTCATCCGGTCGGGCGGCGGGGAGAACCTCGGCTTCGCCGTCTCGGCGGCGCTCATCGAGCGCATCGCGCCCCGGCTGGCCTCGGCCGGGCGCTACCAGCACCCCTACCTGGGCATCGCGAGCGTGACCGTAACGCCGACCGTCGCGTCGGTCAACGGCCTCACGTCGGCCGCCGGCATCCTCGTCTCCAGCGTCGTGCCCGACGGCCCGTCCGACGGGGTGCTCCACGGGAGCCCCGAGAAGAAGACGGTCAACGGCTTCGCCGTGCCCGTCGGCGGCGACGTCATCGTGGGCGTCGACGACGTCGCGGTGTCGGACAACGGCGCCCTCGGGCGCTACCTCGCGCTGGAGACGAAGCCCGGCCAGACCATCGACGTCCACGTCGTCCGGGACGGCGAGCGACGGACCGTCGAGGTGACGCTGGGGACGCGGCCGTCGCCGGTCCTGACCCCGAGCGGCTGACGAGGCCACCTCGTCAACCGTCGAACGGCGAGGGCGGTGCCGGCGCTTCGAGGCCCTCCGTTCCCGCGCTTCGAAGCCCTTATGACCGCCACCGGCCCACTTCCTCGCTAACTGACCATGTCCGACAAGCCGGCCTCCATGTACCGGGCCATCTCGAAGCCCCCCTACACCCGACGCGAGTACATCACCGGCATCCCCGGGTCGAAGATCGCCCAGCACCAGATGGGCGACCTGCACACCGAGGGCGCCGACTACCCCGTGCAGATCTCCCTGGTGACCGAGGAGACCTGCCAGCTGCGACACGGCGCGCTCGAGGCGGCTCGGCTGTCGGCCAACCGCCACCTCATCAAGACGCTCGGCGAGGGGAACTACCGGGCCTCGCTGCGGAAGTTCCCCCACCACGTCCTCCGGGAGAACAAGCAGGCGACCGGCGCCGGGGCGGACCGGGTCTCCGACGGGATGCGCCTCGCCTTCGGCAAGCCCGTCGGCACCGCGGCCCGCGTCGAGCGGGGCGACCGCATCTTCACCGTCTGGTGCGAGCCCGACCAGGCGCCCGTCGTCAAGGACGCCCTCCGCCGGGCCTACAACAAGCTCTCGCCGCCGTGCCGCATCGTCGTCGAGCGGGGCGAGCGCCTGCTCGTCTCGTAGGCGCCGCCGTCGACCCGAGCCGCGGGGGACCCCACAATTATGCCGCCGCCCCGAGTACGGTGAGGGGCCATGCTGAAAGCGACCGTCGAGGACGCGCTGAACGAACAGATCAACGCCGAGTTCTACTCGGAGCACCTCTACCTCTCGATGGCGGCCTACTTCGAGGTCGAAGGGCTCCCCGGGTTCGCCGCGTGGATGCGGGCCCAGGCCGCCGAGGAGCGGGCCCACGGGATGCGCCTCTTCGAGTTCATCGTCGACCGCGACGGCCGGGTCGAGCTCGACGGCCTCGAGGCCCCGCCCACCGAGTGGGACGACCCGGCGGACGCCTTCGAGGCCGCCTACGACCACGAGGTCGAGATCTCCGGCCTGATCGACGACCTCGTCGCGCTGGCCCGCGACGAGCACGACAACGCCACCGAGACGATGCTCCAGTGGTTCGTCGCGGAGCAGGTCGAGGAGGAGGCGACCGCGCAGGAGATCGTCGACCGGCTCCACCGCGTCGGCGACGACGGCACGGGGCTGCTCATGGTCGACCAGGAGCTGGGCGCCCGCGGCGCCGGCGAGGCCGCGGCCGGCATCGAGGCGCCGGCCGCCGAGTAGGTCGGGACGGGGCCGCCGGGCAGCTGGCCGAGGCGCGCGGACGGGCCGACGGGGGCGCTGGCCTCGGAACCGCCTCGTGGCCCGGCGTGGGCAAGATTCAACCGCCACGGGCCCCAACGCCGGCCATGGCAGGCCCGGTCGTCGTCCTCGCCCTCGGCCTCCCGGGCCTCGTCCCGGCCCTCGTCGGCGTCGCCGCGGCGGCCGTCGGCCTCCTGTTCCTGGCCGGCGTCCTCGCCTTCGCCTACCGGGTCGCGACCGAGGTCGAGCGGCCGGTGGACGTCCTGTTCGAGGAGTCCGACGAGGACGAGGGCGTCCGACCCGGCCGCGAGGACGAGGAGTGGGACTACTACTGAGCCGGCGGGGCGGAGCCGAGCGGCCGGGGAGGAACGCTTACAACGCGCACGGGGCACGGAGGGACCATGCCACCTGCCCGTCGACCCGCCGTCGGAACGCGCCGCCGACCGCCGTCAGCCGCCGTCGGGGGCCACCATGGCTGACGAGCCCGACCCGGTCGAGCCCGCAGCCGACGACGACCACGTCATCGTGTCGTTCGACGACGGCGTCGCCACCGTCACGCTGAACCGGCCGGACAAGCGCAACGCGCTCTCCGACGCGGTCTCCATCGCCCTCGAGGACGCGCTCGGGGCCGTCCAGGACCGCGAGGACGCGCGCTGCCTGGTCGTCACCGGCGCCGGGGGCGCCTTCTGCGCCGGGGGCGACGTCGACCGGATGCGCCGGCGCATCGAGACCGACCTGCCGCTCGACGCCGCCGTGCGGAACGTCGAGCGCCGGACGGCGGGCATCGTCGGCCAGGTCTACGACTTCCCGCTCCCGACCGTCGCCAAGATAGACGGCCCGGCGGTGGGCGCCGGGGCCGGCCTGGCGCTGGCCTGCGACCTCCAGCTCGCCAGCGACCGCTCGAAGCTGGGCTTCGTCTACCGCCACGTCGGCCTGACCGTCGACGCCGGCGTCTCGTACCTGCTCCCCCGGCTCGTCGGCACGAACGTCGCCAAGGAGCTGGTGCTCACCGGCGAGCTCCTCGACGCGGACCGCGCGCTCGAGCTCGGGCTGCTCAACCACGTCTACCCCACCGAGGCGTTCGACGAGCGCGTCGACGACCTGGTGCGGACCATCGCGACGGGGCCGACGGTCGGGCTCCGCCACGCCATGCGGCTCATCGACGCCGCGGCGGGCACGCCCTTCGACGACGTGCTGCGCGACGAGGCGGCCGCCCAGGGCCTCGCGCTCGGGACCGCGGACCATCGGGAGGGCGTCGAAGCGTTCAGCGAGCGCCGCGAGCCGTCCTTCGAGGGGCGCTGAGGGCCGTGCTCCGGCTCGCCGTGGCGACGGCGGCCGAGACCCTCGAGCGCATCACCGCGCCGCTGGCCGAGCGGGGCATCGAGGCCGTCCACGTCACGACCGAGGAGCGGGCCATCGCGCTGGCCGACCCACCGGCCGACTTCGCGGGCTTCGACGCCGGGTTCGTCTACCCGCCCCGGCTCCTCGAGGGGGCGGTGGCCGACCGCCTCCTCGGCGTGCCCTGGGTCAACGACCGCGCGGCGGTCCTGGCGTCGCGGAACAAGGCCGAGGCGCTCCTCCGGCTGGCCGCCGCCGGCCTGCCGAGCCCCGAGACCGTGCTGGTCTCGGACCCGGCGGACGCGGCGACGCGGCGGGCGGCCTACGAGCGGGTCGGGCCGTCGGTCGTGGTCAAGCCGAACTCGTCGACGCAGGGGGTCGGCGTGGCCCGCGCCGACGACCTGGACTCGTTCCTCGGCCTGACCGACTACTTGGACCTCGTCCACGACTTCCGGGCGACGGCCGACAAGTCGTTCCTCGTCCAGCCCTTCCTCCCCGACGCCGTCGACTACCGCGTCATGGTCGTCGACGGGACCTACGCCGGGGCCGTCGAACGTCGGCTCCCAGCGGCCGCCCGGGCGGAAGGCCGGTGGAAGCACAACGTCCACAGCGAGGCGACGGCCGAGGGCGTCGACCTGCCCGCCGACCTCCGGGCGCTCGCCGAGGAGGCGGCCGACGCGCTCGGCGTGCCGTTCTGTGGCGTGGACCTCCTCGTGAGCGGCGGGCGCGCCGTGGTCGCCGAGACGGCGGCCCGCCCGACGGTCGACGACGCGACGAAGTACGAGCCGGACTTCTACGACCGGCTAGCGGCGCTCGTCGAGGCGACGGCGGGGCGCGGCCGCTGACCGGGTGGCGGTCGCCAGAACACGGTCGACGGCGCCTGGTGGCGAGGGCGTCGGTCCGTCTCGAGAGGGTATCGGGCCGTCCCGTCACTCGACTTCGATGCTCGACGACCCGCCGGCGCGCTCGAACGTGACCTCGAGGACGCCGTTGTTGTACTTCGCTCGGGCCGTCTCGGGGGCGACGGTCCCCGGGAGCCGGACGTGCTCGTCGTAGCGGCGGTTCTCGTTCTCGGCGGTGATGGTGAGCACGTTGCCGTCGCACGAGAGGTCGATGGCCGACTTCTCGACGCCGGGCAGGTCCGCGATGACCGCGATGCGGTCGTCGTACTCGTGGACGTCGACGTGGGTGCCCGCCCCGCCCATCCAGGGCTCGCGCGACCCGGCCATCCCCGGGCCCCAGCCCTGCTGCATCACGTCCTCGACGAACTGCTCGAGCTGCCGGAACAGGTCGTCGAAGGGATCGTTGGGGTTCCGTCGCATGGCCGCGCTTGGTCGAGCGCCCGCAAAAGGCTTCGGTACCGGCCGCGTTTCGGCTCGTTCCCGGCCAGGTTCGCGACGAGGGACGGCTCGCCGATACCGAGGGCGACGAGGCGGGCCTACAGCTCGCCGATGCCGAGGGCCGCGTCCGTGGTGGCCATGCTCTCGGCCGCGTCTGCCGCGCCGAGCACGGCCCGGATGGCGTCGACGTTCTCGGGGACGACGTCGGACTCCTGGTGGATGGCCTGGAAGCAGTAGAAGTCCCGCCCGTTCACCCCGATGGACTCGGCCCAGAGGCCGTTCTCCCAGAGGTCGCCCCGGGGCCGGCCCGCGTCGAGCGCGAACTCCTTGAGCGCCCCCGTCCCCTCGATGCCGTAGCCGCCCTCGACGAAGAAGAGCCGGTTCTCCTCGGCGAGCCGGTCCCGGACCTCCTCGGCGCTGGGCTCGGACTCGAGGGTGGCGTTGACGCTGTGGACGTGCATCAGGGTCACGGGCACCTTGAGCGCGAGCGTGTCGATGGCGAGGTCGGGGAAGATGGTCTGGACGTCGGGGCCGTGGTGGGACGGCAGCGCCATCGGGTTCGGCACGATGTCGTTGATAGGGCCCCGGCCGTGCTGGCTCGGGTCGCCGCCGCGGCGGATGAGGGTGACCCGCGCCTTCTCGATGCCGTAGGCCTCGTCGAGCGGGCCGAGCAGCCGGGCGAGGCCCGTCGAGTTGCACGAGACGACGCGGACGGCGTCCGCGCCGACCGCCTCGTCGAAGTTCCCCCGGGCGTTGAACGAGGCGTCGACCGCGTCGGCCGACTCGCCGCCCTGGAGGAGCGCCGGGACGCCGTGGTCGGCGTACAGCGGGAGGTTCGTCTCGCCGACCCCGCCCGGGGTCGCGTCCACGATGACGTCGGCCTCGGCGACCAGGTCCTCGACCGGGCCGGCGAGGTCGATGCCCTCCTCGGCGAAGGCGTCGGCGCGCTCGGGGACGGCCGCGTAGAGGGGGTAGCCCCGGTCGACCGCGCAGCGGGCCTCGTAGTTGGGCCGCGTCTTGGCCACGCCGACGACCGCCATGTCGGGCTGGGCCGCCACCGCGTCGGCGACGCGCTTGCCGATGGTTCCGTACCCGTTGACCGCGACCCGGATCATGGCCGAACCTGCTCCGGGAACGACCAAAGTCGTTTCGAGGGCCGGCGGCGCCGAGGGGGCTGGAGAGCCGGTCGAACGGGCCCTCGGGCGCCCCGTACCACCGCCTCGAGCGCCCCGTACCACCGCCTCGAGCGCCCCGTACCACCGCCTCGAGCGCCCCGTGACGCCGGCCCCCGTTCGTCCCCCGTGGCCGGCCGCCGACCGGGACCCGAAGTCCTTACCCCGCCGGCCGGGTAGGTCGAGCCATGAGCCTCCGCGAGGCGGCCGAGACCGCCATCACCCAGTGCCTGGCGGTCGGGCCGGACGAGAGCTGCACGGTCGTCACCGACGACGAGCGGCGGCCCATCGGCGAGGCGCTCTACGAGGCGGCCCGGGCTGTCGGGGCGGACGCCGTGCTCGTCCAGTACCCGCCGGGCGAGCAGCACGGCGAGGAGCCGCCCCGCCCCGTCGCGGCGGCGATGCGCGAGACCGACGTCTACGTCGCGCCGACGACCAAGAGCCTGAGCCACACCGACGCCCGGCGCGCGGCCACCGCGGCCGGCGTCCGGGGCGCGACGATGCCCGAGATCACCGAGTCGGTCATGGTCGAGGGCCTGGCGGCCGACTACGACGCCATCGCCCGCCACTGCCGGGCCGTGCTCGACCAGGTCGCCGACGCCGAGACGTATCGCGTCACGACGCCGGCGGGCACCGACCTGACGCTCGAGCGGGGGGACCGGGCGTGGCTCGACGACACCGGCATCGTCCACGACCCGGGCGACTTCTCCAACCTGCCGGCCGGCGAGGTGTTCGTGAGCCCGACGTCGGGCGACGGTCGGGTCGTCGTCGACGGCACGATGTCGGGCCAGGGGCGGGTCGACGAGCCCGTCGTCTTCACCGTCGAGGCCGGCCAGGTCGTCGACATCGAGGACGACCAGCTCCGGGGGGAGGTCGAGACGGCCGCGGCCGAGGTCGGCGACGCGGCCTACAACCTCGCGGAGCTCGGCATCGGCACGAACGTCGGGGTGACCGCGCTCGTCGGCAGCGTCCTGCTCGACGAGAAGGTCGCCGGCACCGTCCACGTCGCCATCGGTGACGACGCCGGCATCGGCGGCGACGTCGTGGCTCCCATCCACGCCGACGGCATCATGCTCGAGCCGACGGTCACGGCCGACGGCGAGCCGGTCGATCTGCCCCGTCCCTGACGGCGGCCGATACCCGATTCATGACGTCGGTCACCACCCTACGCGGGTGACCGCTCGAACCGACTGGGCGCGAGCCATGCGGGACGGGCGAGCAGCCACACCGCCACGACGGCCCAGGGGAGCATCCCGACGAGGCCGACCGCCGTCGGCCCGAACAGCAGGCGGGGCGACCCCACGACGAACAGGATGCCGAGCCCGGCCGAGCCGTTGACCATCGCGTGTGCGACGGTCGCGGGCCAGACCGAGCCGCTCCGGAGCGTCAGCCAGCCGAGGAAGACCCCGACGACCACCGTGAAGGCGGCCATGACGACCATCCCGGCCCACGGTGCGCCCGGGTAGCCCAGGCCGTAGTTGTGCCCCATGGCGATGATGGGCCAGTGCCAGACGCCCCAGATGAGCCCGTGGAGGACGAGCGCCCGGCGGGTGCCGAGCGGCAGGAGCTTTGGGAGGAGGTAGCCCCGCCAGCCGAACTCCTCGCCGAAGGTGAAGAGGCTGTTGACCAGGGGGGCGACGACGAGCACCTGGCCGAGCTCGATGGCGAGGAAGGCGGCCGGCGAGAGCTGGCCCGCCACGCCGAGGCCCGTCAGCAGGTCACGGACGGCCGCCAGCCCACCGAACTCGGCGGGGAAGGCGAGGAAGTACAGCGCCGCGCCGAGCACCACCAGCGCCACCGGGACCAGCCAGGCGACCAGGAAGGACGGCCAGGTCGCCCGAAGGTGGGGCCGCAGCCGCGCGCCCGTCCAGCCCTCGCCGGTGAGGCCGCGCGCCGCGAGGTTGCCGAGCGCGGGCGCGTACATGTAGGGGCCGGCCACGAGGACCAGCGCGAGCGTCACGCCGGGCAGCAGGGCCGGGCTCCCGGCCAGGCCGCCGGTCCACCAGACGGCGGCGGCGGTCGCCCAGGCGACCCCGAAGGCCACCGCCAGGAAGACGCCCAGCCGCCGGGTCTCGAGGCCATCGGTCGTCGCCATCGTCCGAACCATGGGCCGCCAGCGCCCTGAATGCTCGGTCGGCGGCCCGGGCCGGACGTGCGGCGACGGGGCTTCGGGTCGCTTTTCCCCCCGGGCCGCCGACCGGGTCCCATGACCGACGCGAGCGGACGGGTCGCGGTCGCCTGTCCGGCCTGCTCGCCGGCCGAGCCGACGGCCCACGAGCTCCTCAAGCCGGGCGGCCAGGCCACCGTCCGGTGCGGCGCGTGTGGCCACGTCCACAAGGCCGCCCTCGAGCCGGCCGAAACGGTCCCGCTCGACGTCGTCGTCTCCCAGTCGGGCGAGTCGTTCACGGCCACCGTGGACGCCCCGGCGGACGAGACCGTCGCCGTGGGCGAGGAGTTCGTCGTCGACACCGACGAGGTCCTCATGTCGGTGCGGGTGACGGCCATCGAGACCGGACCCGAGCGGCGGGTCGACTCGGCCCGCATCGGCGACGTCGAGACGGTCTGGACCCGCGGCGTCGACAACGTCGAGGTCAACGTGACCGTCCACCCCGCCGACGGCCGCCACGACGAGACCCGGAGCGTCACGACCGCCGTGCCCGGCGACCACCGGTTCGTGGTCGGCGAGACGGCGACGTTCGGCGACGACCGCGCCGTCATCGAGCGGGTGCGCGTGCGGGACGACGCGGCCGGCTACCACGCGACCACCTTCGAGCGGGCGGGGGACGCGGTCCTGGCGAAGGACGCGAAGCGGGTCTACGCCCGGGTCCGCGGCGGGCGGGCGTGGTCCGCCTGGTGAGGCCGACCGGCGCACCGGCGTGGTGACGAGGTCGACGCCGCCCCGACGGCCCCCGGCCGCGTCATTCAAGGCCGGGGGGCACCACGCCTCGCCATGGACCTCGCCACCCTCCGGGACGACCTCGTCGAGGGGCTGGCGACGCCCCCGAAGGAGGTGCTCCACCGCGAGGACCTGGTCGTGGCCATGCGAGCGGTGCCGAGGCACGCGTTCGTGCCGGGGCCCGACGAGGCCGCCTACCGGGACGCCCCGGTCGAGCACGCGGGCACGACGGTCCTCGCGCCGAGCCTCGTCGCCCGGCTCCTCGAGGCGCTCGCGCCGGCGACGAGCGACCACGTCCTGGTGGTCGGCGCCGGGACGGGCTACACGACCGCCCTGGTCGCCGAGCTCGTCGGGGCGGCGAACGTCTCGGCCGTCGACATCTCCCGGCCGCTCGTGCTCGAGGCCCGCCGGAACCTCGCGGGGACGGGCTACGGCGAGGCGCTCGTCGACTGCCGGGACGGGGTCCGCGGCCTCGAGGAGTACGCCCCCTTCGACCGCATCCTGGTCGAGGCCGCCGCGGTGCGGCCGCCCCGCGCGCTGCTCGCCCAGCTGGCCCCCGACGGCCGGCTCGTCATGCCGCTGGGGACCCGCGACCAGTCGCTGAGCGTCCTCGACGGGCCGCGGGCGACTCCCGAACCCGTCGCGCCGGTCCGGTTCAAGCCGCTGCTCGTCGACGGCGAGCAGGCGGGCGGCATCGAGCGCAACCGGACGACCAGGGAGGACCTGGAGCGCCACGCCCGCGCCGCCGAGCGCCGACGGGGCTGGGAGCAGGAGTGGATCGACTGGGACGGCCGCGTGGTGTTCTAGTACCCCTCGCCGGCCTCGATGGGGCCCGCGAACGCCGAGTAGAGGACGACGAAGTAGAGCAGGGCCAGCGGCACCAGCAGGGTCGCCAGGACCGACAGGAGCTCGAGGGCCGGTGACCCGACGGCGGCCGCGGTCACCGTAAGGCTGGAGCGCGGGTCGACGAAGGGGTAGAGCAGGGCCCCGACGACGGCCACGAAGGCGAAGACGACCCCCGCCGTCGCGGCGAAGGCGGCCCGGTACCGCCGACGTCGGAGGGAGACGACGTAGCCGGCGACGAGGAGGACGGTGGCGACCACCAGCCCGACGACGACGGGCGACGTGACGGCCGACCGGAGGGGGGCGTCCCCCGCGAGTGAGCCGGCGCCGAGCGTCAGGACGACGAGGACGAGGAAGCCGCCGGCCGCCCGGATGCCGTCCTCCGTGGCCGCGTCGCGCAGCGGCCCGCGCGCCTTGAGGCCGAGGAAGGCCGCGCCGTCCAGCACGGCGAGCGAGACGACGGCGAGGCCCCCGAGGACGCCCGGGAGGCTCACGATCCCCGGGCTCCCGACCACCCAGTCCGTCACGAACAGCCCGAGGAGGAACGGCGAGGCGGCGCTGCCGACGACGAAGGCGGCGCCCCACGAGCGTCGCCACCGGTCGTCCTCGCGCTGCTCGTAGAGCTCGGGCGAGAGGCCACGGAGCGTCAGCGCGGCGAGGATGGCGAACATGAGCAGGTAGTACCGGCCGAACACCGCCGCGTAGGCCGACGGGAAGACCGCGAAGAGCGCCCCACCGAAGACCACCAGCCAGACCTCGTTGCCGTCCCAGAACGGGCCGACGGCCGCCAGGAGCTGCTCGCGCTCGGCCGGGTCGGACCGGCGGGCGAAGAGGACGCCCACGCCGAAGTCGAAGCCGTCGAGCAGCAGGAACAGCCCGAGGACGACGAAGAGCAGGACGAACCAGGCCTCGGCGAGCGGCAGCCCGCGGAGCGGGCCGGGGAGGAGGGCCGCGAGGCCGGCCGCCCAGCCCGCCCCGACCTCAGCCATCAGACCGCGCCTCCGTCGTCGGCGAGCGGCCCGCGTCAGCCGACGCCAGGTCGGCCCGCCGCGGGGGGCCGGCCCTGACGAGCCGGACCACGACGTAGGCGTACAGGCTCAGCAGGAGCAGGTAGCCCACGACGAACCCGGCGAGGGTAAGGGTGGCCTCGGCGCCCGTCAGCCCCGGCGTGACGCCCGCGCTCGTCAGCATGACGCCCTGGACCAGCCACGGCTGGCGGCCGACCTCGGTGACCAGCCACCCGACCTCGACCGCGACGAAGCCCAGCAGCGTCGAGGCCATGAGGGCGCGGTGGAGCAGGTCGTCCTCAAGGAGCTGACCGCGACGCCAGCGGTAGGCCCCCCAGAGGGCGAGCACGACGAACCAGAACCCGAGCGCCACCATGAGCCGGAACGCCCAGAAGACGACGGCGACGGGCGGGGCCGGCGTGCGGAACGCGTTCAGCCCCTCGATGGTCGCCGACGCGTTGCCGCCGCTCGCGAGCCACGACGCGCCGCCCGGGATGCCGATGCCGAAGAGGTGCTTGCTCCGGGGGTTCAGCAGGTCGGCGACCCGGGTGGGGACGGCGACCAGGTACTCGGGGACGTACGAGGCGGTCTCCCAGACGGCCTCCATCGCCGCGAACTTCTGGGGCTGGGTGTCGAAGACGTGACGCGCGTAGGCGTCGCCGTGGAGCACCTGGAGCGGGGCGGTCACGAGCAGCGCCGCGAGCCCGATCTTGAGCGTCGTCTCCCAGAAGTCGACCTGCTGGACCGGGTAGCCCCAGACGTGGTGGCGGAAGACGTAGTACGCCCCCACGCCGGCCATGAACAGCGCGACGGTCTCGATCGAGGCGTTCTGCATGTGGACGAACAGGTACGGGAACCGCGGGTTGAGGTACGCCGCGACCGGGTCGACGAGCTGGAAGACCCGGTGGCCGTTCCGGGTCGTGACGGCGAACCCGCGCGGCGTCTGCATCCACGAATTGGCCACGAGGATCCAGACGGCCGAGAGCCACGTCCCGGCGGCCACCGCGACGCTCGACAGGAGGTAGAGCCGGTCGGAGACGCGCTCGCGGCCGAAGACGAAGACGCCGAGGAAGGTCGCCTCGAGGGTGAAGGCCAGTAGCCCCTCGACGGCGAGCGGGCCGCCGAGGAGCCCGCCCGCGGCCGTCGAGAACCCCCCGAAGTTCGTCCCGAACTCGAACTCGAGGACCAGGCCGGTGACGGTCCCGAAGACGAAGCTGACCGCGAACAGCCGGACCCAGAACCGCCGGAGCTGCGCGTAGACCGGTCGTCCGGTCCGGACATCCCGCCACGTGAAGTAGACGAGGAACGGCGCGAGCCCCATGCTCGCGACGGGGAACACGATGTGGACGATGGTGGTGACGGCGAACTGGAGTCGACTGGCGGTGACGGGGTCGACCATGGGAGGGGCGGTCGCCGGACCGGCGGGGTGGCCGACGGGCCCTGCGGGGGCCAGCGTCGCCCAGTGGTCGGCTCGACGCGCTAGGCAGAACGACGGTCGCCGCCCGGAAATAGCTACCCGCCGAGCGGGCGCCGGGGACCGCCGCCATCGCCGGGCGACGGGCGGCGGTCGCGATGTGCAACGCTTATGTAGGGCGAGGGAGCGATGTGGCGGTAGACGGGCGATGGGGTCCGCCCGACCCGGGGCGGGCCGGCGACCGAGCCGCCCCGGGTCCAACCGTCGGACGGCCGGCTGATGACTCCTCTCCACCCAGCCATGGCCACGACCGACTCAAGCCGCAACGTCGACCTCCGGACCGTCGAGACGCTCGCGCTCGTGGCGACCGGCGGGTTCGTCGGCTCGAACCTGCGCTACCTCGCCGGGCTGGTGCTCCCGGGGCTCGGCGGCACGCTCCTCGTGAACGTCGTCGGCAGCTTCCTGCTCGGCGTGATGCTCTACGCGGGCGTGTTCGCCGGGACGCTCTCGCGGGAGAGCCGGACCGTGCTCGCCACGGGGCTGCTCGCGTCGCTCACGACCTACAGCACCTTCGCCGTTCAGTCGGCGCTCGCGCCCGGCCCGATCTGGCTCGTCGCCAACGTCGTGGGCACCTACGCGCTCGGCTTCGCCGGGGTGCTCGCCGGGCGGGCGCTCGCCGGCCGCCTCGTCAGGGGGTCCTGGCGGTGACGGCCATGGACCCGGCCCAGCTCGTCGGCTTCGGGGGCGCGGTCGGGGCCATCCTGCGGTTCACCGTCACCCGCTCGCTCGCGGGTCGGGAGTTCCCGGTCGGCACGCTGACCGTCAACGCGCTCGGCACGTTCGTCCTCGGGTTCGTGACGTTCGTCGGCCTCGGCGGCGGCGCCCTCCTCGCCGTCGGCACCGGCGCCTGCGGCTCGTTCACGACGTTCTCGTCGTTCTCCTTCGAGACCGTCGAGCTGTGGGAGGAGGGCAAGCGCCGCGAGGCGGTCGCCAACGCCCTCGCAAACCTCGTCGCGGCCGGCATCGCCCTGGCCATCGCCTGGGCGCTCGCCGGGGTCCTCGTCGGTCCGTGACGTCGGCCCGGGCCGGGCGTCGAGCGACCGTCCGGGCGACCCGTTCAAGCTCCCCCGGCCCGACGCCATCGACGTGACCGAGGCCGACCCCGGGTCGACGATCACCATCTCCGGCGCCCAGCGCTGGCTCGAGACCCGACTCGCCAACCCGCTGCTGCGGTGGCTGCTGCGCTCCCCGCTCCACCCGCTGGCGAGCCGCTGGCTCGTGCTGTTCGCCTACACGGGCCGCCGGAGCGGCCGGCGGTACGCGGTCCCGGCGGTCGGCGCGCGCACCGACGACGTCGTCGTCGTCGCCACGCCCCGCCACGAGAGCAACTGGTGGCGCAACTTCGCCGAGGGCACCCCGGCGACGGTCTGGTGGCGCGGCCGACGGTACCGGGCGACGGGCCGACTCGTCGACCCGGCCGGCGACGACCCGGCGTTCGAGGCCTACCTGTCGCGATACGGCTGGCTGTGGCGACGGTACGCCGGCGAGGACCTCGCCCGGGCGCGGTCGGCGCTCGCCGCCGTCCGGTTCGACCTCTCGCCTGCCGACGCAGCCGCCTGAACTGGGTCCGTCAGACCCCCGCGGCCCGGGCGTAGGGCTCGAACTCCTGGCCGAACCAGACGAAGTAGGCCGTGCCGACGAGGCCGACGGCCGTGGCGAGGCCGAAGGCGAGCACGGGGTGCTGGCCGTAGAGCCAGCCGCCGAGCGCCGCGCTCGGGATGACGAAGACGTTCCGGACGAGGAAGTAGGCCCCCGTCACCCGGCCGCCGGCGCCGGCCTCGGCCGGGCCGACGATGAGCGCCTTGTGGGCCGGGAGGCCCGCGAACCGGAGCCCCGAGAACGCGAACAGCGCCACGAGGTAGAGCGGGTTCGCCGGGGCGGTGATAAGCAGGATGGGGAAGACCGCGTAGACGAGGTAGGCGAGGCTGACGACGGGCTTCAGGCCCGTCCGCCGGGCCAGGTTCGAGACGGGCACCATCGTCACGAGGGCGACGAACATCTCGACGCCCAGGAGCACCCCGAAGAACGCCGCGGGCGCGAGGTCGACGCCGAACCCGGTGAACCCCACCCCGAGGTAGTCGGTGACGACGATGACCCAGAAGACGTAGACCATGCCGTTCGCGAACCGGATGAGCGTGTCCGCGACGAGCAGCGGGCGCAGCGGGGCCGGGAGCGACCGGAGGTCGTCGACGAGCGCCGCGACGCCGCCCCACGACTTGCCCACGGTGTCGGCCCCGGGTTCGTACAGGACGCGCTGGACGACGGTGGCCAGGAGCCCGAACGCCACCGCCAGCGCCAGGACGCGCTGGAAGCCGCCCACGAACGTCGCCGAGGCCGCGAGGAGCCCGGCGGCGAGCAGCGGCCCCAGCAGGAAGCCGACCCGGCGGAACGTCTCGGTGCTCGCGAAGCCCGTCGCGAGCCGGTCGTCGGGGACGCTCTGCTTGACGAGGGCGAACGTAGCCCCGAGCCCGAGCGACTTCCAGGCCTGGGCGAGGACGAGGCCGACGAACAGCCAGCCCCACACGGGCATGGTCGCGCCGCCGAGGGCGACCGTGGGGAGGCTCGGCGCCAGGAGCCACAGGCCGAAGCCGACGGTCGAGAGCAGCCCGAAGGCCGTGAGCGCCGACCGGGTCCCGATGCGGTCCGAGACGGTCCCGCCCGGGTAGGGGTAGACCGCCCCGAGCAGGTTGCCGAGGCTGCCGTAGAGGCCGATGACGCCCGCCCCGGCCCCGAGCACCCGGAGGTACTCCGGGAGGTACCGCCCCGTCATCTGGAAGGCGAGGCTGAAGCCGAACATCGCCAGCGAGAGCACCAGCACGTCCCGGCGGAGGGCGAAGAACGTCCGCGCCGTCTCGAGGGGGCTCCGGACCTCGCCCCCGTCGCCCACCAGCCGCCAACCGTCGGTCATCGGGTCGGCCATCACGACCGGGGGGCTTGAATCGACCGGCGGGCCCGAGTTGACGTCCGCGCGTCCGGTAAGCGTCGTCCCGCCAACACTAATGTCTCCGGGGGCCGTAGGGGCCGCCATCGAAGGCCGAGGGGATGAACCGAGATGGACGACGCGACGACCGCCGATGGATCGGCCCGGAGGGTGCCGTGACCCGGTATCCGATGCTGGTCGAGGCGGGCACCGTCTTCGTCCAGACCGACGTCGGGACCATCGAGGTCGGCGACCTCGAGACCATCATCGACATCATCGGGGGCCACGCCTGGACCATCCACTACGACGAGTGGGAGAAGCGCCAGCACCCGGGGCTGGACACCTCCGACGAGGGGCTCACCGTCGACGTCGTGGACACCATCGAGAACATGACCCTCGGCCGGGACTTCGTCAAGACGCTCCGGGCCCAGCCGTCGCGGGTACTCACGGAGCAGCCCGACGTCGTCCCGCCGCGGCTCGGCCTGTTCGTCGGCCGGCTCATCGAGAACCTCGAGTACGGCATGCGGTGAGTCGGGGGCGTCGGTGATGGCCGGCGCGGGCGTCGCGTTCACGCGTGGCTGACGCGATACCTTCGGACGCGAACCCGAAGCCGGAGCGACCCGGCCTGGGGGCGTCGCCGGACGAGAGCTGGGCGTCCAGGCAGGCCGTCGACGAGTGGTTGACCGGTGACGCGCTCTGACGGCCCCCACGGCCGCCCCGACGACGGTCCATCACCGTCAGTCGACGACCGACCCTCGCCGCCCCCTCGCCGGACGGTCGCGAAAGATACAGGACGGTCCGGCCTGAGGGTCGGGTATGTGCCGACGACCATCGACCCGGGGGGCCGGCTGATGCGCGACGAGGCGGCCGTCCGCCAGCGCATCGCCACGCTCGAGGCCGAGTACGACGACCACGACCCGCCCGTCACGGCCGCCGAGGACGAGACGGAGGTCGCGCTCCTCCGAGCCATCGAGGAGCTGGAGTGGGTGCTCGAGGAGCGCGACTCGGACGGGTCGTTCACCGGCTGAACGGCCGCGCCCTTGCTGCGAAGGAGGGGAAGCCGACGATTCAGAAGTAGCGAGCGACGACGACGAGGCCGACCAGGTAGGCCGCCCCGACGAGCAGGACGGTGGTCTCGATGGCCGCCGGGACCGAGTAGCCCGCGTAGCCCACCAGCCCCGCCGGACCGAGGCCGACCGCGAGGTAGAGGAGGGCCATGTACGCCGTCACGACGCCGCCGGGGACGGCGACGGGGCGCCCGAAGCGCCCGGCGAGCGGCAGTCGGTCGCGGAACCGGCCGGACATCGACGAGCCTGACGCGGGGACCGCTGGTAAGTACGTGGCTGCTACCCGGCCTCTACCCGGCCGCACGAGCCGTTCCGTCGAGGCGCCGGTCGCTGGCTTGGTCCCGACTGACCGGGGCGGACAGCCACGGGCGGCCGTGACGCCGGCAGCCCGGAAACGCCCCCACCGGCTGACGGGACCGCGACGGGGCGGACCGGCGAGCCCTTCGACCGGCGAGTCGCCAGCCCTTCGCGGCCCGCTCGCCCGCCTAGGCACCGTCTGTCGCGGGGGGGTCGGCGCCCCGCGAACTGGGGGTGACCAAGGGTCGGCACGGTCGCTCCCGGCCACCGACGGGCGCGCTGAGAACGACGCTTCGGTCGGCGGGGCCCCGACGGGTCGTGGTTAGTTCGGGCCTACGTCGCGGGTATCCTCGGCATAACAATGCTAAATCCGTCGTTCTACCCGGTAAGCACGCGATACTCCGCCCCAGGGCGGCTCGGATGACGCACGGGTCCCGTCGAGTGACGACGCCCGTCGGCCGCCGACCCGCCGGGCGGGCTCGCCGTGCGACCGAGATCACCCATGCACGCGAACGAACTGACAGCTGACGACCCCGAGCGGGCTGGATTCGACGGGGGCCGCCTCGGGTCGCCCGCGACCCACCGTCGCCGGGCCCCGACGGGCGCGGCCGCCCGGCCCGTTGCGGTCGCGAGCGAACCGGACGGCGGTGAGCTCCGACGATGAGCGGGGCGACGGAGGCCCCGTCGGCCGACGAGCCCCGAGCCGTCGGCGACGACCGACCCGCGACGGTCGGGGAGTACACCTGGGCCGACTTCATGGCCGAGCACGGCTTCGGGGACGAGGTCGACGAGCTCTACCGCGGCCTCGAGTCCCGCCCTCGCCCCCGCCCGTCGGGCGGGTTCGTCGGGCGGCTGCTCGCCGACGACCTCGAACGGTCGACCCGACGAACGCCCGGGGCCGAGGACTGGGCCCGTGTCGAGTTCGACCCCGCCGAGTTCCTCGGGTTCGACCCGACGACCGTCGAGGACCGGCTGGTGCGGGCGCTGCGGCACGCCGCGCGCGTCCAGGGCCGGTACGTCCGCTGGCTCCGGGCGACGCCGGTGGTCCAGGGACGGTACACCTGGGAGCACTTCAAGCTCGAGTACTACTACGACGAGCGGGGCCTGCCGCCGCGCGACGACGCGGGACGGGTCGTGCCGTTCGACCCGGCTCGCTACCTCGGCTTCGACCCCGACCGGCTCGACTCGACCCTCGCCGCGGCGGTCACGATGGGCCGCCGGCTCCGCGCGGTGGAGGACCGCCGGACGGTCAACGTCGATCCCGACCTCGACGAGGACGCGTTCTTCTCGACGGTCGAGGGGCACCCGACGGTCACGAACCGCTACGACCTCGAGAAGGCGGTCGCGATGCCGGACAAGGTCCACCTCGAGGAGGTCGAGCGCTACTGGGTCGACAAGCCCCACGCGTTCGCCATCGTCTTCCACTCGGTCACCGAGAACGAGCGGAAGTACTACCTCGTGAGCCCGTACCTCAACCCCACCGAGGAGCGGCTCAAGACCTACCTGACGGGCAAGCTCCGGACGACCATCAAGTACGCCGACGACGTCGTCGTGGGCGGCACGGTCGCCGACCGCATCGCGGTCATCCGGCGCGAGCTCGCCGGGCTGCTCGACCGCTACGGCCTGTACGAGGCCGAGGGCGCGTCCGGGTCGCTGCTCGAGCAGGTGCGCGGGTTCCTGGGACGGGGGGAGCCGCCTGCGGTCGAGGCGTCCAGCGGGCCGCTCGACGGCATCTCGGCCCGACCCGAGCCCGTCGTCCTCGCCGAGGACGCGCCGACGCTCACGGACTACCAGGTCGAGAAGCTCGAGTACCTGCTCGTCCGGGACTTCATCGGCTACGAGCGCATCGACGGCATCAAACACGACGTCAACGTCGAGGACATCTCGTGTGACGGCTACGACTCCCCGGTCTTCGTCTACCACTCGGAGTACGAGCAGCTCATCACCAACCTCGCGCACGGGCGCGAGGACCTGGACCGCTTCGTGGTCAAGCTGGCCCAGCGGTCGGGCAAGTCCATCAGCAAGCGCCACCCCCAGGTCGACGCGACGCTGCCGGACGGGTCCCGGGCCCAGCTGACCCTCGGGCGGGAGGTCTCGGACCACGGGACGAACTACACCATCCGGCAGTTCAACGACGTGCCGTTCACGCCGGTGGATCTCATCAACTGGCACACGTTCTCGCTGGACGAGGTCGTCTTCCTCTGGCTCGCCATCGAGAACAACAAGTCCATCCTGTTCGCCGGCGGGACCGCCTCGGGCAAGACGACCTCGCTGAACGCGATGAGCCTGTTCATCCCGAGCAGTTCGAAGATCGTCTCCATCGAGGACACTCGCGAGGTCGAGCTCCCCCAGCGCAACTGGATCGCGTCGGTGACCCGGCCGTCGTTCTCTAACGACGTCGACGACGGGGACATCGACGAGTTCGACCTGCTCGAGGCCGCGCTCCGCCAGCGCCCCGAGTACATCCTCATGGGCGAGGTCCGCGGCGAGGAGGGCCGCACGCTGTTCCAGGTCATGTCGACCGGGCACACGACGCTGACGACCTTCCACGCCGACACCGTGGCGGAGGTCCTGAAGCGGTTCACGACCGACCCCATCAACGTCTCGAAGACGATGTTCACGGCCCTGGACCTCGTCTCGGTCCAGGCCCAGACCCGGGTTCGCGGCCAGAAGATACGCCGGAACAAGGTCATCACGGAGATCAACCGCTACGACGCCGAGCGCGACGAGATCAACGTCCGCGACCTGCACCGGTGGCGGCCCCAGACGGACCAGTTCACCATCGCGCGGGACTCGAACCTGCTCGAGGAGATAAAGTTCGACCGCGGCTGGTCCGGCGCCGAGCTCGAGGCGGCGGTGTTCCAGCGCCGGGTGGTGCTCGCCTACCTCATCGAGCACGGGCTCAACGAGTACGCGCAGGTCGCCGCGACGCTCCAGGCGTTCATCAACGACCCGGACACCGTCCTCGCGCTCATCGCCCGCGACACGCTCGCCGACAAGCTCGAGGACCTCCGGTCGATGGAGAGCGTCCTCATCGACATCGACCCCGAGAAGGAGCGGCTCGTCCCCCGGCCCGACCCCGACCCCGGGACGCTGGCCGAGGTCCAGGCCGTCCTCGAGGACGCCGGGCGGACGCTCCTGCCGGCGTACCGCGAGCTGACCCCGAGCCCGCTCATCGACGCCCTCCCCAACGTCGAGGCGGCGACGCCCATCGTCGCCGTGGCCGGCGGTGGGGACGAGCTCGAGGCGGACGGGTCGGGACGGGCCGATGGCGGCCCGAGCCCCGAACCGACCGGCCGAATCGACGACGAACCGGCCGACGGGTCGACCGGCGACGAACCCACCGACGAGCCCGCCGACGAATCGACTGAACCGACCGAACCGACTGTACCGACCGAACCGACCGACGACCCCGCCGACGTCGATGACGACGCCGGCCCGACCCCCGACGGAGACTGACCATGGAGTACGTGTACGCAACCCTGCTGCTGAACGAGACCGGCGAGGAGATCAACGAGGACAACCTGACCGCGACCCTGGAGACGGCGGGCGCGAGCGTCGTTCGCTCGCGCGTCAAGGCGCTTGTCGCGGCGCTGGAGGACGTCGACGTCGACGGGCTCGCCCGCGAGGCCGGCCTGGACGCGCTGCTCGCCGACGAGGCCGCGGCTGACGGCGACGCGACGACCGATGGCGAGGACGAGGCGGCCCCCGACGGGGCCGACATCGTCGATGACGCCCTTGCGACGGAGCCCGAGGCGGGCCCCCACGGCGACGCCTCGACCGATGGCGACCACGAGGGGGCGCCCGACGAAGCGGCCGCCGACGGGCCGGCCTCGGGTGACGCGGACGAGGCCATCGAGGCTGACGGCGGCGACGGCGAGCCGGCGGCCGCCGAGGGCGTGGACGAGGCCGACGACGAGGACGACGTCGTGGACGACGCCGTGGACGACGCCGACTCGGCCGAGGCGGACGAGGACCGCTAGATGGCGGTCGAGGCGACGGCTGTCCCGGTCAGCGGTCGCCGAGCGGACAGCGACCTCCTCGGCGACGCGTTCTACCCGCTCTACCGGCGGCTGTTCGACGAGGACGACCCCTTCGTGACGGACGTCGAGGGGAAGCTCGCCGAGTCGCGGATGACCGCCACGGTGGAGCTCTACCTCTCGCGGGCGCTCGCCGTCGGCGTGCTGGCCGGCGTCCTGCTCTGGGCCGTCGGCCTGGCCGTCGGCTACGCGCTCTTCGCGACCGGCCTCGTCCAGGTCGGGGCCCTTCTCGGCATGCCGGTGGCCAACCCGGCGGTCCTGGCGTTCATCCAGGCGGTCAAGATCCCGGCGCTGGTCCTCGTGACCGGCCTCGTCTTCGGGGCCGTCGGCTTCACCGCGGGCTTCGGCACGCTGGTGGCCATCCCCTACTCGCGGTCGGCGTCCCGACAGCGCGAGATCGACATGCTGCTCTCCGACGCCGTCTCCTACATGTACTCGCTCTCGATGGGCGGGCTCAACCAGGTCGAGATCCTGGAGGAGATGGCCGCGGCCGAGGACACCTACGGCGAGGTCGCCCGGGAGTTCCAGACCATCGTCCAGGAGACCGAGTACTTCGACACGGACTACCGGACGGCCATCCGCCGGCAGGCCATGGTCTCGCCGAGCGGCGAGCTCAGCCAGTTCCTGACCGACATGCTGTCCATCATCAACTCGGGCGGCGACATGACGGCCTTCCTGGACGACAAGAAGGACAAGCACATGCGGACGGCCAAGCGTCAGCAGGAGCGCATCCTCGAGACGCTCGAGCTGTTCGGCGAGCTCTACATGACCCTCTCGCTGCTGCCCCTGCTGCTCATCATCATCCTGGTCATCATGGCCCTGCTCGGGAGCGGCGGGCCCCTCATGCTGTACGCGACGGTCTACGGCCTCATCCCGCTCACGGGCGTCGGCTTCCTCGCCCTCATCGCGACGGTCAAGTGGGACGAGCCGGGCGACGGCTACATCCGCGGCGACGTCGCCGAGCCCGCGACCTCGCCGAGCGTCCTCAGGACCGGCCTGTTCAACCGCGGTCTCATCGAGTCGTTCGCCGACGCGGGCGCCATCTTCGAGCGCATCCGTCGCCGGGAGGGGACCCACGACACGCTCGAGTTGCTCCGACAGCCCCACGTGTTCTTCAGGGACCACCCGACGGTGACGCTCGCCGTCACTGGACCCGTGACGCTCGTCCTCGTCGCCGTCGCGATCGCCGTCGGCTCGGCGCCGACCTCGTGGGACGGCGTCGTGGCGCGACCGGTGTGGTCGACGTTCCTCTACGTCTACGTGCCCATCTACGTGGTGGTCGTCCCGTACGCGACGTTCCGGCTCTGGAACATCCGATCGCGGACCGCCGTGCTGTACAACCTCTCGGACAACCTCCGGAAGCTCTCGAGCGCCAACGACACGGGGCTCTCCCTGCTCGACTCCATCAGGCTGGTCGGGGAGACGACCCCGCGGAAGCTGGCGGACGAGTTCGAGGTCATCTACGCGAAGGTCCAGTACGGCATGAGCCTGAAGGAGGCGCTCGTCTCCTTCAACAACGCCTACCACATCCCCCGGCTGGCCCGGACGGTCCGGCTCATCAGCAAGGCGCAGGAGGCCTCCAACCACATCACGGCCGTCATCCGGACGGCGGCCCAGGCCTCCGAGAACCAGGACGACATCGACAACGAGCGTCGGGCTCGGACCCGGATGCAGGTGGTGGTCATCATCATGACCTACCTGACGCTGCTCGCCGTCATGGCCATCCTCAAGTCGCAGTTCATCGACGTGATGGGCGGCCTCTCGGCGCAGGCGGCGGACCTGCCCGGCTCGACGTTCGCGACCGGGCTCCGGACGAACCTGCTCTCGCTGCTGTTCTTCCACGCGGTGACCATCCAGGCGGTCCTCTCCGGGCTCATCAGCGGCTACGTCCAGGAGGCGGACCTCCTGGCCGGCCTCAAGTACGTCGTCGCCCTCATGACGGTGGCGCTGGTGGTCTGGTCGGTGGTGGGGTGAGATGTCCGCCAGCGGGTCGTCGGTCCGGCGGCGAGGGACGTCGCGCGACCGGGGGCAGACGGGCATCGACTTCCTCGTCGGCGTCGGCATCTTCCTGCTGACGGCCGGCTTCGTGTTCGGGTTCCTGCCCGGCATGCTGGCCCCCTTCGCCGACCACCCGGCGAAGCCGCTGGTCGCCGACCGGGTCGCCAACACCCTCGTCGGCGACACGCTGGTCGACGCGCCGGACGCCACGTCGCTGAACGAGTCGGCGACGGTCGCCTTCTTCGCGGCCACGAGCCCTCCGCTCGCGACGCGGTTCGACGTGGACCCGCGATACCACCTGAACGTGACCGTCGAACGGTCCGTCCCGGGACAGGCGACCCGGGCGTCGCTCTGTCGCTCCCCGGGCGGGAACGTGACGACCTGCGGTCCCGGCGACAGCCCGCTCGCGCTCGGCGACCCCGTCCCGGCGAACTACGGCTCGGTCGTCACCGCGACCCGGCTGGTGACGGTCGGTGACCGGGACGCCGTGGTGGTGGTCCGGCTGTGGTGACCGCCGCCGACCGGGGGCAGGCGTTCACCCTCGAGGGGTTCGTCGCGGCGCTCGTCCTGCTCTCGAGCGTGGTCTTCGCCCTCCAGATGACCGCGGTGACGCCGCTGAGCCCCAGCACGTCGAGCCAGCACCTCGAGGGCCAGCAGGCCGCCGTCGCGGCCGGGCTCCTCGACCAGGCGGCGGCGAACGGGTCGCTGCGGCCGGCCCTCCTCTACTGGAACGAGTCGACCGGGGGCTTCCACGGCGCCAGCGCCAAGGGCTACTACACGTCGTGCACGGCGCCGCTGGCCTTCGGGGTCCGTCTCGACCGGGCGTTCACGGACCGCGGCGTGGCCTGCAACGTCCAGCTCCGGTACGTCACTGCGACCGGCAGCCTGGGCGTCGAGCGGCTCGTCTACGCCGGCACCCCCACCGACGACGCCGTCCTCGCCTCGGCCACCGTCACGCTCTACGACGACGACGTGCTCTACGGGGTCGACGGGCGACCGACGGGGACCACCCTCGCCAACGCCACGACGTTCTACGCGCCCGACGCGGACCCCGGCAGCCCCGTCTACAACGTGGTCCAGGTCCAGGTGATCGCGTGGCGCATGTGAGCCGGACCCCGGACCCCGCTCCCGGCGGCCGGACCGCCGACCGGGCCCAGCTCATGCTGGCCACGGCCCTCGTCCTCGCGACGCTCTTCGTCGCCCTGGCCCTCGTCATGAACGCCGTCATCTTCACCGAGAACGTCGCGACGCAGGCGGACGCCTCGGGGCGCGTCCACGAGGCGCTCGGGTACCGAAACGTGGCGAACGAGGCCCTGACCCGGGCCATCGCCGACGCCGACGCGGGCGGGACCACCCCCGCCACGGTCCGGTCGGCCTTCAGGGCCGAGGTCGCCAACTGGAGCGACCTGGCGGCGAGCCAGGCGGCGGTGAACGGACACGACCTGACGCTCACCGTGGCGTCGATGACCGACGGCACCCGCCTCGTCCAGGCGAACGCCAGCCGGCCGCTCACGAACGCGAGCGGCGCGGCCGACTGGACGCTCGTTGACGGGGCCGCGGGGGTGCGGTCGTTCGCGCTGACCCTCACCGCCTCGTCGCTCGCGGCGGCGCCCGGCGACGCGAACGTCACCACGCTCCGAGCCGCCGGCGCGTTCGAGGTCGGCCTCACCAATTCCTCCGGCGCCACCTGGCGCGTCTTCGTCTACCGGGACTCGACGGTCTCGAACGTGGTGGTGGTCCGGGTGCTGAACGCCGACGGCTCGCTGGCCCCGGCGTGCAACGCGACCGCGACGAACGGGACGGTGACCGTCGGGGTGTCGAACGCGTCGGTCGAGGGGGCGCCGTGTGCCGCGCTCGGGTTCGCGGCCCGGAACACGGTCCAGGCCGTCGCCTTCAGGTCTGGGTACGCCGCCCGGGGCACCTACGCGCTCGAGGCCGCCCGGGTCGAGACCGCGGTCGACGACGGCGACGTCGTCCACCTGGGCGGGCCGTCGGTGCCCGCGTCGCGCCCGACGCTCTACGCCGCCACCGTGTCGCTGGAGTACGCGGGCCCGAAGGTCGGGTATCGGACGACCCTCGCGGTCGTCCCGGAGGCGGTCCATGGGTGACCGTCGTGGGACGACGCGGGCCGAATCCCGGGCCCGGCTGGCACGGTGGTTCCCCGCGTCGGACGACCGTGGCCTGTCGGTACCGACGAACTACGTCATCATGCTCGCCATCGTCGCCATCCTCGCGTCCGGCCTGTTCGTGGCCTCGAGCGGCTACGTCCGGGGCCAGCAGGACCAGGCCGTCAGGGCGGGCCTGGAGGTGGCCGGGAACCGGCTCGCGAACGACCTCGCCGCGGCCGACCGCCTCGCCGGGGCGACGACGGCCCCGGGGGACCTCTCGGTGAGCGTCGACCTGCCCGAGCGCGTCGCGGGCAGCACCTACACGGTGGCCATCGACACTGCGGGGACGACGGCCACCATCACCCTGACCAGCGCCCAGCCCGAGGCCACGGTCACGGTCGCCGTCCAGACGAACCACCCCGTCGCGGCCACGTCGGTCTCGGGCGGCGCCCTCGTCATCCGGTACGACCCGGCCGCCGGGTCGACGCTCGAGGTATCACATGCCTGACTCGCGGGCGGGCCCCGCCACGCGGGCGCAGACCGAGGTCATCGGGTTCGTCCTCACCTTCGGCATCATCGTCCTGGCGGTCGGGGTGGTGACCGCCAGCGGGTACGCGGGCCTCCAGCACGCCCAGCAGGCCGAACAGGTCGACAACGCGGCGGTCGCCTTCCAGGTGCTCGCCGCCAACGTGGACGACCTCGTGCAGGCCGGCGTGCCGAGCCGCTCGACCGAGCTGAAGCTTTCGGCCGCGCAGCTGTCGCTCGGCGACCCCGTCACGGTGAACGTGACGGTGACCTCGCTGGCCGATCCCAACCGGACGGTCTCCTACGCGCTCGCGTCCCGGCCCATCGTCTACGACGCCCGCACGGGGTCGACCGTCGTCTACTCGAGCGGGGCGGTCATCCGGGTCGACCGCGGCGGCGTCGTGCTGCTCCGAAAGCCGGGGTGGACGCTCGCCGCGGACCGGACGACGCTTCCCATCGTCGAGCTGCGGGCGAGGGGCCCGACGAGCGTGGGTGGGTCGACCCAGGTCCAGGTGCGGACCACCCGGGCCGAGGCGCCGCTGCTGGTCTCGGAGCCGTCCCCCCAGCGGGTCACGGTCGCGGTGACCTCGCCCCGGGCGACGGCCTGGGAGCGCTACCTCCGTCCGAGGGTCGACGCCGCCGGCGGAACGTGCACGGCGGGCGCTGGGACGGTGAGCTGTACCTTCGATACCCAGCGCGTCCACGTCGTGGCGGTGCGGACGGACGTCACCTTCCGGTGACGCTCCCCCTCCCCACCCGAGCGGTGCTCGGCCCTCAGTCAGCGGCCATGTGGGTCTGGAGGTGTTCGCCGATCTGGGCCACCTCGTCCTCGAATACCTTGTAGTCGTAGTGCTCGGCGTGGAGGATGGCGCTGTACCGCGCCGTCGCGCTCGCCAGGAACGCCGCCTCGGCCAGCTCCTGCTCGGTGGCCCCGTGCAGCTTCGCCGCCTCCCGGTGGAAGAGCTCGCAGTAGGGGCACTTGATGTTGGCCGCGACGGCCACGCCGATGAGCTCCTTGTACTTGCCCGGGATGACGGTCTCCTCGAGCTCCGTTCGTTTGAAGTTCGGCCACTCGTTGACGAGGTCCTGGTCGTTCAGCTGGTCGAGGAAGCCCGGGACGATGCCAAGCGACTCCTCGATGTCGGTTCGCGTCTCGTCGAGGTCCATGCCGGATGTCGTGGTTGCCATGATGAGGTCTACGCGCGACCCGGTGACGGACGGACCGGGTCGGTGGACAACCCCTCGCCGACGAGTCCATAGTTATGGAGTTCGAATCCGCGGTAAGCTACTCGGATACAATCCCGATGCTCGTTGGGTGGCGGCTGGTGGTCCGGGACGGCCCGTGATAGTGGCCCGGTACACCCCCGGAAGGGGAGCCTGATGACGGCCGCCGCTCACCCACCGACCAGCCTGGCGACGACGAGGCCGAGGTTCACCAGGCCGGCCACGAACCAGGGGACGGCTAGGGCGAGCGGGACGATGCAGACGTACCGCTTCGGCAGGAGCGCCCGACCGACGAGGCCGACCCCCACCGCCGCGGCCTTGATGAGGCCGAGCCCGACGACCCCGAAGCGGGCCAGCAGCCCGAGCGCGAGCCAGTTCTGCTCCTGGAGCCCGAGTTGGAGCCCGAGGACCGTGAGCCAGAGGTCGAGGAGGAGGGCCCCGACGGCGACGGTCCAGAGGACGGGCTCGTGGGCGGAGAGGACGCTCGCCGCGCGCGTGACCCACCCCCGCAGTCCCGGTCGCCACCCCTCGTCCGGGGCCGACCGGCGGCCCGTCTCGACCATGCTGAGGCCGGGCCACGCCGGGACCCGACGACGATGCAAGGAGCGCCGGTGACGTTGTTTGACCGCGCTTGTCCCGGCGGCGGGCCGGGGAACGGAGGGCCTGTGCCGGTAGGCGAGACCTACCAGTACAGAAGCCTTCGGTCCAGCGGCCCGTCGGCGCCGGAATGTCCCCCCGGCTACCGGTCCTTCGGCCACCGTTCAGGTCGTACCGCTACAGGTCGTACCGCTACAGGTCGTACGTCGCGATGCGGCTCCCGCCGCAGTACGGGCACTCCTCCTGGGGCCCCTCCACCGTCGTTCCACAGACCCGACACTCGTAGTATCGCCGGTTGGGTGGCACGAACGGGCCGATCGAGGTCTTCAACGCCTGAGCGAGGAGGTGCGTGAGCATGGTCAGCGGGGCGGGACCGGCGGGCCACCGACGGCGGACCCCGTCACGGACCACCTCGAGTCAGGTTGACCGACACCTGGTCGTCGGTGATGTGCATGAACGTGACGCGACCGTGGCTCTCGTACATGAGGTAGCCGGAGGAGTGCGACTCGTCGACCGTGTTCGAGTTCTGGTCGTCGACCACGAGGTCGTAGTCGGGGCCCAGGAGCCCGAAGTAGTGGTTGACGAGGTCGCCGATGGGGCGCTGGTCACCCTGGACGAAGGTGATGGGCTCCCAGCTCACGGTGGCGGCGTGCTGGTCGAACGTCACCGGCGAGGCGAGCTGGTGGCTGCCGGGGCTGAAGCGGAGCAGGTCGTCCTTCGAGAGCGGGGTCAGCCGGAGCGGGGTGTCTCCCGTGAGGTTCGCGACGAGCTCGACCTGCCCGGCCAGGCCGTCGCCGTTCCGGTCGACGCACTGCGTCCGGAAGGCGGTGGCGTTCGTCCAGCCCTGGTAGGTGCTCCCGTAGTCGTCGCTGTAGTAGACGGTCGCCGCGATGTCCTGCTCCTTGCACGGGGTCGAGCTGTCGTCGTGGGGACCCGTGAGGCGCAGGTTGAGCTCGAACTGCTGGCGGCCGTCCTTGACGTAGAGCGACCACTGGAGGTTGTTGAACCGGGCCGCGTCGTTGTTGTCTGGGACCAGGGTGATGGTGAAGTCGTCGACGGCGTGCTGGTTCGGGATGCCCCGGACGTCGATGGCGTTGCCCTCCGACGGCATGCCGAAGTTCCCGATGGTCCGCGGGGCGGTCAGGACGACCGTGGCCGTCTCCGCCGCCGGGTCGAGGTGGACCGTGCCCTCGGTCCGGGCGGCGAGGTAGCGGCCCCACGCCCGGTAGAACTGGCTGTGGACGGTCACCCAGACGCTCCCGCCCTGGATGGGGTTCTGGTACGGCAGCCAGGTGTGCAGGGCCGGGGTCGGGTCGTACGGAGCCCCGGGCCCGGTCACGTGGGCGGTCGAGCGGTTCGGATACACCCGGATGGTCGACCGCTCGGTCCGGACCACGGCCGTGGCCGAGCCCTGGACGCTGTCCCCGCCGTGGATGCCGACGATGGGGAGCACCAGGGTCTCCGCCTGGTAGTGGAACTCCGGGGGCGAGATCATCACGGAGCCGGCGCCGTCGCTGCGCCAGACGCCGCCGCCCTGCATGGCGATGGTCGTGTCCCCGCTCCGGTAGACGAGGGCCCCGAGCGACCCGTTGTAGATGGTCTCGTTCGCCCCGTGCTCGTCGTAGTCGTGGTGGACGACCGAGATCCAGCCGGCGTCCGGTTCGACGGCGTACGCGCCGTAGGTGGTCGTCCCGAGGGCGACCGACTGGACGGTGGCGCCGCCGAGGGCCACCATCGACTCGCGCGCGTCGAACTGGGTCATCGCCTGCTGGACCTGCTGCAGCTCGGCGGTCCGTCGGGTGCTCGAGAGGGCGGGCGCCCCGCTGCTGACGATGGCGACCGTGCCGAGGACGACGATGCCGACCAGCAGCACGATGCCGAGGGGGCCGACCTGACCGCGGTGGACGGCGCGCCGCCGGGGCCGTCGATCACGGCCGGCGCGGGTGGGAGAGGGCATGGGTGGTGGGTACGGAAAGGTGGGGTCAGGAGTGAGCCCCGGCGGGGCGACGCGCCCCACGCGTCGGCCGTCCGCGGTCGTCGGTCGAAACCGCCGACGAAGGGGAACGGCGGGCTATCCGGACGGCTTAGGTCGGGACCTGGTAGGTCGCGAGGACGGCGGTCTCGCCGTTGTTGCCCTGCCAGACGACCTTGATGGTGTCCCCAGCATAGCCTTTGATGGCAGTACTGCTACCGGCAGCAAGCTTGCCAGAGGCGGACCACGGATCAATCGAGTTCACTGAGGTGTTGTCATTGAGGATGCTCACTCGAGAGGCGTCCAGCGTATCGCCACCATCGTGAGTAATCGTGACATTGTGGTTCGCGCTGTTGTAGTCGAAGCTGAACGTCGCCTGCGGGTTGTTGTTCACGTTCTGGCCCATCCCGAGGACCAGCATCGAGACGACCGCAGCCAGGATGACCGTGACCGCGACCATCAGGATGACGCCGATGACCGGCGACACCGCGCGGTCGTCGCTGCCGAAGAGCTGTTTCACGTGCATGGTTGGATTGTTGTGTTGGCTCACACCGAGCGCTGTGGCCGATTCCGGGGGTCGACCCCCGCGTTCGACGCGGCGCGGGGGTCGAACCCGGGGCGCCCAGTCGAGTCGGGGCCGCCCAGGATGCCGGCCCGCCACGGTTCGTCGGCGTGCGGACGACCCGAGACGGGGGACCGGCGTAGTAATGGATTCTTTACTGTCATGTTAGGACGCTTCTACTTACCCCCGGCCGGTATGGGAGGGTTACTCCAGCCTCGCCCGGCGGTGAGGACTGCGGGCCCAGCGCGGGCCGATCGACGGTCCAGCTGGCGGGTAAGGCGGACGTTCGAACGGGTAAGGGAAACCAACCGTGGGGACGGCAACGCCGGGTCGGCACCGCCTACCGTCCCGAGTAACTTCCATCTAACAATGCGACACGTCGTCGTACGCTCGGTCGAACGTCCGGTCCGCATCGGGCGTCGGTCACGTCGGCAGACCGGCTGTCACGCGCGACGTCAGCGGACCGGGACGACCACCGAACCCACATGGCCACCGACATCTCCCTCGACCCGAGCGCCGACCGACTCCCCACCGGCATCGAGGTCCTCGACGAGCGACTCGACGGCGGGCTCCGGGCCGGGAGCATCGTGCTGCTCTCGGCCGCCCCGAGCAGCCAGTCCGAGGTGTTCCTCGCCGAACTGACCCGCGTCCGGCCGACCGCCTACCTGACCACCCAGCGGACGGCGGCGGCCGTCGAGCGGTCCCTGTCCCACCTCGGCGTCGACCTCGACGGCTGCACCGTGCTGACGGTCGACGACGCCGACCCGATGCCCATCAACCGGGCCTACGAGCACGTCCAGGACCTGGCCGAGGGCTCGACGGTCATCGTCGACCCGATGAACCCGCTCGAGCGGGTCGATGCGGCTCAGCTCTGGGCGTTCCTCAACGGCGTCCAGGCCCAGCTCGCGGAGACCGGGAGCCTGGCCTACCTCCACGGGCTGACCGGTCGGGACGTGCCCGCCAACCGGGACGTCACGGCCTACCTCGCCGACGTCGTGTTCGAGCTCTCGACGGACCTCCAGGGCGAGTTCATCGAGAACCGGCTCTACGTCCCCAAGGTCCGGGGCGGCGAGCCGGTCCCCGAGGTCATCAAGCTCGAGCTCACCGACAACGTGGTCATCGACACCAGCCGCGACATCGCGTGAACGGCCGGCGGGAGGCGCCGGGACGGCGTGGCCATCGCTGAGGGCCGCTCAGCCGGTCACGGTGACTCGGTGCAAGCCGACGTGCATGAACGCGAGCCGCGAGATGGATGGCGATCGGGCGAAGGGGACGGCGGCGAGGCCCTGGTCGTAGTGGATCTCGGCGCCCTGCTTGATGGTCAGGTCCCCGGAGACGATGGCGCCGAAGAACTTCGCCTGGCCGATGGTGACCGAGCCGGTGCCGGCGAGGCCCGCCGGGGCGTAGATGACGCCCTCGAAGCGGATCTCCGCGGGACTCTGGTCGCTCGTCAGCACCGCGTCGAAGTCCTGCGTCCCGTAGACCTGGAACTGGCCCGACCGCTCCCCGGGCACGTCGACCTTCCCGTTCTTCCCGACCTCGAAGTCCACCGGGTCGCCGCCGAGGACGTAGAACGTCGCCGTGCCGTTGCCGACGACGTCGATGCGGGCGGCCTGGGACGAGCTGGTACCCTTGCCGACGACGCTGACCGTGTGGCCGACGGCGACGACGACATCGCCGCCGGTGGTGTTCAGGGTCAGCGTATCGCCGGACCCGACCGTCAGGTCGTCGACGTAGTAGGTCCCGGCCGGGAGCGTCCCCGAGCCCGAGAGCTGGTTGCCGGTGATGACCGAGACGGCGGAGTCGTTGTTGGCGAGCCGGGCCCGGGAGACGGCCTGTCTGACGAACCCGTCGACCGGCTCGATGGTCGCGACGCCGGGTATCTGCTGGTCGCCGCCGCTGACCGAGGCCCCGCCGGAGGAGTAGCCATCGGTCCAGTAGACCGTCCCGTTGATGTCGGTCGTTCCGCTCAGTGAGACGGTCGCGCCGGAACGGACGTCACCCTGGACGTGGGAGCTGCCCGTCGTCGACACGTCGTTGACGGCGGTGATGGAACCGTTGGCGCCCTTCGTCGTCGAGTAGTTGCCGCGGCTCGAGTCGTAGCTGTCGATGTAGATGCTGTTGCCCTGGAGGCTCACCTCGCCCGCCCCGGAGGTGGCGATGATGCCGGAGCGGAGCGAGAGGGTCTTCGGGAGCGCCAGGAAGGTCACGGTCGCGGTCTCGGCGGCGGGGTCGACCGTGACGTACCCGCCGGTGGTCTCGAAGAACCGGGCCCAGGCCGCGTAGTAGTCGCTGTGGACGGTGGCGCGGACCTTGACGTCACGGACCCGGTTGGTGAGCCCGGCCGAGGCGTTCGGGAACCGCGTCTCGGGCGGCCCATCGCGGGTGACGCGAACGGGGTCGGTGAGCACCGGGTCGCCCGACAGGGCCACGACGGGCACGGTGAGCGTCCCGTTCCGGTAGTGGAACTCCGGCGGCGACCGCATCACGGCGTGGCCGGCGTCCGACCGCCAGACGCCGCCGCCCTCGTAGGCGACGGTGGTCGAGCCGCGCTGGTACTCGACCGTCCCGAGCGGCGAGGCGTTCACGACCTCGGCGTCGACGACGCCGGTCGTGGCGTTCACGAGGTCGACCCGGAGCCAGCTCGACGTCACGAGCCGGAGGCGGTGTCGGCCCCGGGACAGCTCCAGGCTCGTCTCGGCCGTGGCCGAGTCGAGGTCGAGGGCGACGTCGCTCGTGCGGGCGTCGAGCTGTGAGAGGGCGCTCTCGGCGTGGTTCAGGTCCGCCGAGCGCCGCGTCGCGTCGAGCGACTGGCTCCCGAGGAGGCCGATGACGACCGCCCCCAGGACGGCGATGGCGACCAGGAGGACGACCCCGATGACCTCGGTCTGTCCGCGTGGGGCCCCGCGGCTCGGCCCGGGCCGACGGTCTCGGCGCACGGGTACCGCTCGAAGGCCCGGTCCATTGTTAGGAGCCCGAAACGGGCCGGCCCGCTGGCCGATAATCGCGGCTTACCCGCCCCGCGTCGACGGCCGCCGGAGCCGTAGGCGGCGGTTACCCGACCAGCCGGAGCCCCCACGCGATGAGCACGAGGTTGTTGACGGCCGCGATGGCGAAGACGACCGTCAGTGGTCCATAGCCGACGGTCCTGACGATGCGGCCCCACCGACGTGGCTCCGGGTCCAGGCGTTGGCAGGCCAGCACGCCCGCCTCCGTGACCAGGACGACCGTCCCGACGACCACCAGCGTCCCGAGCACGACCCCGGGGACGATCCCCAGGACGGCGACGAGCCGACGGAGCAGCGGGTTCGCCTCCGCGACCGCCGGGACGAACAGCAGTCCGACGGCCGTCGTCGCCCCGTCGAGCAGCTTCGACAGGACGAGCGCTCGGGGCGACGTGACCGGCCATCGAATCCGGGCGGTCGCTCGGTCGAAGCCGGCGAGCGCGTCTGGCCGGACGGACGCCACGGCCAGCCCCGTAGCCCCCCGCCGTCGTCGTAATGGGCCGGGTACCGGAGACGGCGTCGAGCGTAGGTCCGCCCTGTGTACCGGGGTTCAGCGGCGTAGGACCGTCATAACGAGGCCGGTGTCGGTGCACCTGCTTCCCGATGCTCGAATCCCTCCTCATCCTCGGGTTTGCGATCACGCTCTGGCTGGGGCTCACGCTCGGCGGTTGGTGGCTGGCGTCGACGATGCGACGGATGCGGCGCCCGACCAGGTAGCCGTCGAGGGACGGCGTTCACTCACGCGGTTCGGACGCGGGCTCGCCCACCAGCGCCTCGTCCGCCGTCCGCTCGAGACCGTCGTAGTGCAGCGTGTAGCGATACTTCGTGCCGTCGGCGTCGCGGTCGCTCCCCATGTAGGCCAGCGGCCGGGCGTCCGGCGCGATGACGCGACCGTCGAGGCCGCCGGGGACGACGTGGGCCGCGACCACCTCGGCGACGTAGTACGTGTTGCTGCCGAACTCGAACGATGCGTCGACCCGGCACTCGATGTTCCCGAGGGCGTCGGCCAGGAGCGGAACGCTGAGCTCGGCCGCCGGGACGAGCTCGAGCCCCAGCCGGGCGACCTTGTCCACGTCCCGGCCGCTCGTCGTCCCGCACAGCGTGACCGCGTCGAGCAGGTCCGCGGTCGGGATCCCCATGACGAACTCGGGGTTGGCCTCGATGAGCTCGTAGGTGTAGGTCTTGTGATCGACCGAGAGCAGGTAGCGGAAGGGCTCGTAGCCGGCAAGCATCCACCACGCCGCGGTCATCACGTTCGGGCCGGCGTCCGCAGCCTCGCTCACGACGAGCAG